>Ga0209121_10004133_pt1 | contig 13669 bp, 10 predicted proteins | sample Cruoilmetagenom3_FD_187292 | JGI IMG/M metagenome (GOLD analysis project Ga0209121, IMG submission 187292) | Oil polluted marine microbial communities from Coal Oil Point, Santa Barbara, California, USA - Sample 3 (SPAdes) (version 2) | ecosystem: Environmental > Aquatic > Marine > Oil seeps ... | reverse complement strand
TCCTTCAGGTAGTCGAGTGCTTCCTCGGCTGATTCTGCAAGGTCAACGTCCATCTTGTTTTTCTCAAGTAGGCGCCGTAATACCAGGCGGGCAGATTTTGAGTCGTCAACTAAAAGAGCATGTTTAACAGGCATAGTGAAAGATCCGATTCTAGAATTCGTGGGAAGCGAGGTCCCGGCTTAGTGTCGCTAATATCAGGTTTATAGGAAAAAACTTATAAACGGCAAATTAAGTTTGGAACGTAATAGAAGAACCGGCCACCCAATAAGCGAAAAGAATTGCAACGTATTGTGACTTCCCTGCAACAGGTTATTGATGCTTAAGGATTTATAGCCTGCTGTTATAATGGAGGGTTATTTAGAGTGAATTTAAAGATTGGGAGTGTTCGCGGATGACAAGGGGGTTGACCATTCTGGTCACAAAGCTCGACGGGATAACAGCCCGCATAGGCAGGGCGACAGCATGGCTTTCGGTATTCATGGTGTTGTTGATGTTCATGGTGGTGGTGCTTCGCCACGCATTTAACCTGGGCTCAATTGCCTTGCAGGAGTCCATTACCTATTTGCATGCGACACTCTTTATTTGTGTGAGCGCCTATACCTTGGGCAATGATGGTCATGTCAGGGTGGATGTTTTTTACCGTGGCTTTAGCGAGCGCCGTAAAGCTTGGGTTAACTGTTTCGGCGTTTTGTTTTTCTTGTTTCCTATAGTGGGGGCCTTGGGTTGGTATAGCTTTGATTATGTCGCTGCATCCTGGCGTATTGGCGAGGGCTCCCGAGAGGCCGGCGGGATTCCAGCGCTTTACTTAATGAAATCGCTAATTCTAATCTTTGTATTACTGTTCTTTATTCAAGGTATATCAGAGTTATTGCGTAATATGCTGATCCTCTTAAATAAAGAGGGAGTGCTATATAAAAAGGAAGAGCAGGGAGGCTTGCTATGATTGTCACCTATTTGCCTCTTTTGCTTTTTCTGGCGGTGTTTATTGTTTTATTGCTGGGTTATCCCGTTGCTTTATCTCTTGGCGGTGTAGCGGTTATTTTCGCTTTGCTGGGTGAGCTGAGTGGAACGTTTGATAGCACTCTTTTGCAAGCTTTGCCCAGCCGCATGTTTGGCATCATGACAAATACTACCTTAATCGCTGTTCCCTTATTTGTATTTATGGGCGTCGTACTGGAAAAGGCCAAGATAGCAGAGAACTTGTTGCTTTCCATGTCGGACCTGTTTGGCACCAAACGTGGTGGTTTGGCGATTTCCGTGACACTGGTGGGAATGTTGTTAGCCGCCAGTACGGGAATTGTGGGCGCGACAGTCGTCACCATGGGCCTATTATCACTGCCGTCGATGTTAAATAAAGGCTATGACAAATCCTTAAGTACCGGGATTATTTGTGCGACAGGGACTTTGGGGCAGATTATTCCACCCTCCATTGCTTTGGTTTTATTGGGTGACGTGCTATCCAGCGCCTACCAAAAGGCGCAGCTGGATATGGGAATCTTCTCGCCGAAAACCATTTCGGTGGGGGATTTGTTTTTAGGGGCCGTTGTGCCTGGTTTGCTGCTCGTCTTTTTGTATATTGTTTATATCATTTCGATGGCCCACTTAAAGCCGGATGCAATCCCTCCTGGCGAGGGGAGGGAAGACGGCCAGTCATTGCCCCAGATGTTATGGCGGGTATTGCCAGATTTATTCCCCCCGTTATTACTAATTTTTATAGTACTGGGGTCGATTTTGGGTGGTTTTGCAACACCGACAGAAGCTGCGGCGGTGGGTGCATTTGGCGCGTTGCTACTTGCTTATTCCCGAAAAAACCTGGATTTTACTGGCCTAAAAGAAGTGGTGCTTAGCACAGCCCAAGTTACCGCAATGGTGTTTCTGATTCTAATCGGCGCGACTATTTTTTCATTAGTTTTTCGGGGCTTTGGTGGTGATGAGCTGGTGGAGTCATTATTTGAATCACTACCAGGTGGTGTTGTGGGTGCAACCTTGTTAGTTATGGTAGTAATATTTTTGCTAGGATTTATCCTCGATTTTATTGAGATCATTTTTGTGGTGGTGCCCATCGTTGGGCCGATTTTATTAGCCATGGGTCTAGACCCTGTGTGGCTGGGGGTACTCATAGCGCTGAATTTGCAGACCTCTTTTTTAACACCACCATTTGGGTTCGCGCTTTTTTATCTTCGTGGCGTTGCGCCAGCAGAAGTGGAAACCCGCGCAATATACAAAGGGGTGATCCCATTTATCATTATTCAATTATTTTTAATGATTTTATTGGCATTATGGCCGGCCATTGCAACGTGGTTACCAGAGCAGGTTTATGCTTTGAGGTAGCACCAGTGAGCAGACTGAATAAAAGTATCATTTTGCACAAAACAACATATTAGTAGAAAGGAGAACCGAAAAGTGAATGACAGTGAAAAACCTACCCCAAAAGGGGATTTATCTTTAAAGCTCGTCAGTACCTACAACAACGCCAATGGTTTCGGGGATATATACGGTGGCTGGGTTGTATCTCAAATGGATATGGCGGGAAGTCAGCATGCGGCGAAAATAGCTCACGGTCGTGTTGCGACAGTGGCAATAGGAGATATGGCATTTTTGTTGCCGGTTACAGTTGGTTCAACACTGAGCTTTTATACGGAAGTTGTTAACATTGGCCGCAGCTCGATAAAAATGAATGTTGAAGTGTGGGTCTGTTACCCTGCTGAAAACGAATTAAGGAAAGTAACAGAAGCAGGCATTACTTTTGTAGCAATTACAAAAACAGGGAACACCCGAGCAATTACACAGTGAAAATAATCTGTGATTAATAGACTTTATGGCATATTAAAATACCTTTCAGTCTTGGGTTTATGACATATTTATGGGTTGATGTGACATATTCCTATATTCGGTTTGCGTAACTTTTTTATGGCTGATAGAAATATAGTCCAGTGCTTGCATTATTGATGCTTTTTAGCGGTAGTATTTGCTACGTATCGGGTAGTTTCTGGTGGTGCTACGGTCGTTAGTTGATTGAGTTTATAGTTTATGTTGTTGCTATAGCTCAAATAAACGAGCGAATAAATAATAAAAATAGATGGATGTCGACTTTTGCTGGCTTTAGGGCTCGTGAGGGGTATATGGCTTTTTAATTTGTATTTTGATGGAAAGCCTTTTAAGTCCGGCATCGATAATGATAAATGGAAAAGCTGGAGGATTTATGGCTGTAATTGCACAAGATCAAAGTGTGGCAGGGCACTCTGCTGAAGGTATAACAGAGGCGCCTAAGTTCCCCTGGATGATGGTTGCCGGTGTGTGTACTCTGTTGCTTATTGTGTTTGGGGCCCTACGTTGGTATCAAAACGAATATTCGTTTACTGTCGGCTTGGATTATTTCGAGCCAGAGTTTCAAACTTATTGGATGACGTTGTTCTGGGCTCAGTTAGGTGTTATAGGAACGGTTGGCGCTATTGCTGCCCCTTATCTTTGGTTTACGCGAGATAAGGCTTTGAATATCACCCCGCAAGAAGAGCTTGGGCGTTACTATATGATTCTGTCTATTTTAGCGATTGGTGGTCTTATTCTTTATTTTGCGCTTAATATCTTTACTGAGGCCGATGCCGCATGGCACCAGGTGACGGTGCGTGATACTGACTTTACGCCCACTCACATCATATTATTTTATGGTGTTTTGCCCATGTTGTTTGTTGGTGTTGTACTCGCCTTTCTCTGGATCCATACGCGCATGCCAGATTTTAAAGATAGGATCTCCATTCCGCTTTCTATTCTTGCGGCAGGCCCGTTATTAATTGCACCTAACCTGGGCTATAACGAATGGGGACATACTTTCTTTTATGCAGAAGAATTGTTTGGTGCACCAATTCATTGGGGCTTTGTGACTCTAGGGTGGGCCTTTCTGGGTGTGGCTGGTTTTCTCGTGCAGTGCTTTAGTCGGATGGCGCAGCTTACTGAGATTGTTGGTGATGAGCCAAGAAATAGAGGTGCTTCTGCTTAGGCTATTTTATCGGAGAAAAGAAATGTAGTGGAAATATAAGGGCGCCTTCGTGGCGCCTTTTTCATGGGTGTGAGTTTCTCGGCGTGCCCCTTCAAATCTGATTTGACGGGATTTTAATGCTAACGACGAAAATAAACGTGACTACCTGCCCTGTTTTAAAGAAGCTGCCGCCCGCGTAGCTTTTTTGAAATCCTATTTATTTATCCCTGCCTCCTGATTTCAAGTAGTGTGGATCTTTTATTTTTAATGTTTTCTTTAAGTGGTTTGAAATAACCCCAATATTTTTTCCTTGCGGCGTGTCTTAATATTGTTTGTCCGCGCTATTGGTGTTAAAAATACGCCTAATAAAAATAATATTATATTGCACACAGGATGTCGTGCGTATCAGTTTGTCACTATGTTAATTGCGTATTTTTTGTCGGCTTTGGAAAGTATGGTGCTGTGTGAGTGCTTTCTATGGCCTTATTGAGCAACAGAATGTTGGAGTTTAATTGCTCTTAGATGTGCGTAATGGCACAAGTGATAATTTAAGAAGGAGCGCTGTCCTATGGAAGCGCTAAAGAAATAATAAAAACAAATATAGTCTATGTGACTAAAAGGAGTAATTATGTCTACTGAATACCTTCCTGGCGAAGTTCATGATGATGAGCTGGATCCCAATGAAATTCGTTATGTAGAAGGCGCTGTGAGAAATAGCGCCGAGCAACTGGCGGCATATAAGAATATTGATCTGGCAACGCTGCCATTACTTTTCCTTTTGTTTGGAGGTATTTCAGTATTTCTATTTGCCTTGACGGTAGGAGATTGGGATTTTTGGATGGATTGGCGAGATCGCCGGTGGTGGCCTCTGGTAACACCATTTTCATTGATTCTACTACCATCTGTGTTAGGCACATTTATGTGGCTGAAGTTTCGTCTCCCTATGGGGGCAACGTTTGCTACGATGAGTTTTCTCGCTGCATCTTGGGCCAGTCGATATGCAAACTTCCATGATTTTGCGGGCTTCCCTCTAAATTTTGTTTCACCCTCAACGTGGGTTGGTTTGGGTGTTGTACTTGATGCAACACTGCTTATTTCGCGTAGCTTTTATTTTACCGGTTTTGTTGGAGCCTTCTTATTTGGGCTTTTAACCTACACCATCAATTGGCCTATTTTTGCGCCATTTCGAATCCCAATTGAGTACAACGGCACCATGGTTACTGTTGCTGACTTGATGGGGTATATGTACATCAGAACAGCTATTCCTGAGTATGTTCGAATCATCGAAGAATCTACCTTGAGAACCTTTGGGGAGGCGGTGACGCCACTTACTGCAGTGTTTGCGGGTTTTGTAACAATTCTCAACTATTACCTTTGGTGTTGGGTTGGACACAAGATTAGCGTTAGCCGTTGGATGAATCGCATTATCTAGTGCTGAATATAAAAAATAAAAATAAGGGAATAGAATGATGTATAAAAAAATTATAGGAATATTGCTTTTGTCGCTCACGTTTTTCACTTTTGGTGAAATGGCATTTGCACATGGGGAGAGAGCGCAGCAAGCTGGCCTCAGAATGCGGACGCTGAACTGGTGGGATATAGAGGTGACGCCAAAAAAAGTGACTGTTAACGAAGTCATTACCATAAAAGGAAAGTTTTCTCCCTCTGTATGGTGGCCAAAGCATATGGCAAATCCATCTGAAAGACTTGCCTACTTAAACATTGGTGTGCCAGGCCCAGTATTCGTGCGCATTGATTCACGCGTTAATGGCGTGCCGATGATCCGGTCAACTCATTTTGAGCTGGGTAAAACCTATGACTTTGAGATCAAGTTGAAAGCGAGAACACCGGGTCGTTACCACATGCACCCTGTTCTTAGTGTGCATGATACGGGGCCAATTATCGGTTCTGGTCAGTGGGTGGAAATAACCGGCGATCAAAAAAACTTTGAAAACAAAGTCACCACTCTAACGGGGGAGGTGATTGATCTTGAAACCCAGGGTATGAAGGAGATTGCTACTTGGCATCTATTCTGGGTTGCTGTTGGTCTGGCGTGGATGTTTTACTGGTTCAGAAAGTTACCTGTGCTTATGCCGCGCTTTAAGGAAGTCGAACGTTTAGGCCCCTTGCATGCCAATGATATGATCAGCATGAAAGACATGGTGGTCGGCGTGGTATTTTTTGGTGGGATTCTTATCGCCATCGCTGCGAGCTATGTGTGGACGCAGAATCAATATCCTGTTACCACCCCTTTGCAGACGGGTGAAGTGGAAGTGGCCCCGTTGCCTGGTCAGGGTGACGTAGTCCAAATCAAAATGCTCGACGCACGTTATCGCTTGCCTGGCAGGAGCTTTAAAGTTGATCTTGAGGTAACTAACAATGGGGATAGTCCTATTCGTTTAGGTGAATTTCTCACCGCCAATATTCGCTTTGTTAATAGGGATGTAATGGGGGATGTTCAGCCAATTGATGAGCAGGATCTCATTGCGAAGGAAGGCTTGGTGGTTGATGATAATTTGATTCAACCTGGGGAGATGCGCAAAATTACCCTGAGAGCGGAAGATGCCTTGTGGGAAACAATGCGTTTAACGAGCTTGGTGTATGACCCTGATAGCCGCTTTGCCGCTATGCTCTTCTTCTTTGATGGGGAAGGTAAGCGTTATCATATTGAGGTAGGTGGACAGATGATGCCTACGTTTAGTTAAACCTATAAACCACACTTATAAAATAGACTATCTATTTTATAAAGCTTGTTAAAGGCCTTCTTTGGTATAACTAAAGAAGGCCTTTTTTATGCCGAGAAACGGCTAAAGCCGCCAATATTGAAGTTACTAACATTAACGGTGATCGCGCTACTTGGTAGACTCCGGCTGATTTTTTGACAGGCCTTGCTTTCTGCCATGTTGATTACCTTTGGCTTTGAGAGTGGTTCACGGTTGGCATCGGTAATAATGATAAGTTTAGGGTGCAGCCGCATATTTGGTTTGCTTTCTACTACGATACCAAGCTCTTTGCTGTCCAACTCCACGACGCTTCCTGTTGGGTAAATACCAATGGCTTTTATAAATTCCTCCACCAAATCACCTTGGAATTTTGTATCTCTGAGACTAAATAATAGTTGGCTTGCATCATAGCTGCAAAGCGCTTTCTGGTCGCTGAGGGGGTTAATAAGGGCTTCGTAATAATCAGAGATCCCCGCGATTTTCCCAACCAATGGAATACGACTTCCGGGAATTCCTGATGGGCGGCCACTTCCATCATGACGTTCAAGGTGAGTTTTTATTGCATTGATCACGCGCGGATTCACCTGGCGGCAGTCCTTGATGAGCGCAATGCTCCTATCAATAAAGGCGTAGGGGTTTTCATCCTCTGCAATGTTATCAGAGCTATCTTCGTGGGGCTGCTTCAGTAAACCAATTTTCGCTAGAAGTAAGGCTAAAGTAATATCCTGCAATACTTCCGGCTCTAAACCCAAGTGTCGACCAAAAACAATCGCCCAGATCGTTGCGTTAACCGAGTGTTGAAAGAGATCTGAACGTTGGCTTTCAAGCTGTGTTAGCCAAATTGCCGAATCTGGATTACTAATTGCGCTTTCTACAAGTGCAGCACTATGTTTGTTGAGGGATGCGAGCGCACGCTCATCGCCCTTGGCCAGTTGCTCGCTGATGCTTTCAATGGATTTAATTATCTTGGTATGAACACGCTTAACTTTTTTCAATTCTTTGGAGAAAGCCGAAGACAGGGTTTTGGTATAACGATCTGATCTTATTTTTACGGGTTTTATATTTGTTTTTCTAGGTGTTTTTGTTACGCAGACTTTCTCTGCGGGCTCAACTTTTATCTTATTAGTGATGGGGGATTTTGGAGAGTAATCACTTTTGGAGCGCACGGTGTCAATCAACACGTATTCGCAAAACTTCGACAGTTCGTCAATATCTTCTTGTGAGCGAACAAAAAATCCCTGCAATGGAAACGGCGTTTCTTTCCAGGCAATAGGTAGTTGGCAAACGAACATGCCGTTTGTCAGCTCTGATAGAAATACTTTTCTTTGGTATGCGCTCATGGCTTTACCTCTACTTATGCCAATGACTATGTTGTTAAGCTATCATACAAAAATACGAAGCGTTAGTGGATGAAAGGGGATATGTCGATCAGCTCACGAATTGCTGTTAATGTCTTGTCGCGAGTGTGAGCGAGTTAATGGTTTTTTTAAAGAACGGCAAAAGGTGACAAAAATTTGCACCAGTGCCGTGTTTTGCTAGCACTTCGATGCTTATACTTGTTCGTAGAGTGATGATGTTACCGTCTTTAAATAATACGGTTGTGAGGCCGAACAAATGAATAAAATAGAGAAATTTTATACAGTAGAATTGGACCTTCTTGAAAAATATGAAGATTTTTCTTCGCTGTCCGTCGGTGATTTAAATAACATCAGGAATAGTTCTGGTGTTATTAATCTCAAAAAAGGCAGGTCGCCACTTAAAGCGGCGGGTAGGAATAATCTGTTTTATTTTATTAGCGGTGAGCTTGAGGTGAGGTTAGGTAACCAAACCTACTTTATTAATAGCCACTCAGACGAGAAAACGCTAAGAAAAGCCTTTAACGAGAGAAGTGATATATTGTCGATTTCTGCTACGCGGCATAGCTCAGTTCTTTTTGTTGAGAAGAGTGCTCTCTACGACTTATTAGCATTTGAAAATATGGGTGATTATGTGGTTGAAGACCTGACTATGGATAGTGGCACGACAGACGATGCTGACTGGATGCAATCAATGTTGGCAACCAAGCTGTTTAGAAAAATACCACCACAAAACATTCAAAAATTATTTTTATCATTTAGGCCGCAAACGATTGCTAGAGGTATTCGTGTTGTAAGTGAGGGGGAGCAAGGGGATCAGTTTTATGTGATTAAAAAAGGCGCTGCAACCGTGTCAAGGAAGGGAGCAATGGGACAAGATGTTGAGATGGCAACTCTGAAAGAAGGCGATTACTTTGGAGAAGAAGCTCTCGTGGGGGAGACGACCCGTAACGCCTCGATCGCGATGTTAAGTGATGGTGAACTTATGTGTCTCAATAAAGAAACCTTCCAGCAATTGTTGCAGGCGCCTGTTTTGCAAAATATAACAAAACTAAATATTGATAAATGGAGCGATGAAAATCAAAGAGTGGTTGTTATAGATGTCCGCTTGCCGATAGAATTTCGTCATGATCATAAGGAGGGACGAATTAATATTCCCCTTTCGGATTTAAGAAATAAAATCCCGGCTTTGCATGAAGGTGCTAGGTATGTGATTGCTTGTGATGATGGCCCCCGAAGTCGACTGGGAGCCTATTTGCTCAATGAAGCCGGCCTAGAGGCCTATATCTTGGCATCCTAAACCGGCTCTTTATATTGTGCTAGCGCCCAGATGTATCCAGAGCTTTTCTGGCAAAATGGCGCTCGCGTAAAGATCTTATGATTTCCTGCTATTGTGGATTTCTCCACGGCAATAAGCCTTTTTCAATATGCTCCACCGATGGGTAGACTTCTTCTTCTCGTCCCTCTCCTTCACACTCAGGTGCTAAGGCGTTACCTTCCGCACGAATGACATTGATATAGGGTGCGTAGCCGGTAGACACAACATGCTCAGGCATAGAGGGGGTTGCTTCTTTAAACCAGGCCTTTACATGGCCGGCAGAACAATATTGAACGGTCGGTATATGCACTTTTAACTTTGATACGCAGCCTTCCAGGTAGGGTACTTGTGCGCGAAAGTTGACACTGCTGTAGAAGTCGGGCGGAACATGTCCCGCGATCCATTGAATCGCACCCACATCTTCATTTTTTAGGCCGTGGCTGTAGTACTCGCCAACGTGTGCTTTCGGATTTCTGATGATTTTCCAATTGGCGCTGGCTTCGGGGCGCACCGACATTAAGCCGTTTGCACCGTAACGGTCCCCAGAATGGCTCTTGGTATAAGCAATACCTTCCAAATCCTTATCATTGGGCATAATGGCCACTGCATGGCGTGTCGGAAAACTTTTTCTGCCATCAGCGTTGCTGCACCCATGGGACAGGTTGAGGGATAAATAGGCAGTGCTGCCTTCCTGGTAGTCTCTGCCGTTATAAAAATCCAGGTTATCCTTTGGAACAAAGTTAGCGTGGGCGAGAGCTGTATCAATAGTTCCCGCTGTCATGCCGAGTGCCAGCAGTACTTTTAGGGCGCTTTTTTTCATGCGTTTTTTCTCCTGTCTATCTTTTTAATGGGCTTGCAGTGTAACGAGGTTCTTGGGGCTCTTGCCTGCGGCCAATTGTCGCAGGTGGTGAATTTCTAAACCAATATTCACCTCGCGAAAGCTAACGAAGCATTTGACTTGTTTCATTTTTTTTCCTGATTAACTACCCGTTGTTGATGGGCTAAGCTTAAAATTGGGTGGTTTCATGCGGGCTTAATCAGAAAGCCCTGAAGCTTATGGCGAAGGTACGAAAAGTACGTATATCGGTGTCGGTTTAACGGCTTGCTTCTATTTTATTAGGGATAAAAGAACACAGTGACGGTGTATCAATTACTAACAAAGCTTGGTGAAGCAGAAATCAAGCTGTGGGTTGAACAGGGTGAGCTGCGCTTTCGCGCACCAAAGGGCGCGCTAACGCCAGACTTGCGAGAGCAGGTGGTTGCGCAAAAGTCGGAGCTAATTCAATTCCTGCAACAAAGCCGAAGTGGTGAAGCGCTTAAGCAGCGCAACATTCAGGCGGTATCCCGTTCAGTGCCCATTCCTCTTTCCTTCGGGCAGGAGCGTTTATGGTTTCTCAGCCAACTTGAGCCAGAAAGTAGCGCCTACCATATTCCCATACTGCTGGAACTCAGCGGCGCGTTAGACCCCCATAAGCTGGATGCAGCACTGGGAGAGGTGACCAAGCGCCACGAAATTTTGCGCACGCTGATGGTGGCAAAGGACAACGCCTCCACCGCTGAGGGGCATCAGCAAGTGCTGCCGCAAGCACATTGGCCATTACATTATGAAGATATTAGCGCCTATAACGAGACAGATAAGGAAAGCCAGCGACGAAAGCTGATTGAAACAACGCGCAGTAGCGTATTTGTTTTAAACGAAGGGCCTTTGCTGCGCGCAGTTCTAATCAAGCTGGAAGAGCAGCGTTATCAACTGATTCTGACTCTTCATCATATTATTTCAGATGGCTGGTCGATGGGAGTATTGGTCAAGGAGTTGATGTCACTGTATCTCGCCCAAGGCAGTGCGGCGCTTGATTTGTCTCAAGTCTTGCCGCCCCTGGCCATACAGTACGGGGATTATGCCCATTGGCAGCGGCAGTGGCTGGCAGGCAGTGAGAAAGAACAGCAGCTCGGCTACTGGTGTCACCAGCTAAAAGATTTGCCGGTGCTTGAACTACCGCTTGATAAACCTCGCCCTGCTGCATTGCATCCACGCGGCGATGCGCACTTCTTTCACTGGCCAAAAGATCTTCATGACCAGGCGCGTAGTTATAGCCAGAAGCAGGGTGCAACGCTGTTTATGACACTGCTGGCAGCCTTTGAGGTATTGCTGAACTCTTACAGCGGACAGGATGACTTTGCCGTAGGAACGCCCATTGCAAACCGCACCATGCCAGAGCAAGAAGCCCTTATTGGCTTTTTCGTGAACACCCTGGCTTTGCGCGCACAGGTGGATCAGCAGCAAAGTTTTGAAAGCCTGCTTCAAGCGGTTCAGCGCACTACATTGGAAGCCTACGCCCATCAAGACCTGCCTTTTGAGCAGGTGGTAGAAGGGCTGAATGTCTCTCGCGAGTTGGCCTATACCCCTTTATTCCAGGTTATGTTCAGTTTGCAGAATGAAAGTGATATTCAACTCGCACTGCCGGGGCTTCAAATATCTACACTGCCCCTTTCAAGACGAAGCAGTAAGTGCGACCTTAATCTGACTTTTACAGAAACACCGGCCGGTTTAAGGGGCGAGCTGGAATACAGCACCGAGCTTTTTAAGCCTGAAACTATAAGCCGTATGGAATCGCAGCTACAGCACTTGCTGGAGAATTTACTGGCTGCACCGCAGGTGCCGCTTTGTCAGGTTTCCATGTTATCTGCCCGTCAAAAGCAGCAGATTCTCACACAGTGGAACCCGCCAGCTTCCCAGCTTGGGGAGGTCGATGCGAACAACTATGGCCTCGCTGCCCTGTTTGAACAACAGGTGACTGAGCGCCCGCAAGCCATTGCCTTGCAGTGGGAGCAAACGCAGCTCAGCTATACGGCGCTCAATCAGCAGGCTAATCATTACGCGCAAAACCTGCTGAATTCTGGCCTTAAGCCAGGTCACGTCGTGGCGCTTTGCGGTCCGCGCTCACCAGAGCGTATTGTCGCCTTGCTGGCCATCGTTAAAGTCGGTGCTGTTTATTTACCCCTGGAGACAGACCAAGCAGCAGGCCGACAGATGACCCTATTAAGCCAAGGCCAAGCAGCCTGGCTTATTGTGGAAGAACAACAAAATGCCGCATTTTCGGATTTATCCTCCATAGACTCTCCCCCCGTTTTGTTGCCTTACCCGCAAATTAAAGAAGGCCTGGAAGGTATCAAGAACCCTGGTTTGCCCGCCAGCCCAGAGCAGCGGGCCTATATTATGTTTACCTCTGGTTCGACGGGAGAACCGAAGGGCATCGTTATTCCCCAGCGAGGCATTGTGCGTCTGGTGAAAGAGAATGGCTTTTTGGAATTAGGGCCGGATACCTGCTTACTGCATTACGCGCCACTTGCGTTTGATGCCAGCACTTTTGAAATTTGGGGAGCCTTACTTAACGGTGGAAAGTTGGTGCTGCCCCCCTCCGGCCTGCTGGAGCTTGAGCAGTTAGGGGACATTATTCATCAATCAGGTGTGAATACCCTTTGGCTAACGGCGGCCTTGTTTCACGCCATGGCAGAACACCACCCGCAAGGCTTTGCACCGCTAAAAAACTTGCTCGCAGGTGGCGATCAGCTGAACCCACATGCGGTTAAACGCGTGATGTATCGTTATCCTCGCCTTACCTTTATTAATGGTTACGGGCCAACGGAAAACACCACATTCACCAGCTGCCATGTTATGCACTCCCCCGACCAGGTGGGGCGAAGTGTTTCAATTGGCAAAGCTATAAACGGCACGCAGATTTATGTGCTGAATCAGGCCCTTGAACCCCAAGCCGTAGGGGTGCCAGGAGAACTCTGCACCGCCGGAGAGGGTGTTGCCTTAGGCTATCTCAAAGCCGAAGAAAACCACCAAGCATCCCAATCAGCAGCATTTATTGATAACCCTTTTGCCTACCTGCCAGGCCATGGCCCCACGCTTTATCGAACCGGAGACTTGGTGCGTTATTTGGCAGATGGCTCGCTGGAATTTCTGGGGCGCATTGATCAACAGGTCAAAATCCGTGGCTTTAGAATTGAGCTGGGTGAAGTTGAAGCCGCCCTGAGCAGTTTGCCCTGGGTCAGTAACTGCGTCGTCGCAGTGCAGGAAAAGAACAAGCAAAAATATCTGGTGGCTTACCTAGAGGGTACGCAATCGCAAAAAGATAGCGTCTCTGAAAAAGAAGAGAATAGTCAGCAGGAGGCCTTGATTCAACGCACGCGCAGCCAGCTTAGCCGTTTACTTCCCGACTATATGCAGCCTGCCGCCTATGTATTGCTGGACACCTTGCCCGTCACCCGCAATGGCAAGGTGGATCGC
>Ga0209121_10004132_pt1 | contig 13673 bp, 13 predicted proteins | sample Cruoilmetagenom3_FD_187292 | JGI IMG/M metagenome (GOLD analysis project Ga0209121, IMG submission 187292) | Oil polluted marine microbial communities from Coal Oil Point, Santa Barbara, California, USA - Sample 3 (SPAdes) (version 2) | ecosystem: Environmental > Aquatic > Marine > Oil seeps ... | reverse complement strand
CCAATCGTTTAATTGTAGGCGATATTGGGCCGTCTGGTGTATTTAAGCCTCCAGTAGGAAAAGTAACCGCCGACCAATGGGTTTCCAGTTATTTAAAACAGGTAAATATTTTAGAACAAGGAGTAGATCTCTGGCATATCGAGACTATTTCAGACATTGAAGAAATGGAAGCTGCGATAAAAGCGATAAGAGAGATTTCAAAAAAACCCATTATAAGCTCAATGACATACAAAAAAACAAAAAGGGGTTTTTTTACCATTATGGGCGATTCTTTAGAAAAGTGCGTGCGAATACAAGAGGATAAAAACGTTGACGTGATTGGAGCGAATTGTACGTTAGGAAGCGATGAAATGATAGGATTAATAAAAGAGCTAAAAGAGCTTACTAATAAACCCATATCGGCAAAGCCTAACGCAGGTCAACCAAGACTCGATCAAAACAATAGAGCCGTTTACGACCAACCAATAAAGGATTTCGTAAGCGATATTCGCGAAATTATTCAAATTGGTGCTAAAATCGTGGGAGGATGCTGTGGTACATCTCCTGAAACGATTAAGGAAATTAAAGAAGTTATTAATTCAATATGATAATAAAGAGATGTAATTATGACGATTATTAGACCACAAATTAAGGTATTGGATGAGGACTATAAAAATAAAGTTTTTAACGAAGCTAAAAACATTCTTGAAACCCAAGGTGTTTTTGTAGAAAATGAAGACGCAATCGAATTGTTCGCTATGAACGGAATTACGCGCAAGGATTCGCGAATTTTTATCCCATCTGATGTTGTAGATAAATGCTTGAGTACAGTCCCTAATGAGATCAAACTATTTGATCGAGAAGGTAACGAACATATTAACTTAAAGAACGATGATGTTCATTTCGATCCTGGTTCAGCAGCAATTTTTATACTTGATGTGCGTACAGGAGACATTAGAGAAGCTTCAACGGAAGATTTTATTAGCTTTTCAAAGGTAGTTGAACAATTAGACCATATCGAAGCGCAAAGTACAGCATTAGTTTACAATGACGTCCCAAAAACAGCTCAAGATTGGCATCGATTGTATATAGCGCTCTCAAATTGTTATAAACCCGTTATTACTGGAACATTTCGCAAGGAAAGTTTTTCAACTATGAAGGAGATTTTACTCGCGTGTAGATTGTCTGAAAAAGACCTTGCCAAAAAACCATTTGCTATATTTGATGCGTGTCCAAGTCCACCGCTGAAGTGGTCCGATTTAACCACTCAATCGGTAATAGATGCTGCTAATAGTATGATACCTTCAGAATTTGTTTCTATGCCTTTAGCTGGAGCAAGTGCGCCGATGTCGTTAATTGGTTGTATTACTCAACATTGTGCTGAATCTCTTGCAGGAGTTGTAATTGCACAATTGACGAAAAAAGGAGCTCCGTTAGTGTGGGGGGGATCACCAGCAATATTGGACATGAAAAGAGGTACCACCCCGATGGGCGCAATTGAAACGATGATGATTAACCTAGGAGATGTGGAAATGGGGCGATTTCTAAAAATGCCTACTCATGCTTACATGGGTCTAAGTGACTCCAAAGTTCTAGATACCCAAGCTGGTTTCGAAGGAGGTATGGGAGCTCTATTAGCGGGACTTGCTGGAGTTAACATGGTCTCAGGCGCGGGAATGTTAGATTTTGAATCCACACAAAGCATTGAAAAATTGGTAATCGATAACGAAATAGCAGGAATGGTTAAACGGCTCATAAGAGGTATCGAAGATTACGGTGCTCCGTTCGCATCAGATATCCTTAAAGATTACGACGAAAAAGAGGAATTGCTCTCCCACCCTTCAACATTAAAGCTATTCAGAAAGGAATTATTTATGGTTGGACCTATAATAGATCGCTTGTCTCGAGACGCATGGAAAGAATCTGGTTCAAAATCAACTAGAAAAAGGGCAAGAGAACAAGCTTCCAAATTGCTTGATAAGAGTTCAATAAAACCAATTGATGATATATTAGCTAAAGAGTTGGAAAAAATAGTTTCAAAAAATTTATAATAATCTGCTTTTTAATTTTTTTCGTAATTAATTACGAGCACAGCAATTAACACAATAACTCCACCAACCATATTCCATAGTAGGACAGTTTCAGTTCTGTTTAAGAGCATTGAAAATAATAGAGTTAAAAACGGTTCTACATACAAAAAAGAAGCTCCTTTCGAAGACTTAAGCTCATTTTGTGATTTCTGCCAGATAAAATACCCAATAATATAACAGCCAATACCCAAATATATTCCTGATAGGAAAACATAAATATTAAAAAAATTCTGGATAAAAATGAGCAATTCGTTATTTAATATTACGATAATAAACAACTCTATAGTCCCAAAATAAGCGATGTATTTTAAGGTTTTTAAATTTGATTTCTTTCTTATTATTCTTTTTGTTATTATTGAATAAATCGCCCACATTATTGGCGTCATAAGAGCGTATAAATAACCTAAGAAGTTAGGCGTTGTTGGAGTAAGCGTTCGTAAATCTCCTCCCGTAACTAACAAAAAACCGCCTATGGTTGCAATAACAAAACCCAAGATTTTAACCTTAGTTAACTTTTCTTCAAAAAAGATTAAAGCTAAAATTGTTATTACTACTGGGGATAGAAGGCATACAAAAAATGCGGGTAAAGAGGGACCAATTAATTCTATTGCAGAATATTGAGCACCAAAGAAAAGTAAAATACCACAAAAGCTTGCGATAATTAAATATGTCCATTCCTTTTTTGTGTATCGAAGTGTTTCTTTTTTCTTGTTCTTGTTGTATTTATCAACCTGTCTTTTTCGATTAATAAGAAAATATAGATCAGCAATAATAAATACCAGCGATACTACTAGAAACCTAGTTAACGCAATAGACATGGGTGGAATAAATTGCAGCGCAATATCCACTAGAACAAATGAGAAACTCCAGATAATAATCATTACGATTAATAACACGTAAATTATTAACATTTTGAAAAGATTATTTAATCAATATTTTATATTTGCATTATTTTATTATATTATTAAATTAAGAACCATAATTATTTTTTTTGGCACATAAAGTTTTGAAAGAATTTAGTTATTCCATCAATTTGGGTCTTGTTGGCGCGGAAGATTCTAAAAAAAGGATTTTTTTAGATTATTTAAAACAAATTGCTTTAAAATTTACTTCGGAAGACTTAATTTGGGGGTTTCTCTTTCTATTTGATGGTATTCCTATAAACTTAAAAGCCATTATTGCAGATAGTTTTGAGGATTTAATTAATAGGAAAGTTCCCTTTAAAAAATTTGACGCAATAATAATCGCAGCAAATATATACAATGATAAATCGATTGATAATATTATTATTGAAAATTATACCAAATTTTCTCAACGCTTTATGTTCGATGGCATATCGGTTTTAGCATGTATCGACCCTTTTTTAATCTTAAAAAAAAAGCCTCTAAATGAATGGAGAATAAATGAATTTAGTTTAATCCAAAAAACAAGAGAACTCGAACTTTTATATTGTTTTAAAATTCAAAATCTACAAAGAGATGTTAAAGATGTATTCGATAAAATTTTAAACGATATCCATTTCAAATTAGAATTTTTAAACCCAGAACTATTTGAACGAGCAAAGGCTTACGGAAGAATTCTTTCTAAGGATGCATTTTAGATATGAAAAACAAGTTAACTTATTATTCTTAAATTTATTAACAAACTTAATACCAAAATAAAAAATTTTATTTTTTAGAGTTGAAATTTTATGGGAGAAGATAACTTACTGATAATTGAAAAAACTGAAGGCAGAAGAAAATGTCCATCCTGCGGTGAAGAACATAAAAATTTGATTCACGAGTCAACTGACAAAACAAATATAATAAACGATTATCCCAGAGTATACGGTAAGAAATATCGTTGCGGTAAATGTGGTCAGGAATGGCGAGAGAAATAGAAAGAACATAATTCTGTTAAACTTTTTATTATTCCTTTTTTAGATAACTATTCTATAAAAATAAATAGTTATATAGCAAAAAAGCTAATATGTAATATCAGACAAAAAAATTAGTCTTGTATATAATATAATTAAAGGAAATGGGATAAAATTTGATCTTTTTAGTACAATGTATGGATATAGCAAGATTCATTCAAGTTTTTCTCGTACAAGGGTTAACTGGTTTATTTTTTCTGTTTATAGCGTATAGAATTTTAAAGAGAGAGTCGAAGGGACCTAACCTTATATTAAGTGGATCTTATTTATCTGTGGCTTTTGGAGTCATTATAAATGTGATTTACGCGTTCATTTTGGTAGAGTCCGTTGTCCATATACTACATTTTTTAACTTACTATCTGCTGTGCCTTTCATTAATCTTCTTACTCGTTTTTGTATTAATAGTTGACAAATCGGACAAGGTTATAACTCCCAAAATTCAATTTGCATTGATAATTACATTTGGCGTTCTTTTACTTGGCTTATGGTTTATACCAGACGGTATTGTTATTAATTCAAGTACGGATTGGAAACCCAAGTGGAGCTGGCCTTTCTTAACCTATAGTTTTATTATTTGTAGCTCGATAGCCATTGTTCCTACAACTTATTTTTCTTTAAAACTATATCTTAAGTTCGAGTACAAGGAATTAAAAAAGAAATGGAGGTATTTTTTTGTTGGTATTTTTGCTTATTTTTTTTTATTTTATGGTACTACAATCTCCAATACATTAGCCGACCCAACTTTTAGGTTAATATGGTCTCTTGTATCGTTACTTGTTCTAATTTCTCTGTACTTTGTTTATTATGGCGTCGCGAAGTAATTATGATAATTTTAACATTATTTCTATTTTCTTTACCATTCCAAAAATTACAAATTAAATTTTATACATCTCGATACATATCAGATTGAATTACAATTAAATAGGAAAAATACAATTATATGTTATTAAAATTAAAAAATAAAAAATTTTAAACAATAAAAAAAAATTCAAGTGAAATCAAAAAATGACTCTTTATGAAATGTCATTGACTCGTATTATAACGATATATGGAGCCCAAGGATTTATGTGTGCTTTTTTCCTTTTTTTGGCTTTCAAAATTCTCAAAAGAGATAAGAAACGACTAAATGTAATCTTTTCAGGATTTTATTTATCTCCAGCTATTGGCTTTATTATAAATTTTATTTATGGCCCTCTTACAGATGAATCTGTTGTGCTAATGCTAAACTTTCTCACTAACTTTTTTATCTTCTATTCTTCAATATTTATTGTAGTTTTTGAATTAATTCTTTTAAAATCTGAAAAGGCAATCACATCAAAGAAGCAACTAACTATTCTCATTTTGTACGGAATTGCTATGTTTTCAATGATAGGATTTTTATTTTATCCTGATTTTGGTGTTACTTTTAACGCAAATTGGAGCCCTGTTTGGAGCTCTCCATTCTTCCTATATCTTGTAGTAATCGAAACTATTGCAATATTTCCAGCACTTTATCTATCAATTCAGATTTATAAGAAATTTGAAGATGAGCTAATTAAAAAAAAGTGGAAATTCTTTATATTAGGATTAAGCTCAATGATAATCTTTATGTATGGAATTTTTATTTCTAATACTTTAGATATTGACATCTTTAGAACCGTAATAGGGTTAGTAGGTTTAATATTAGCTCTTGTAGGTGCTTATATGATGTACTATGGCGTGGGACGTCAAATAGAAAAATAATTTTTATTAAAATCTTTTCTTTTTTTTATCATCTCAAATTTTATCTTTTAGTATTGCAATTATTTATTATAGATAGATTCAAAATTAGTGTAGGTTAAATTTCTTTTAAATTCATTCAAGTAGTAATATTTGTCATTCTTAAGTGTAATAATACATATAAAAGTGTTTTTTATGTCTAGTGAGCTCGAACGGGTTAGAGGTGTTGGACCAATAGCTGCTACAAACCTTAATAAAGCAGGTGTGAAAACAATTGAAGAAGTCGCAAAATCTACAACCGAAGAGCTAGCATGGATTAAGGGAATTGGCATAATCTCGGCGAAAAAAATAATAGAAAACGCAAATGAATTACTTCAGCTTGAGAAAAGCATCCAGAAAGTTTTAGATTCAATAAAAGAGAACTTTGTGAAAAATTGTCCAAAATGTGGCGGAGCTATGAAAAGCAAATATATTATTCTCGGACCTGATAGGCGATTAAAAGCAAAACAGTGTACTGTATGTAAGTTTTATTTACCTGAATAATCCTGTTCACTTAAGAAAGTCAAGGTTTATATTCCTAATCCAAATAGAAATACGAAAGCCATTGCATAAAGAAATATAAAAAATACTCCAGCTTTTTTGTCCACTTTTTGTCTAACTGCTATTACAACAATTACAATTATACTAACAACAAGCGTATATAAAACCGTAGGTACCGCTAATTCTGCTGAAACCGCTTGAGGGAAGAAGACTTGGCCAATACCTATAGATAAAGTAGAATCAACGATACAAGAACCAACAATATCTCCAATTGCTATGGAATGATGACCATGACGAAGGGCGTTTATATCAACGACAAGTTCTGGTAGTGATGTTCCTATTGAGAGGATGAAGAAACTGATGATATATTCGTGAATACTTAGAGCATGTGATATAAAAATAACAGAGTTTACGATGACATAGGAACCAATTGTGACCCCCAAAAAACCAATTGCAGCAAAAAAAAGGAGAATTTTTTTATTCTTTATTGGTTGCGTTGTTTCTATCAATTCTACTCTATGCATTATGCTCTCTTTATTAGTGTTAAATATTAACCAAAAATAAATTACAAGGCTTAAAACCATAAATATCGCGTTCAAACGAGTAATGTATCCTTTCTCAACAACAGAAAAGATTAGTAATAAAGATAGGACTTCGCAAGAGCCTAATATTATTATGTCCTTTCTATTAACATGAAATGCACCACAAATTAGTGGTAGAAGTCCAAAAACTAAAGTGAGTTGCGTGAGATCTGAGCCAACAGAATCTCCTACGTCAATATCTCCGTGACCTAAAGAACAGGAAATAATTGAATTAAAAATTTCAGATATATCTGTTCCTATGGAGACTAAAGTCACTCCAATTATTAATGGTGATATCCCTAAAGCTGTTGCAAGTAATGCTGAGTTTTTTACGGCAAAGCTACTAGAGAAGATTATAATAACAACTCCTCCCATGAGAATAAAAAACGCTACGATTATTTCAATCATTAAATTACAACCTCTTTATAAAATACTCCGTTGTATCGTAAATCCCTAAATTGAACTTATCAAGAAATACTAGCCAAGTATATCGGTCTAACTTGAATTAGGGTCTTAAAATAATTTTGAATAAGTGAAATTACTGCTTAATTTTCGAGATTAATTGAATAAACATTCAAATTATTTGAAGTAATGTATAATTTATCTATTTAATTGTAAAATTTAAATATTATCTTTTTCTTGGCAAAAATAACTTTATTGAAAATTAACTTTAATTTCAGTAAAAATTTCGCGATATTATTTCTTTCATAGCCTTAGGATTAATTCTGGCAAGATTTCTCCCCCACTACCTTTTAGAAAGATATCAGCAATATCATCCATTGCTGTACGCTCTCGATTTACGAAGATTACTTTTGCTCCACTTTCTTTCGCGATGGAGGGTAAAAAATTTGCTGGGGATATAAGTAAAGAGCTTCCTATCATCAGAAAACAATCACAAGACCTACAAACGTTCATTGCTCTTTCTAAAACGCTTAAGCGCAATGGTTCTCCAAATAGCACTACTTTGGGTTTTATATACCCACTACATTCACAAACGGGATATTTTATGTTCTTGGTCTCAACTTCTTCAAAAATAAATTCTTTTTTACACCTAATACATTCTAATTTTTCATAAGAACCGTGTAATTCGTAAATTGGTATATTATTATAAGCTCCACTTCCCGCTCGTTGATGTAGTGCGTCTACATTTTGAGTGATAATTGCAATTATTTTCCCAAGTTTTTCCAGCTAAACGACCGCAACTTGCTCGGATCTTCTAGAAAGTAGTGGTAGCTCGCATAAATCGAGGGTCGTAGCGAGACCACAAACCCCCCTCGCTTCTAAAATCTGCGATCCCAGATTCAGTTGAAGCTCCTGCTCCCGTAAACACAACGATTTTCTCGGAATTCTTTACGATTTCAGTTGCTTTTTTTAGGTTTTCTACATTAGACATTAAATCATAATAATAAATAATCTATTTTAAAAATTATAATATGTTCCAAACTCGGCAAAAGTATATCTAGCATAAGTCCAAGTTCGTATTTTCCGTAAAAATCGCGAGTACATTTTCCATGTCCATTTGATCTTTGCCTGAGATTGATATATATTTAACCATTCCTTCAGAAACTCTGCTTTGACCTCATCGATGGTGTATTCAAATTGCCGATCCTTCGAATCTTCCTGAAATTTACCGTAGGAAGGAATAAAATAAACGAAATATTCAATATCTGTTAAATTAAGCTCTTTCGCAGCACCTACGGCTATATCGTAAGTAGCTTGATGGTCCTCGTGAAGGTTATGAGTGCTCGGTAAAACCAATCTATTAACATCTTTAATAATTGGCTTTGCTTTTTCGATCCCCTCTTTCACATACTTCTGTCCATCGGCGTCGTGAAAATTAAATAAATGATGATTTTGATGAGGGAGCCCCAAAAATTCAATAGTTTTTTTTGCTTCATTAGTCCTCATTTTTGCAACGTCATCTTCGGTCATTTTGGCAACATCCTCGGAATACACATCGTTTCCAGATCTATAGCACGCCCTTCCGTCAGTAACGGTAATGATATGGATATTGTGTTTCTTTTCTTTAATCCAATCAAGAAGAATAGGACCAGGTCCGAATAACAAATCGTCCGGATGAGGTTCAAAAATAACGATCTTCAATATAAACTCCAAATTAAGTTTTAAATAGTTCTTTGACTAACAATATGATTAAATTTGTAATAAAATTTTTTAAAATTTCAACAATAGACAAATATGAGAAAATAAATTCTAGGTTAATTGAATAATATTTAAATGGGATATTGTATAAATTAATTTAAAATTTAGCACCAAATAATAATTAAAAGATTTAGGATTTTAAATTAAAACTTAAATATGTAGTGAATAATAATGGCTAAAATAAAAAAACAAAAAGAATACGAGAATTCTAAGATTATCATGTCATCTTATGGAATGGCTCAGTTCTTCGGTCAATGGATCACAGGACCATTCGGATTATTTGTTTTCTTTTTCTATGAGGCAGAAATCGGATTGAATGTAGTATTATGCGGCACTGCTTTTATTATATTCTCATTGTGGAATGCTATTAACGACCCACTTATAGGTTATTTGCTGGACCATATAAAGATGCCATGGGAAAAAAGATGGGGGAAAAGATTTCCATGGATATTACTTGCGTCGGTGCCATGGCTTTTTTCTTTCTTATTGATATTTTTAGTTCCACCCAATTGGTATGGTACACCTCAGTTAGTAGCAGACAATCAATGGCTAATTTTTGCGTGGTTTTTGATCACACTTTGTTTATATGATACCCTTTATACGCTTTGGAATGTAAATTCAAATGCACTTTATCCCGATAAATTTCAGGATTTGGATGAACGAAGAACAGCAACTACGATTGGAACATTAATTGGTATGATGGGCATTGTCGCAGGATTCATTATTCCGCCTATGTTTGTTCGTAATTCATTTCCTGAAACTTATCGTTTAGCAGGTTGGATTAGCGTGGGGTTAGGAATAATTTTCTTCTTATTTATGGTTCCTGGTGTCTTTGAAGGACCAAAATTAAGAGCTAGATATCAAGAATATAGGGTGAAAGCTGAAAAACTAGAACACGAACCATTTTTAAAAAGTGTTAAAAGAGCGGTATCAGATCGTCGCTTTATGGTTAAAACTATATTTTTCTTTGGATATCAAGCAGGGGTTGCTTTATTACAAGCTTCAGCATTTTATATGGTTATTTTTGTCTTACACGAAGATTCGGGGTTTTTAAGCATTCTGATGGCATTTATGCTCCTTGGTGCTTTCGCTTCGGTACCTCTTTGGGGATATTTTGCACATAGAGCAAATAATAATAAAAAATTGAGTCTTTATGCTGGCTTAGTAATGTTTATAACTTTTTTACCAATTTTTTTCGTAAATGGGTTATTATTTTATCTCATAGCATTGTTCTTGTTTGGAATAGGTCTTGGGGGTCAGTGGGCAATGGACCCTCCAACTATGGGGGATGTTCTCGACGATCTAGCTGTTCGGACAGGAAAACGACAAGCAGCACTCTATTATGGATATACTTTATTTTTCATTCGACTTAGTGGAACTTTTCAAGCGCTTGTATTTATTGTTGTTCATATCCTAACAAATTTTCCTGCAGGAGTACAAACTTATGAAGGTTTAGTTAGTGTTGTTGGGGCTGATAATGTTTTCTGGCCTTTATTGGGGATTAGAATCCATGCTGCTCTTATTCCAGCTATACTTGTGCTTATCACAATCTTCATTTTTTGGAAGTGGTATGATCTTACGCCAGACAAGGTTGCGGCAAATCAAGAAAAATTAAAAGAACTTGGTCTATAATTACAACTTTCATTTTTTTTTTTATAAAAGTATTAAAAATAGCATCCACAAAATTTCTTTTATTGATTATATTTCTGTTTTACTGCGTAAACTGCAATATTATTAGACAATATTTAAAAATCTTTGGAGAAATATTCAATAAAGATTAAAAAAAAAGTTTATGTGGAACTTCACGATTTAAGTACGCTGTTGCTGTTAAACCTGCTATATCAGAACCTATAATAACGACTTTTATCTTATTTATTTTACCAACGCCAATAAATATCTTCAGCGTGACCTAACATTTTTTCAATATGAATCTTTTCTCCATTATCTAAAACTAGGTCGCCAGAATAAAGGCCGTGCATCAAGGAAGAGTTAAGATAAATTAAACCAAAATTTATTTTTCCTCTGTATGGTATAATTGGTTCAATCACCATATTAAACCTATTATCGTTGCTAGTAAATTTCCAAGGTTTAGTAGGATCACGATTTTCGTGATGGAAGGTAACCTCATCTATTTTATGTGCTTTACCATCGTAGAAAATGATGTTTTCCGTATGGGTTGCACCTTCTTTACTACCAACTAATCCGAAACCATAGCCAATGTTAAAAGCAACTGGCACTCCAGAGACAAGTCCGCAACCAGAACCCCAGAGCCAATGCGTTTTATAAGGCCATATCCCGCGTCCCCAGTCCATGAGTCCGAAAGAAGTTTCAGGCTCAAATATATACGATTTATCTCCAATCGCAATAGAACCTTCCGCAGGCATGTAATTAACCTTATGGTTATAGTAAAACAACCTTGGATCGTCATATCCAGTCACGACCACTGTATTATCCATTTTGGGGTCGTCATGGAGCGTGATTGAACCTTTTAGCCCCTTATTTTGAAACGAGGGGTCGTCAATAGTAAGAATTCGTTTATTGCCTTGTTTCGAGATGGTCGCGTTAAACTTTTTGGTCGGAAAATCAATAACGCTGTCTTCTAAAGAGTTTAAAGGAAGAATTTTAGATTTTGTAAAGAATTTAAACGCGCCTTTGTCGTCTCTTTTCTTGCTTTTAAAATCGAGCCATACATAGCTCATTTGAGTCAAATACCCTATATCCCCTAAAGTTAACTGAAATCCGAAGTCCTTGTTTAACACAGAAAAATGGTCCCATTCTTTTATTCTCGTCCAACTTTTACCTATTTTTTCCTTATTGTATTTTAATAAAGGTTTTCTTGCCCATCCGCGTTGAACAAGCGAACCATCGTCGTTAAATAGGTTTGAGGGTTCTATTATCTCATTTTGATTACCCATAACTTTCACTTTAAATTTGTTTAAGATTATTAATAATTCGAAGTTTAGAGAAAATAAAGTTTTTTGTTTATTTTTCATACATACTGTAAAAAATTTTAAAAAAATTATAAAATGTTATTCTATTTTTTGACAGATACGGTCTATTTTTTCGATTGTCTCGTCTACAATTTCGTTAGAGTGTAGGATACACATATAAAATCTACTTCCAGCCACGGAAATGAGTTCTTGATCGACTAAAGCGGCGCCCATGTATTCCATAAACTTTTTCCTTAACGGTAATTGTCCAACTTGTCCAGGAATATCAAATCTTAAACCAAAAAGGCACGAGGTATGAAAGTGAACTGTACCACCAAGATTATATGAAAACCACGGTAATTCATATTTAGCGAAAACTTCATTTAATCCATTTTCTAAGCGGGCTCCTGCCTTTCCAACTTTTTCTGTTGCACCTGTTTCCTCAACTAATTTCATCGCATGATAAGCAGCAGCACAAGTTAAAGGATTTGCGGCTATTGTCCCTCCACAATAAGCTCTTTTGCCACCACTCACTCCTGCTGCGCAAAAGCGCATTATTTCTGCCTTACCTCCAATAGCGGCTGCAGAAGGATATCCATGTCCTACAATTTTTCCAAAAATAGACAAATCCGGAGTATAACCGTAATATGCTTGACCTCCACCCATATGCAACCTAAATGCGCACACAACTTCGTCTGAAATCAATAATGCTCCATTTTCATGGCACAATTCTTCCACTTCTTTATTAAAAGCAGGTCTTACGGGATTGGCCCCTGACTCGCCCCCCATAGGCTCGATGAGCACGGCAGCTACTTTGCGCTTTTCCTTAAACATCTGGCGCAATACTTCAATGTCGTTGGGAGGGCAAGAATCCATCCATTTAAATATTGATTTTGGAATCCCATGGGATTCTAATAATTTTGTACCTGGCACATGCATGTCGTAGACCAATTGATCTGACCATCCGTGATAACTGCCCCCTATTTTAATAACCCACTTACGATTCGTAGCAACTCTGGCAATCCTTATAGCAAGCATATCGGCTTCTGTTCCTGTTTGGAGCCATCTTATAACTTCACAAGATGGAAAATGTTTCTGAAGTTCTTCAGCAGCAAGATATTCGTATTCGTTAGTTATTCCATGACATGGTCCAATATCCCGAATAACTTCAATAACCTTTTCCGTCAAAATTGGATGATTATGACCAAGGATAATTGGTCCCCCATCCATTAAATAATCTGTAAGTACAATATCATCTACAGTTTCCATGTAACAGTCAAAAACGCGCTTACTAGTTAAGGGGAATGGATAATTAAAAGCAAGGTTATGTTCTACACCTCCGGGGATAATTTTTCTTGCTCTCTCAAAAGCCACTTTTGATTTCGCATGATTTTTCTCATACCTTTCTATTATCGCTTTTAATTCGTTTGGCTTAAATTTGCTAATAGGCAAATCAACAATATTTTTAATTTTCGCTATTTTTTCCTCATATTCCATAAAAAATCCCTTTAAATTATTAAATGGTATAGTCAATAAAAAGACTTAATTTAGAAAGGAAAGCCTTCCATAAAAAAATCTTTATTTACTTTAAGAACATTTATATTTAATATGTCAGACTCACAAAAAAAATATATTCTTGCAATTGATCATGGTACAGGTGGACCTAAGACCGCTATAGTCTCAACTCATGGTGAAGTTGTCGATTGGGCATTTCAAGAAGTTCCTTTACATGTAGAAAAGGGAGGCGGGGTTGAACAAGATCCAAACGATTGGTGGAATG
>Ga0209121_10004130_pt1 | contig 13674 bp, 12 predicted proteins | sample Cruoilmetagenom3_FD_187292 | JGI IMG/M metagenome (GOLD analysis project Ga0209121, IMG submission 187292) | Oil polluted marine microbial communities from Coal Oil Point, Santa Barbara, California, USA - Sample 3 (SPAdes) (version 2) | ecosystem: Environmental > Aquatic > Marine > Oil seeps ... | reverse complement strand
TCCAGTAAAAGCTTCAGACCTTCAAGAACAGGTATATCTGTCAGGTGAATCGTTATGTTACCGGAAACATCGCTTTCTGTAATTATGTTAACACCAAATTTTATACCTATTGCCCTGAGAACATTTCTTATATCGGTATTCTTAAAATCAATGGTCATTTTTTTATCAAAAAGAGGGTTTTGCTCTACGCTCTTCTTTTGGGGTGCTATTTCTTCCTTTTTCTCTTCTTGTGAAAAAAGAGAAAAAATGGGAAGCAGTAATAAAATAAATATGAGAATCAGTCTGTTTTTCATAATAAACTTATACTAAAAAAAATTTGTAATGTCAAGAAAAATAAAATTTGAATCATAAAACCTTAAAGAAATATATTGACATTATAGTTAATATATGATAAAAAAATGGATGTTAAATTTGCTGAATTGATTGCATTGTTTAGATAAGGAGGTAATGCTTTGAGTGGATATAGTGTAAAGGATGTAAGAAATATTATGCTTTGTGGACATGGTTCTGTTGGGAAAACCACCATTGCAGAGGCGATGCTATTTAATAGTGGTGCGAGAAATAGATTGGGAAGGGTCGATGAGGGAACCAGTGCACTGGATTATGAGCAACTTGAAATAGATAGAAAGATATCGATTTCTCTTGCCATTGGATACCTCACATGGAAAGGTGTTTTTATTAATCTTCTTGATACCCCGGGGTATGCAGATTTCAGGGGAGAGGTAATCTCTGCTGCAGCAGTGAGTGATGGTGCTGTTATCGTTGTGGATGCTACATCGGGTATTGAGGTGGGAACCGAATGGGCATGGGAACATACGAACGAACATTCTATACCGAGTTTGATTTTTGTCAATGGGCTAAAAAAAGAAAATGCCCATTTTTTCAAGGTTCTCGAGGACTTAAAAAAAGGATTTAAATCGAGTATTATTCCATTAACCATTCCCATAGGGACAGGAGAGAAATTCGATAGTATCGTTAATCTTCTTACAAAAAAGGTCTATACTTACAAGGATGGAAAGGCAGAGGAAGGGGAAATACCCGAAAAGGAAAAGAGCAGGGTGGATGAGATGAGTAAGAACCTTATCGAGGGATTGGTCGAAATGGACGAGGTGTTAATGGAGCGATATCTGGGCGATGAAGAGATAAAAGAAGAAGAGTTGGCTTTCCTCTTAAAAAATGGTGTAATTAAAGGTGAATTACATCCCGTACTCTGTGGTGATGCTTACGATAATATTGGAATAGATCTATTATTGAATAGTGTTACACAACTTCTCCCTTCACCGGAGGAAAGAACGGAAACAATGGTTCTTGATAAAGAAAAAGAGAGGGTATTAAAAATCGATGAGGTTTTCAGTGCACTTGTTTTTAAGACAATGTTCGAACCACATCTGGGTGAATTGAATTACATAAGACTTTTTTCCGGGAAACTTACACCAGGGACGGAGTTGTTAAATACAACAAAGGGAAAAACGGAGAAAGTTAACCAGATTTACATACTTAATGGTAAGGAGAAAAAAGAAGTAAAAGAACTTTTACCCGGTTCGATTTGTGGACTCGTAAAATTGAAATCGACAGAAACGGGTGATACACTTACCAAAGAGGGTCATAATATAGAGTTTAAGGGAATTGAGTTTCCCGAGCCATCTATCTCGCTTGCGATTGTTCCAAAATCAAAAACGGATGAAGAAAAGGTTTCCTTCGGCCTTGGAAAACTACGGGAAGAAGACCCATGCTTTTCGTCACATTACGATGCCGAAATTAAGCAGACACTTATTTCGGGTTTTGGTGAACTTCACCTCGGTGTTATTGTTGACAAATTGAAGAGGAAATTTGGTGTTGAAGTTATTTTTGAAAAACCCAATATTCCATATAGAGAAACTATTGTTGCAAAGTCAGAAGTTCAGGGGAAATATAAGAAACAATCAGGTGGAAGGGGACAGTATGGTGATGTCTGGATACGTTTTGAACCGCTCAAGAGAGGGAGTGGATTTGAGTTTGTTAATGGAGTAGTGGGGGGTGCGATTCCCTCAAAATATATTCCTTCTGTAGAAAAAGGATTACGTGAGGCGATACAGAAAGGGTTCCTTACTAGTTGTCCTGTGGTAGATTTTAAGGCTACGCTCTATGATGGGAGTTTTCACACCGTTGATTCTTCGGACATAGCTTTTAAGATTGCAGCTTCGATGGCATTCAAGAAAGGGATGGAAAGGTGCAAACCTATACTGCTTGAACCCATAATGGATGTAGAAGTAATTGTGCCGGAGGATATGATGGGTGATGTAATAGGAGACCTCAATTCACGGAGAGGTAAAATCCAGGGTATGGAGTCCGCTGGTAGATTACAGAAGATAAAGGTTAGGGTTCCTCAGGCAGAAATGTATAAGTATTCTACACAATTACGTTCTATTACTCAGGGACGGGGTAGTTTTACGCAAACATTTTCTCACTATGAAGAGGTTCCAAATGAGATATCCGAGAAGATTGTAAAGGAGAAAAAGGAGCAGGAAACTTAGCCACCAAGGGCTTTTAGTCGTGCCTCTGCTTTCTTCTTATATGTTCTTGCACCCGAATGGTTGGGTTTGTATCTCAAAACCGTCTTAAATTTTGAGATAGCTGCTTTATATTTTCCTTGTGAGAAAAGAGATAATCCCTGTTTATAAGTACTTTCAATATTAACTAAAGGTTTTGGTTTGGGCTTGGGTTTTGGTACAGGTTTTGCTTTTAGTAAAATAGTATCGAGTTTTTCCTTCACATTTTGGTTGTTCGGTTCGTAAATCAGGATATTTTCATAAATTTCTTTTGCTTCATTATATTTTTTATCTTGCTCCAGAGTGGCTCCTATCTGGTAAAGTGAATCAACAAGGATGGAGACTTTTTCGTTTACCTTCGTTTGATATTCTATTATCATAGGATTGTCTGGATTTGAACGAGCCGCTATTATTAGTTCATCATTTGCCTTTTTTATATCTCCTTCGTTAAAAGCAGAAATAGCATTCATAAGATGTATCTGCGCTTCTTTTTCCTCAGGTGTCAATTTCTTTTTCTTTTTCAGGATAAAATCCTTGGTGTAGTCTTTTTTTTCTGCAAGGTTGATTTTTATCTCTTCGGTAATGAAACCTTCTTTTTCTACCTTTAATGTATATATTCCTGGTTTTACATCGAAGATGTATTTTCCCTTATTTGCGGTATAATCAATATTTCCTTGAGTGCCCATTAGTGTAAATTTGGTATTTGCAACAGGATTACCGGTTTCAACATTAAAAGCCCAGCCGCTGAGTATGATACCTTTTTCTGATGTTTTTACAGAGGTTTTCTTTGTGCAGCCGTAAAGGAGGGTCAGAAGAACCATTGTTGAAAGAATGAATTGTTTCATAGGGCTACCCCCAATTAGGTTAAGGATTAATAAATTTTCCCACTGTATAGAATACAGGCATAAAATATGCCCTTTTTTTCTCTTTTAAACATTTCATCTCTCTTTTTTTTATCGTCTTTAATTTTTTATTAATTTTTCCAGATGAAAGTTTTTCAATAAATTTCCACTCCTCTTCAAAATTCTTTTCAGCCAGATTTAAACCAAAGGGTATGGATACAATGTCCCATCGGATATTTACAAGGGATGATTTTCTAAAGATATATTCCATTTTTCTACCTATAAAGGGGTCTGCACCCTCTTTTAGTAATTTACTTATAATAAAAGAGGAATAATCGATCTCTTCTGGAAAATCTATCCTTCCTCCATAGTCCGGTTCCCCCACAGATACTATCCAGCCCTCTGGAGTGAGAACCCTTTTCATTTCCTTAATTGCACAGAAGGGTTTCTTAAGCCAGAGAAAAAGAAATTGAAAGATGACAGAATCGAATGTGTGTTCCTTAAATGGAGAATGGTAAATATCTCCACAAACGAGGAGGAGTTTTTCTTCCCTCTTTTTTGCATCTAATAGGCAGTTTAGTTCCCTATCCAGACCAACAACTGTCCCATCAATTTTGTTTGATATCTCTTCTGTTATCAATGCACTGGAGCAACCTGGTTCAAGTATTCTCCTCGACAATCCTATCTGAAGATTTCTGTATAAGAAGTTTCTTGTTTCATTGAGCCATTTAAACTGTCTCTTATACTGTGATTGCCAGAATGTTTCATATTCTCTTTTGTTTATAGTCATCTAAAAGGATTCGTATTTTTTGATAAAATTTATTACCTCTTCAGGTGTTTCTTTTTTCGTAAGCCCTATTCTAAATTCATTGTTGTGCAGTAGTCTTGCGAGTCTTGCAAGGATGCGGATATACAATACCTTATCTTGCTCTTTTGAAAGGACAAGAAAAATAATATAAACCGGTTTCTTATCCGTGGCATTAAAATCGATACCTTCCTTTGATAGAGCAAGGATTACATAAAAATTTTTAATCGTATTAAGTTTTGCATGTGGAATAGCAATGCCGTTTCCAATACCTGTACTTTCAATAGATTCCCTCTTTTTTATTGCTGAAAGAATATCATTTCTTATTCTCTCATCTGTTTCGCCTGCTGGAAGGCAATCTATCAATTGTTTTATAGCATCTTCCTTGGAGGTTTTCTTTAGCCGCATAATTATGGTTTTTTTATTGAGAAGTTCATATACCTTTCGGTTTGGGCTAATTTTTTTTACCATCTTTAACATCTCCTTTTGGTAATTGATAAAAGGGCAATGTTTTATACTACAATTTTATTCTTTCCTTTTGACAAAATAACATTACTGTGATATGAGAATTTTATGATTCCACTATAGTTTTTGTTTTCGAACTCGCTCATGGCGCGCATCTCGGCGAATTTGTTAAAGGTTTTGGGTATGGTTTTATTGCAGGCATTATTTTTATTAAGCCCTTTCGTGTGTCTCTTAATGCAACCTTGCTTTAATATTGCTCTAACTCAATATCTATTTTTCTTCAATCAGGGAAAAGAGTTGTTCTCTGTTCTTTGATTTTTTTAGCAATGTTAATGCTTCTGTAACCTGTTTATCTTCCAGAAGGACCGATTCATAACTGCTTTTCAGTCCACCAATTTTCATAGCGATATTTCTTTTTAACCCATACATAATACCATCGAGAGATTGCTCGAATTCCTCATCCGTGAATTCCATATCCTTTTCTCTTATATAATTCTTAAAGGTATTGAGCATTGTATTATTCACCTTGAAACCATTTTTGACCGTATGATTTGTGGTATAATCGACAGCAAAATTGAAGAAAATTCCTTTCTGGTAAAGTTTTGTTTCGAGTTCGGAGATGTTTGGAAGTTTGCACACAACATCGGGGGTTATTGCACCTCCTCCGTAAACCTTTCTTTTTAGCCTCAATGTGTAGTATGTTGTGGTATCCTTTTTTTCTCCCTTATCTGTTGTTCCGAGCGATAATGTCAGGAGTAGATTCTTATTATCCTCGTTATCTATACATCTACCAGATGGAGTGTAATACTTTGCTGTTGTAATTTTTAAGGCAGTTTCATAATCAATAGGAATTACCTGTTGAACAGAACCCTTTCCAAATGTTTTTGTTCCAAGAATAAGACCCCTATCCCAGTCTTGAACAGCCCCACTTACAATCTCCGAAGCGCTTGCACTTCCACCATTAACAAGGACAATTAGAGGGAATTCCCCATATTTTGGCGGTATCTTAGCATAATATTCTCTGGAGGTTCCAATCTTTCTCCCCTTTGTTGAAACGACAATCTCTCCTTTTTCTATAAAATTATCCGATACATTTATTGCTTCCTTCAGCAGTCCTCCTGAATTGTTTCTTAGATCCACAATGAATTTCTTTGCACCTATATTTTCAAGGGAATCTATTGCATTACCGAATTCTTTTGAGCATGTTTCTGAAAATGTAGAAAGTCTGATATATCCAATATTTTTGTCGACCATTCCCGAATAAGGGACCGCTTTTAGTGTAATAATATCCCTTGTTATAGTGAAATGGATAATCTCCTTTATACCTTCTCTTTTTATACCGATTGTGACATCGGTTCCTGGTTTCCCCCTCAGTTTTTTTACCGCTTCATGGGAAGTAATACCAAGAGTAGAATTTCCTTCTATTTCTGCAATCTTATCGCCTGCGAGAAGTCCAGCATTGTATGCAGGTGTTCCTTCGATGGGTGTAATGATAGTTAGTACGCCGTCCCTAACTGCGATTTGAATACCCAGTCCACCAAAGCTTCCCTTTGTACCAACGAGTAATTCCTTATATTCATCGGGGCCAAGATAGATAGTATGTGGGTCAAGGTAACTTAGCATTCCTCGTATTGCATAATCTATAAGGTCTTCAAATTGCACATCTCTAACATAATTGTCCTGAACCGTTTTTATTATTTTCATAAAGGTTCTTATCTTATATGTAATTCCCGTATCATTCCTCGATTGTGCTCCGAGGTATGTTCCTACGATTCCACCAAAGAAAAGACTGAGAATAACTATTAAGGTAATGATTCCAAAGAATTGTTTTTTTCGCATTGTGACCCCCTTATCATTTGTTTGTTCTTTTTCCATTTTTAACCTCATTTTTTGATTTTACATAGGTTCTGAAAACTACATATTGTTTTTCAATTGAAGAGTTTTTCCCCATCTATATGGGGTTTATTTTTGGCTCTCTCTTTAATAACTCAAGTGTGATTTTATTGCCGAAAGTATTTCCTGAAATATCTCATTTTTGCTCCTGCTGCCATCTATTAATCTGACTCTATTTTTCTCATCTCTTGCTATGTTAAGGTATGCCCTTCTTACCTTATTATGGAATATAGTTTTTTCGTTTTCAATCCTATCCTTTCCTTTTACTCTTTTAAGACCTTCTCTGGGGTTGATATCAATCAGGAATGTTATGTCTGGAAGGAGTTCTTCTGTTGCGAGCCTATTCAGTTTTTCAACAATTTCAATAGAGAGATTTCTTGCTACACCTTGATAGGCAAGTGAAGAATCTGTATACCTGTCACAGATTACCACCTTTCCCTTTTTTAATGCTGGTAGGATTACCTCTTTTGTATGTTGAGCTCTGCTTGCAAGGTAAAGGAATAATTCCGTTCTGGGATGGAGAGAGGAGTGGTTCTTATTGAGCAGGATTCTTCTGATTTTTTCACTGATGATTGTTCCTCCTGGTTCCCGTGTTAATATACATTTATAGTGTTTTTTATTAAGATAGGAGCATAGTTTCTTTGCCTGTGTGGTTTTTCCTGAACCTTCACAACCCTCAAAAGTGATAAAGAGACCCTTTTTCATCTATTTTTTCTTTGGTCTTTTCTTTGGTTTTTTCGTAGCAGTTTTTACTGTTTTTTTTGTGGTGAGTGCATATTTTTTAATAAAGTGTTCTGTTTTGTCTCTGCATACGGAATCTTCATACTGGACAGGTGGAGATTTCATAAAATAACTCGAGGGTGCAGTCAGTGAGCCACTCAATTTGTTATCGAGAGCCAGTTTTGCACATCTAACAGCATCGATGACTACACCTGCAGAATTAGGTGAGTCCCAGACCTCCATTTTCAATTCTATATTTAGTGGAACATTTCCAAAGGTTGTGCCTTCAAGCCTTATATAAGCCCATTTTCTATCTGTTAACCAGGCGACATAATCTGATGGACCTATATGTATGTTCCCTTCGCCGATATTATAAGGGAGTTGTGATGTTACCGATTGTGTTTTTGATATTTTTTTCGATTCCAACCGTTTACGCTCCAGCATATTCATAAAATCCGTATTTCCGCCCACATTTAACTGGGATGTCCTTTCAAGTTTCACACCCCTATCATTGAAAAGATTTGTAAGAACCCTGTGTGTAATGGTTGCACCAACCTGAGATTTAATGTCGTCTCCAATAATAGGTACATTCGCTTTCTTAAACCTTTTGTTCCAATATTTTGAACTGGAGATAAAAACAGGAATGGCATTTACCATAGCGCACTTTGCTTTAAGTATCTGTTCGACATACCACTTGGTTGCTTCTTCACTGCCGACAGGTAGGTAGTTCACGACTACATCACACTTTGTCTCTTTTAAGACTTTGACTATGTCGACGGTTGAGCCGGGTGCCTTCTTGATAATCTTTAAGAGATATTTGCCAAGGCCATCGTGTGTCATTCCCCGCATAACCTTGACATTCTTGGTCGGCACATCACAGAATTTGTATGTGCAGTTTGGATATGTAAATATTGCTTCCGAAAGGTCTTTCCCTACCTTTCGGCTGTCTATGTCGAATGCCGCCACGAATTCAATATCACTTATGTGGTATCCTCCAAGGTTGACATGCATAAGTCCGGGGATCCTCTCCTTTTCATTTGCTTTTTTATAGTATTCGACACCCTGAACAAATGAAGAAGCGCAGTTACCTACCCCTATAATTCCAACTCTTAGCTTAGACATTTTTCCTCCTTTGAATATTTGTTAATTTTTTTTCGATATAGATAATTCTATGCAAACTGGTTAACTGGGTGAGGAAAGCAAGTGCCAGTAGAAAGTATCCAAAAATAGTTCTTCCGAGTAGTGCACCGATAACAATAATTGTCACCCTGAATGGTCTGTCAAACAATCCAATGCTGCATTTGATGCCGAGACCTTCTGCCCTTGCCCTTGTATAACTCACCATCAAGGAGCCAAGAATAGAGAAGAGTGTAACAAAAATGAAGAATGTGCTTCCAAATTTTATATAATGAATAAAGATGCCCAGAAGGACTATAAATTCTGAATACCTATCGATTACAGAATCAAGGAATGCACCTGAATCCGTAACCCTATTATTTTTTCGTGCGACTTCGCCATCTATTGCATCGAATATTGATGCAAGAATAAGAACAAGTCCTGCCCATCGAAAGAAACCGAGAGCGAAGAGATAAGCAGCAAGACAGTTAATTACAAATCCTACAAGGGTAAGAATAGAAGGATTAACATTTAATTTTGCAAAAAGATTAACCAATGGTAGGAGGATAATTCGAGTCTTACTCTTGAGCATACTGTAATTCATTTTTTCCTTCCTTCCAGAACAACAACAAATTCTCCTTTTGGTTTCTTGTTTTCAAAATGGGTAATTAATTCAGAGATGTTTCCCCTCAGGGTTTCCTCGTAGAGTTTTGTCATTTCTCTCGATATGGAGATTCTCCTTTCTCCCAGGAACTCTTTTAATTCCTTCAGTAAGTGAAGTAAACGGAAAGGTGACTCAAAAATGACTATTGTTCTTTCCTCATCTTTGAGCTGGGTAATAATGGTTTTTCTTTTCCCCTTTTTTCTTGGTAGAAAACCCTCAAAAACAAATCTGTCGGTTGGTAATCCTGAAAGTATGAGTGCAGAGAGAATTGAACTCGCACCCGGCAGAGCGGATATTTTATAACCTTCTTCTATAACCTTTTTTACAAGATAAAATCCGGGGTCAGATATGCAGGGTGTACCTGAATCTGAAACAATGGCAATTGTCTTTCCCTTACCTAAAAGTTCCAGGAGATAGTCTGTTTTCTTTTCCTTATTGTGGTCATGATATGATTCGAGGTGTTTACTAATATTGTATTTATGTAAGATTTTTAATGTCCTCCTTGTATCTTCGCACGCTATGAAATCACAATTTCTAAGAACATTGATGGCTCTTATTGTCATATCATTTATGTTTCCGATGGGGGTGCTAACAAGGTAGAGCATACCATTGATATTACTCTTCATAATCCTTCATACTTGGTTTTTTATAAAAACCCAGTTCTTTTAGCGCAAACCTATAATCCTTCAATGTCTCTTTAAATATTTTATCTATACGGTCGCCAAGTATAGGTTTGTAGAATTCAATCATATCATTAATTAGGTATGCAAATCCATCCGTAAGTTCCTTTGATGATGTGACAGTGGTGCCCTCGATGCGGATGTCTTTAATGGTAAAACTACTTACCCAATCGTAAAGTTCCCTTGTTTTATCGAATGCCATTAGAGTCGTTCTTTTTGTGAGGGAAATGCCTACAACATCAGAAACCTTTTTTGATAGGCTGTTAATCACCTGTAAAAGTAGAGAGATCGCTGCCGGAGAAGCCTGTTCATCTTCCCGTATAGCAGATTTGAAAGCTGAAATTTTTAATCCCTTTGTCTTGGATGCTTTGAGTAAGGTTTTTAAGAATTCTTTGTTGGATAAAGGGATTCCTATTTTTTCGGGAAAGAACCCTTGCTTTGCATAACCTTTTTCAAAGCAAACATAGGAAAAAGATATTCCTTTTCTCATCTCAAAAAAACCGTTGAAATTTAATTCTATCAGTTTTTTTATCAGTTTTACAATATCAACTTCTGAAACATCCTTTTCCTTGAAAATAGGTTTATCTCTAATCGAAGAGAAAATCATTCTGATTACCTTGAAGTCTGTTTCGTAAACACTGATAAGTCCAGTTGTTGATTGTTTTGCCTTTTTTACGACCTCTTCGATCGGCAGGACCTTTCTTGCATTTCTCGAGAACCTACCAGCATTTATAGGATTTCCATCCCTTAAAAAAATTAAATCTATACTATCGGGATATTTTAGTAAAACATAACCAGATATTTTACTCTTCCTCTCTTTTTTGCTTGCACCGAGTATATTATCTATATTAACAAAATCGAGTTTTGCATTTTCTAATATTGCACTCTTTCTCGGAAATTTCATCTTGTTATTTTTTCTTATTGTTTTAATCTGCTACAAATAAAAGTATTGTATATGTATCCTAACATTCTGTCAAACAAGGTAGGTCGTATCTTTATTTCAAAACAACAGGCAGGCATCTTGCCTCACTGCGACGTTGGAAACCTCGCCTGTTAGGATACAATTTTTTCTACTTGATGCGTCGTTAGAATGAATGGCATTGGTTAAATAATGATGCTATACATAGGTTAACCAATTATGTATATCCTCTATTTCACCGTTAATGTAGGCAAGATATTTATTCTGGATTTTCTTTGTTATTGGTCCACGTTTACCTTTACCGATTTTTATCTTATCTACACTCCTTATAGGTGATACCTCTGCTGCACTTCCTGTAAAGAAAATCTCGTCCGCCATATATAGATATTCCCTCAGGAACATCTCCTCTATCACTTCCATACCCATTTCACGGCTTAAAGTAATTACCGAATCCCTTGTAATACCAGGAAGTATGGTTGAGCCTAATGGAGGTGTTATAATTTTGCCATCCCTGACAACAAAAATATTTTCTGCACTTCCCTCACTTACAAATCCATTTACATCCAATGCAATACCCTCTGTAAATCCATACTTGAGGGCTTCCATTTTTATCAACTGTGAATTCATATAATTTGCTCCTGCTTTTGCCATTGCAGGAAAGGTATTGGGTGCCATTCTGTTCCAGGATGATACCATTACATCGACACCTCTTTCAAGTGCTTCGGGACCAAGGTATTTACCCCATTCCCATGTGGCAATAGCAACCTTGACAGGACAGTTAAACGGATTTACACCAAGTTCATCATAGCCTCTGTATACAAGAGGTCTTATATAACACGATCTGTGTTTATTCTTTCTGATTGTTTTAAGTATTGCCATATTTATCTCTTTTTTGCTGTAAGGAATCCCTGTTCTGTAAATCTTTGTTGAATTGAATAACCTGTCTGTGTGGTCATTCAATCTAAATATTATGGTTCCCTTTTTTGTATCGTAAGCCCTTATACCTTCAAAAAAACTTGTTCCATAATGCACTACATGGGAAAGAATATGGATTTTTGCATCATTCCATTTTACGAACCTTCCATCCATCCATATATACTGCGCCTTCTTTAAAGACATACCGCCTCCATTTTTTAGTTAATCACACAGTGCTATTATTTCAAAAATCATAGATTATTTTTAACACAGAATAAGGTAGGTGTCAAGTGAAAAAAAGGTTCTTTCTTATATCCGAATTACAAATTTTTTTGATTGACACTTATGTTATTTTATTATATACTACCTGTATGAAGGAACCAAAGAGTTCTCCATTAAGGAAGATTCCATCCATTGATAAGATTTTATCCAGTAAGGAATTAAAACCCTATCTTGAGAGGTTTTCAAGGGGGTTTGTAAAGAATTGCACTCGTGAATTGCTTTTGGAAGTTCGTAAAGGAATGCTCAAAAAAAGGGAAAAAGGATTTTCATTAAAACAATTTTTGGATGATTTAAAGAAAACCCTACCGAAGAAAAATCAAAATATGAAAAGGGTTATAAATGCTACGGGGATTGTGTTAAATACAAATCTTGGTCGTGCACCTCTGCCTGGAAAGGTTATAGACGAAATAAAACCCATACTTACAGGATATTCGAATCTCGAGTATGATATTCAGAAAGGTGAGAGGGGAAAAAGATACGACCATCTCATAGGGATATTGCGGGAATTAACGGGTGCAGAGGATGGACTGGTTGTTAACAACAATGCAGGTGCTGTGCTCTTATGTCTCGATACTTTTGCTAAAGGTAAGGAAGTGGTTGTGTCACGAGGACAGTTGGTGGAAATTGGAGGTTCTTTCAGATTACACGAGATACTCCTTAAAAGTGGGGCAAGACTTGTTGAGGTAGGAACAACAAACAGGACATATATAGATGATTTCAGAAGGGGTATTACTCCCGATTCAAAGATGCTTCTGCTGAGTCATAGAAGTAATTTCAAGATGGTTGGTTTTACGAATGACCCCAAAATTGAGGAGGTTGTTCTTCTTGGGAAGGCTAAGGGTCTTATGACAATGATGGACCTGGGTAGTGGGCTATTCATTAGTATGAAAAGGAAAGTATTTGAGAGTGAACTTACCGTCCAGGATGTATTGAAAAGGAGGGTCGATTTAGTCTGTTTCAGCGGTGATAAATTACTTGGTGGACCTCAGGCGGGTATTATCCTGAGTCCACAAAAAGAATTTATTACTATGATGAAAAGCAACCCACTTCTGCGCGCACTAAGGATAGACAAATTCACCGTTTCCGTGCTCGAAAAAATACTACGTATCTATCTCTATTCAGATAAACCAGCAGAGGAATTACCCCATCTGAAAATGGCTTTCTTAGCGGAAGAAGGGTTAAAAAAAAGGGCTTTTTCTCTGAGGAAGAAAATAGCGAGTTCTTCTAATGGTAAGTTGGATATGAAGATAAAGAAGGGTTTTTCAGAGATGGGTGGTGGCTCTATGCCTGGTGAATTGCTTCCGACTTACCTTGTTGTAATGAGGTGTAAAAAAATCGGTGAGTCAAAATTCTTAAGACTCTTAGGAGAAAATATTCCACCTATTATTGCACGGATAGAGAAGGGTTGGATTGTGATGGACCCAAGAACAATTTTTCCAGAAGAGTTCGATGAGATAGAGGAAGCAATTCGACATATCTGCAAAGAGTATTAATACTGACATTACGAAGAAGGTAGCCGCAGGCTTTAGAGACTGTGCCAAATTATGAATTTCCACATGGTAGCCGCAACCTTTAGGTTGCGTAAGTTTATATGTAATATGGACTTATATTCGCAGGCTAAAGCCTGCGCCTACCTAAACGCGGTATTTTGGCACAGTCTCTTTAGCCTGCGAAAAGTAGAGAGTACACAAGTGCATAAGGCATAAGAAAGGCATTGCGAATTGAACATCTTAACGGTAAGTTCAAAATTAACAATGCAAAATGAAAAGACCGGATAAACCAGTGGATGTGTATATGAGTGGATGTGTAGATGTGTTCCCCCATTCACCCATTAACTCATTTACT
>Ga0209121_10004129_pt1 | contig 13674 bp, 15 predicted proteins | sample Cruoilmetagenom3_FD_187292 | JGI IMG/M metagenome (GOLD analysis project Ga0209121, IMG submission 187292) | Oil polluted marine microbial communities from Coal Oil Point, Santa Barbara, California, USA - Sample 3 (SPAdes) (version 2) | ecosystem: Environmental > Aquatic > Marine > Oil seeps ... | reverse complement strand
TTTCCGGTTCATATCGAGAGCAATTTTTTCCATCTTCTCAATTTCTACCCCGGATATGTAGACGCCCCCAACCAAGGCACCTATGCTTGTGCCCGCAATCATATCTATGGGAATATTCTCTCTTTTAAGAACTTTGAGTACCCCTAAGTGAGCCATTCCTCGAGCTGAACCGCTGCTTAAAACCAGACCTACTCTCGGACGATTTTGGTAATTTTGATTATGATTCACGTCTTATATCATCCTTTCTAAAGATAAATCCAACACCTTAATTAGCTCCTTAACATTTAGTGATTTCATCTTAAGCCAGCTTCCCGACATAAAAATCAACGACCTCTTCATTGCCTTCGGAAGAAACATTCAGCAATTCAGCCAGCTTTTGCATAATTTGCTGCGTTGCCCGATTTAAACTCTCCCTATCCGTTTTCCTATCAGTCAACTGAAAAGGTTTTCCGATTTTTACCGTTATCTTAGAAAAAGAAGGGATTTTCTTGCCGACAGGAAGTGCTTCGTGGGCCCCTTTAATGGCCAAAGGAAGAATGAAAGCTCCGGATTTTGCCGCCAGAAAGGCTGCTCCGAAATTTCCCTCTCTCAGATTTCCATCAACGCTTACTTTGCCTTCCGGGAAAAGTGCCATCGCTTTCCCATTTGCAAGCCGCTGTAATGCACACTTAATACTTTTTATATCAATCTGTTGCTCACTGTTAACCTGCAGAGAGCCCACTCTTTTTAAAAACCAGCCAACGACAGGGCGCTCGAAGAGATATGCAGAGGAAAAAAAGATAACCCGACGCCCAACTGCAGCAACTAATACAAAACCATCTAAAACACTTGTGTGGTTGGCAACTACAATTAAAGACCCTTCCATTGGAATGTTCTCCCTGCCCTCCACTTTCCAACGAAAACCTAATTTAAAAACTATGCGGCAAATCAAACGAGTTAATCTGTAAACCATCCTTACCCCTTAATAAATAGTATTTTTTATATCATTTGTTATCTTTCTTTAATCACCAGCTAAATAAAAATTTTATCGATTCTTAAACAAGCGCCATTCCCAACCAAACTTTTATTTTGCTCAAGATTCATGCCTTCTTTAGAAAGTTTATATATGTTTTTGTCCCCAAAAAACCCAAAAATAACTTAAATTTTTTATGTCTAACCGCTTTTAGCAATTTCCTCCATAAAATCCATTAGCAACTCATGTTCCGCTAAAGATATTTTAGCAAGGTGATATTGATAATTACCGATAAGTTTACTCAGCTGTTTAATTAAGTTAATGTTGCTTACCTTTTTGGCAAATATTCCAAAAACTATCCCCGGCAACATTTGTAATCCTGCTTGTGGTTGTGAAACCGTCTTTACCAGTTTTTCGGCAAACTTTTTACCTTTACCGCCCACCGTTTTTATGTAAAGAAGAAAAAACGCAATTATGTAAGCGCAGTAGGTGAGAGATGCTTCCACTTTCGGAAATCCCTTTGTTACTTCCTCAATAAGCTGGATAGAATTCAATTTCTTCAATTCCTCTACTTTTTGAAGAATTGCTTCTTTGGTTTTATACCACTCTTCAATATCCACAGGAAGTTTACCGGATTCAGCAATCACTTTAAATGCTTTTGAGGTAGGAGAAAACACAATTTGGGAACGACCAACAGATTTTTCTTTGCTCAACAAATATTCAGAAAAGAGATAGCCTTCCTTCTCTAATTCTTTGAGCATATCGTAGGCAGACCAGACGCTTATTCCAAGTTTTTGAGCTATAGTTGTGTAATGCACAGGTGATTTCGTTTGTTCGTAAATAAGTTTTATGCTCTGTAAAAATTCCTGGCGACGTCTTGTTATAGCCATTATTTCCCCCAAAAAACCCAAAAATATCAATTTAAATCTTAATCTTCTGCATTGTAACTGTCAATAACAATTTTGCCCCGGCCATTTTTTTAATTTCTGCAATCTCTTTACTTGAATTCTAACTATCTCAGAAATCAGCCTAATCTTTGCTGCTATAATAAATTTTTGGCTATTAATCTCCATTCTTAAATCCAAATAATCGTTTTTCAATCAAAAAAATCTTAAACTTATCAATCCAATTTCTTTCTAAATTTCCAAGCGCTTAGCGCAATCATGGCCAGACCGAAAACAGCAAGAATTATGGTTTCTTTCCACAGATACTGTATCCCTATTCCTTTTAAGATAATGCCTCTTAAGATTTGCAGAAAATAAGTCGTGGGAATCAAATAACATACCCAGCGAATGGCCTTCGGTATCGCCTCAATAGGAATGAGAAATCCCGAAAAGAGAAAGGCGGGAAGTAGAAAGAAGACGGCTGTTTGCATCGCCTGCATTTGAGTCTCGGAAAGAGTGGAAATTAAAAGTCCTATACCCAATGAGCCCAATACAAAAACCGCTGAAAGCACCGTAAGCAAGAATATACTACCAGCTATCGGAACCCCAAACCAAAAGTAGCCCAAGAGTAAAGTAACCATCGCGTTAAAGAAAGCTATGCCGACATAAGGAATAATCTTGCCCACCATGAGCTCGAATGGATGAATGGGAGTAACAATGAGCTGCTCCATGGTGCCTTGCTCACGCTCTTTAACAATTGCAAAAGCTGTCTCAATTATAGTTGTGTACATAAGAATTACGCCCACCAGGCCGGGAATCATAAAATTCAGCTTCTTAAGATCCGGGTTGTACCATACTCTGGTCTGCAAATTAACCGGCATCTCCAACCCACCGCTCATCCCCATTTTCTCAAATTTTTTGATGATGAGTTTGGTGGAATTAAGTTGAGCGACCATCTGAGCAGCAAAAAGTCCCGTTCTGGCTATACTTGGGTCTGAGCCATCGAGGATTACTTCAACTTCTGCCGCTCTACCAGCCACTATATTCTTCGAATAATCAGGAGGAATGATAACTGCCGCCCTTGCTTCCCCTGAATCCATTAATTCTACAATCTTTTGTTCACTGAAAACATGGTGGTTGGGATCAAATTGCCTGGACTGTTCAAGTCCCTCCAGAAGCCCGCGGCTGTAACTGCTTTTATCTAAATCATAAACAGCCGTAGGCAAATGTTCCACATCGGATACCATGGTATAACCTAAGAGAATTAAAAGAACGGGCGGCATTATTAACATAATGACCAGAACTCTCACATCCCTTAATATGTGAAGGAACTCTTTTTTCATAATCGCTCTAATTCTCATTTATTACCTCCCAAAAAATTACAACACTAATTTTCTCCAAGAACTTCTTTTAACATCTTTCTTTTGTGCGGAGCTACCAAAGAAACAAACACATCCTCTATAGAAGGGGTGATTTTTTCAATCCTATGAAGAACAATTCCGTGCTCTTTTAAAGCACTGGCCACCTTCAGCTTAGCTTCCTCCGTCCTTTTTGATACAATATGAAGAAGCGAACCATACATGGCCACCTCGTCCAACACAGGCAGTTGCTCCAATATATCGATAGCCACGTCGATGTGATCACATTCTACTTCCATTACCTGACCTTGCATTTGCTTATCTTTAAGCTCATCCGGCGTTCCGCGAGCAATGATTTTCCCATCAAAAATAAATCCTATCCGATGACAGTGTTCGGCCTCATCCATATAATGTGTGGTAACCAAAAAGGTAGTTCCTTGCTCACTAAGTTGATAGAGAAAGTCCCAAAAACTACGTCTGGATATTGGATCAACCCCGGCGGTTGGTTCGTCGAGAAAAACCACTTCCGGTTCATGGATAATGGCACATCCTAAAACCAAGCGCTGCTTCCAAGCACCGGAAAGATTTTTGGTCAATTCCCTCTCTTTCCCTTGAAGCCCCGCCATTTCTAAAACAAATTCCTTGCGCTCTTTGAGTTTGTTTTTAGGCAAAAGATAAACCTTTCCATAAAAATCCAAATTTTCGTTCACGGTAAGGTCATCGTATAGATTGAAACGCTGAGACATATAACCAATTTTTTCTTTTATTCGCTCAGATTCTTTAACGATATCACAACCAAGCACATGCCCGGAACCGTCGCTGGGGGTTAAAATTCCACATAGCATACGAATGGTTGTTGACTTTCCAGCCCCGTTTGGCCCCAAAAAACCAAATATTTCCCCCTGTTTAACCCCGATGTTAATATGGTCAACAGCGACAAAGTCATCAAATACTTTGGTTAGATTTTTACAATCAATTGCATGGCCATAACTTTTGTTTTTTTCTTGTTTCATTTTATCCTACCTGCTCACTCTGTTTTCTCATCAAGATGACAAAGGCATCTTCCATAGACGGCTTAACTTTTCTAACATCACCCACGATGACTCCTTTTTTCTCGAGTTCGGAAACCAAAATGGGAATTTTATCGTAATCCAGTATTTCAAGATGAAGTTTGTTTCCGAAAACCTCAACTTCTTTAATGAAGGACATTTTGAGCGCTACTTTGCGAGCAGCTATGCCCGGTTTTGCTTCAAGTTCAACGATTTCAGCCTCCACTTTCTCTTTTATCTTTCCGGGAGACTCTGAGGTTAGCAACTTACCGTTATACATTAAACCTATCCAATTACAACGCTCCGCCTCATCCATGTAAGGAGTGGAAACCAATATAGTAATCTTTTTTGTTGTGTGCAAACGGACAAGAATTTCCCAAAACTCTCGTCTTGATACGGGATCCACCCCGGTGGTGGGTTCATCAAGAAAAAGTACTTCCGGTTCATGAATAAGAGTGCAGGCCAAAGCCAGCTTTTTCTGCATCCCCCCAGATAGATATTGAGCCTGTCTCCTAGCAAACTTGGTCAATCCGCTGAAAGCAAGCAGCTCCTTTATTTGAACATCACGCTCAGCTTTGGGAATTCCGAAAATATCTGCAAAAAAGTATAGATTTTCAAGAACCGTTAAATCCCCGTAAAGATTAAATTGCTGGGCCATATATCCAATTCTCTTCCAAACTTCCGCAGAGTTGTGAAGAACATCATAACCCGCTACTTTAATTGTTCCAGCCGTTGGATTAAGTATTGAGGTTAACAAGCGCATAGTAGTGGTTTTTCCCGCTCCATCTGGACCAACTAAACCATATATCTCCCCCTTAGCAACTTTTAAATTCAAATTATCGACGGCAACCAATTTACCAAACTTTTTAGTTAAATTTTCCGTCTTTACGGCCCATTTTGACATCAATATTTCCTACCTTAAATCAATGGCCGCATCCGCGGGCATTCCGATTTTAAGAATATGTCCTTTGTTATCTAAGCTTACTTTAACTGCAAAAACTGTGGTTACACGTTCCTCTTTAGTCTGCACCGTACTCGGAACAAATTCTGCCTCAGATGCAATCTGAGTAATTTTTCCCTTAAACGTGTGATCCGGGTAAGAATCCACCTTTACTTCAACATCCTGGCCAATCTTAATTTTTCCTAATTTATCTTCTGCTACATAGATTTTTAACTCCATTTTGTCCATATCACCAATAACAATAAGGGGCATGCCGGGAGCAAATACTTCCCCCATGTTGATATTAATGGATAAAACAACACCATCAATGGGAGATTTAATGGTTGCATAAGAGGCTTGCTTTTGAGCCATTTCCAATGCCACCTGAGCCTGGTCAAGCTCAGCCTGAGCAACATCCTTTTCCTCTTGAGACTTATCCTCAGCCGCATCTACCGCTGCCTGAGCGGCTCGCACACCAGCCTCGACTTGTTTAACTTGACTTTCAAGAAGAGCTGCATCAATTTTAATCAGCTCATCCCCTTCGCTTACCTTTTCCCCTTCATCGACCAAAACTTCCTGAATGCTTCCTGCAACCTGAGCGGCAACCGATATCTTTTTGGCTTCAATGGTGCCGGAAAATTCAATCACATCTTCGTTTCTCTCCACTTCTCCGCCAAAATAAAACCAGCTGCCGTAGCCAACAAGACATAAAACTGCTAAAACTAAAACCGTTATTCCTATTTTTTTCTTATTCATCTTCATCCTCTCAAGATTTACTATATTTTAATTGATATATCTGCAGCCATACCGGATTTAAATATTCCATCAACATTATCCACGCTAACTATGATCACAACCACTCGAGTAGTTCTCTGCCCCTTAACATGAGTTGCCGAAGGTGTAAATTGAGTGTAAGAAGTAATTCTTGAAACTTTACCTTTAAAAATTCTATTTGGGTAAGAATCCACTTGAACTTCAGCTTCCTGTCCATTTTTAACTAATACCGCTTGTTTAAGCAGCATATAAGCCTTAACATGCACTTTATCGAAATCGCCACACGCAATTAAAGGCATGCCGGGGTAAACCAATTCACCTTTTTGAACATTACAATTTAAAACCGTTCCATCTTTAAGAGCCTTAATGGTTGTCTTTCTCAGTTCTGCTTGCGCAACGTGCAAAGCTACTTTAGTTTGATCGAGCCTGGCCTCAATTATTCTTTTTTGTCCCTTTAGTTCTTTTAAAACCTCAACAACCTGAGCTTGGGCCTTCTTTACCTGTCGAAGACCCTCCTCAACTTTTTGTTTTTGGGCCTGGTAGGTTTTTTCTCCCTGCTCTATCTCAGCCTGCATTTGTGCCATCCCGGCTTCTAATTGAGCTAAGGCTTGAACACAAGCATCCACTTGAGCTTGAGCTTGTGCAATTTGAGTTTCATCACCGGTAACTTTAGCCGCTTTTAAGCTCGCAAGAGCTTGTTTATAAACAATGGCAGCTTGTTCGTATTGACCTTGCAATTGAGTTACCTCAACCGATATTTGTTTCTCCATTTCAGCTTTCTTTTGCTCCATCTGTCGCAAAGCATCGCCCAATTTGGTCTCAGCTGACTTGGTTTCTCCTTGCATGTCTTTAAGCTCCTCGAGTTTGCTATCAATTAAATTAAGACTGGATTTAACTAAATTTATTAAGGCATCTGCCTGCTTGGCTTGCAAAACATAAAGACCATCATCCAACTCAAGAAGTTTTTGACCAGCGGTAACCCTTTCGCCGGGCTTTACAAAAATTTCCTTTACGGTTAAAAGAGGAATGTCTTTTAGCATCTCTTCTCTGGTTGAAAGCCCGCTAATGGAAGAAACGTAGGGAGAAGCGGACTCTTTTTGCGTAAGTTTTGAAATTAAAAGCGGTAACGGCTCTGCTCCTATGGTGATAGTGTCCAACTTAACCACACCAGATACCTCAACGGCATGATTGTTTTCGCGCCATGTAAAACCAAGAAGCAAACCAACTATCCCAATGAGTAAAACAATCAAAACACAAGTTCTGCATCTTAAATTCTTCACTTTTGCCATCCAATTCATTTTTTAAATTTACACACAAATACCATTTAAAAAAAGCGCTTGTGTATGTTCAACTAAAATATCAACCGGAACCTTTTCCCCTGAAACCACTTGTTCCGAAACAAACACATTAAGAAGACCAAAAAGAGAAGCAGCGGTCAGTCTGGCATTGGTTAACCTAAACTCACCCTCATTAATGCCCTCTTTAATAACTGAAGCTAAAGTTGAAATAATGTTTTCTGATTGTTGAATAATATATTTAGCTACTGGCCCTTCTATCCCACCTGTCTCTTGAAAAAGTATTTTAACCAATTTCTCTTTTTCCAATAAAAGCTTGAAATAATCGGAGATAAAAATCTTAATTTTTTCGGTGGGAGTTTTTCCGGCAATAATTGCTTGAGAAAGTTGCTTTAACAAAATTGTTACGCCTTCTTTTATTGAGTGATAATAAAGATCTTCTTTGTCTTTGAAGTGATAATAAATCAATCCCTTAGAAATACCGGCTGCTTCGGCAATCTCACGCATCGATACTCGTTCATAACCTCGCTTGGCAAAAAGTTCCTCGGTTATCTGTAAGATTCTTGCCAAACTTTGAGAAGATAATGATTTTTGTTGATTTTTTACCATCTCTTTCTCCCTTTTTGACCGACCGTTCAGTCAATTATGATACGGCGAAATTTACGCTTCGTCAAATACTGAGTAGCTTTAAAACATTACAACTTTAAACGGCCATCAAAAACTTTGCTTGTAAATAATCTACCCATAAAAAATTAAAGTTAAATCATCAAATGCCGATATAAATTTTAGAGGGGTATAAATGTAAGGAGGCCATCATGGATACAAACGCTGTATCAACACAGTATCGAGATCGGCAATTAATGCTTGAGAACTCCTCCCAACCTGAAACAAAGGTCAAAAAAGAACCGGAACATGCAATTCAAAAAGCAGAAGAATCGCAAAAAAGACAAGAGGTCAGAGACTATGATCGTAGACAAAGAGGCCTGGGAAACATAATCGACGTAGTAATGTAACTCACAATATATTCAAGCTAAAAAATATAAGAAAAAGGGGTAAAGTTTTTATGTTCTTCTATAGGGATTGAACCTCTATTTCTCCCCAAACACCCACCTTATCATCCTTTATTATCAAGATACCCATAATTCCTTTTATCTCTTTAGCAAAAGAAAGCCCTTCTTCTATATCCTCTACTCCTTGAATTTTATTTCCTATAGCCGTCGCAGCTGCATCGGCAAGACATGTGTTTTTAGATAAAACAACGACCGCGTCGGCTCTTCCAAAACTCAAGCTATGACCAACCGTACCAGCTGACGTGCAAACTCCAAGAGGTGTTTGAGAGGGAGAGATAACAATAACAAGTTTTTCGCTTAAAGGAGATTTTCCGGCATGAATTCCAATATGTCTGGGTTTAGCCGTTTTTAAAAAAATGTCGCCGCCATTCTCAACTATCATTTCTTTGGAATGTTTCAACAAATCCTTGCCCACAACCTCGGCAACGGCTCCGGCAACAGATGCCATAGGGCCAACATCAACCTTGCGCACAGCTAAAGCCATTTCTTTAACAATTAAGGGAGCTGCAATAGATGCATCAACGGGAGCAAGAGATGTTTCAAAAAGCGGGTTTTCTTCTATATATCTCTCAATGTCTCTACGATATTTAAAAACCGCATCCATTGCTTCCCTGTACAAATTTTTATCGGCCGCGATGTACAAATCAGTCTCTTCGACTTGAACCTGAAAAGTTGCCAAGTCGGTTGACTGAAGCCATTTTCTGTAAAATTTTTCCTGACTCAAATTAAACCTCAATTTTAGAAACGTTTATTTGATACTGAACTACAAATATAACAACACACAAAACAAAAGTGCTTAAAATACTTGCCTCCGGCCCAAAATTACCACCCGTTAAGTATTCCGAGCCCCCTATCTCAAGTTCAATTAAACTTTGACTCATGAATCCATAAATCGGAAATCCAAAAATATTGATTTGGCAAAAGTTCCAGGCAAAATGCAATCCTATTGGAATCCATAAATTTCTGCTGTGTAGATAAAACAAAGAAAGTGTTATGCCAAATAAAAAGATATTAAAAATTCCTAAGGGATTAAACCCCGCATTGATAATATGCACAAGAGCAAATACCAACGACGAAATGCCAACAACCAAATAGATATTTAAGCTCTCGACCAAATTTTGAAGAATATAGCCTCGAAAAATCAATTCTTCCATGAAGGCTGATATCAGCAGGTAAAATGCGGACCCACCTAAAAATAAAAAAATCTGCGACGATGAATACAATTCCCACGCATAACTTTTAGCTGCCAAATTTCCTAAAAATATGTTGATATCAAAGACAAGGGTTATTAAGATTGTACCCCAAATCATACCCAAAAAGATTTTTAAAATGCTTGAATTTAAATTGAGACCAAGACTTTGTAAAGATTTGTTATCAACATATCTTCTGAAAAAATAAACTGCTCCAAACCAGGGCAAATAAAGAAACGGTAGCGACCAAAGAGGTGAAATTTTTTTCATCTTGAGCGCGCCGGCAATCGAAAAAGTAATAAGCATCATAAAGCCCATAACGAAAATGATGCTTAAACAGAACCACGCCACTCGCCAAACGGGCTTTGTCTTACCAAAAAGATACTTTTCTGAAAACTTTTTAAAATATTCTTTTAAATCAGTCAATTCCTACTCCGTCATCTTAAATTTAACTTAAAAAACTTAGCTTTCTTAATTCGCTAAGAACATTTGTTCAACATTTTGTCTTAATTATAGCCCCAAAACCGAAGGCGGCAACAACCAAACCTATCAGCCCACCGAAAAAAGCATAAACAAAAACTAAGATAGGTACAATGATGCGGGAAACGAACTATCACGAGCTTGTTTCTAAGAAATTTTTAGTGATATTAGAGGATTTACGTAAGATAAACAGAATAAAAAAAATTATGAATATGAAAAATTTTTCACTTTCTCTTACTATAACTTTAACGCTTGGCCTATTGGTCCCTTCCGCTGCCTGGGCAGACGGTTGTTTCTTCCCTCCAATCGGAAGAGATATAACCGAACCTTCACAAATAGCGGCAATTTTTTACTCAGATGGGCAGGAGGACTTAATAATCCAAGTCTCCTACGAAGGTGAAGTTGAGGATTTTGCTTGGGTCGTCCCCGTACCCTCACTGCCAGAGATAAAAGCGGAAAATTTTGAGATTTTCTCTGAACTTTCGAATCTTACAACACCATCCTATTATTACGAGTTAGGCAGGCGTGGTGATATGCTCAAAGAGGTTACGGTTTATGAAAGAAAGCGAGTTGGCTCATATGACACGGCGACGCTTTCAAGTGAGGACCCCGATTCTCTTATCAATTGGCTCAAGGAAAATGGCTACAACTTTCCTGAAGATGCAAAAGACATAATAGACCACTACATCGAGAAAAACTGGTATTTCGTCGCAATGAAAATAGCTGAAGAAAAGCAACAAGAGCCTTATCCCCTGCCACAAACCCCCGGGGGGACAATCCATCCCGTAAAATTCAGCTTCAAAACCAACGAAATTGTTTATCCTTTAAAGATTTCGGCAATCAATGAGGGTGAAACCCAGATTCTTTTATACATCTTTGCTGATCATATGCAAGAAGCAAAAGACTTTGAAACTGAATTTGCCACCTGGATAGAGCCACAAGATGTTCAGTATTCTTTCTATTTAAAGCCCTTTGTAAAAGAGAAACTGTTCCTTACGAAACTTAGAGCCTCGTTTGAGCAAGACGAGATGGAAGACGATGTTATTCTAAATCAAGCCGGAGACGATGAACCGCTCAAGCTAATGATAAACTGGTATATTATTTGGGCGTTACTAATTTTCGGGGTTTTGCTCCTTAAGTTCGGCGGATTCTACTACGTTAAACATTTCGATGATTAAGGAGAAACAGAGTGTTTTTTGACACCGGATTATTTGAGCTTTTTATCCCTGTAATCTTAGGTGGCTTGATTTTCATTACTTTTATAGCAATTGGACTTGTAACCATAAAAACAAAGGAGGAAAAAATGAAGATTTTTGAAAATATGAGCTTAAAAAAAGTATATCTTTACCTTATATCATTTGTGGGACTTATACTGGTCATTTTCGGCGGAATAAATATCTTAAACATAATTTACAAACTAATTATTTACACCGCTTTTCCGGAAGCAACTAAACAATCGGGCATAATGCCAGGGGATATATCTCCTTATATTCATGAACTTACTTATACGTTACCCCAAAGTTTAGCACAATTAACCATCGGACTACCCGTTTGGCTTTTTCATTGGAAAAAGGTACAAAAGGCTGAAGAAACAGCTAAAGAAACTAAAACTTAACTTCTATAAGTCCAAGGGGACATGCCCGAACACAAAGCCCGCAAAGAATACACTTATCTTTCTCAAATTCGAGTTTCCAAGTATCGGGGTTAAGATGCAACGCCCCGGGATGACAAACAGCGGTGCAAGCACCGCAACTTATGCAATCTTCTTCATCCAAAACGATGTCACGAGCCGCTTCTTGAATGGTCACGTCTTGGTTTTTTAAGTAAGCAATGCCCTCATCTATTTTATCTGCGGGGCCTTCCAGCTCTAAAACCACCCGTCCCGTTTCTTCTTCATATATCTCGGCTCGTAAGATATTTATTATAAGATCATAGTCTTTTACAAGACGATAAGTAATCGGCTGATTAATTCTCTCCGGAGGAAAGGTAAGCACCACTTTCTTTTTTGCCATCTTACAACTCCTCCTTTGAGTGTATGTCTAACGGCTTAGTTGTTCCTTTCTCAGGCAACTTTTGAACAGGTTTTGTCAGTAAAAAATCACCATTTTGTATCCACGACTTTAAAACTCCGGCAATTTCTCTGGCTTTGGCATAACTTGAAACTGGAGCTGTAGGTATTTTTTTCCCGCGAAGCGTAATACTACCCTTCCTTAAATTTGCGTAGGTAGTTCTCCCTAAAGCAGGATTATTGCGACTCAGTATCCCGTAATCCACAATGTCTACATAAATATCCTCGTTATTTATACTCACAGACTCAACCATTTCTTCGTCAAAAAGAGGTATAGGAATTCCCACCCCTATAAAAACAGATACACCATAGTTGTAAAAACTGGCAGCCCTTAAATAATCCCTGCTCATATCCTTAAGGTCTCCTATAAGAGCAAGAGTCCCCGCTCCGGACGCAGGAATCCCTTTATCCGTCCTTTCTTGACTCGGACTATGCTGAGTTCCTTCCCAAGCGACATAACCCTGAGCCCCACACAAAAAAACTCTGGTGCCAATACCTATGGTCCGGTAGTAAGGATCGTTTATAAGCGGACTCAACTGCCCGGAAGTTGCATAAGTAGCATTACTAAATCGAGGAAGAAGTGTTCCCATATAGGTGTAAATGGTTTTGTTTGTTGAATTTACAGCTACATTATAGTTCTGATAAACATTCCTCGGATTAAAAAGATACGCCTGGTTAATAGTGTCTTTGGTAATAAATGTTTCAATATCGGCACGGGGATAAGAATCGGTAACATGCCCAACGGCTTTAAGTTTAACAGGCTTTCCGACAATCAAATCCTCTATTACATGAGCGCCGCCGTACCGCAAACCCTCAGACTCCGAAGTCTCGGTCGCGCCAATATATGCATCCACCGCAGCCAAACCGGCGTAGGCAGGAACATTGTTTAGCCAAACTTTTTTCATTTTAATCGGTGGATCAGAGTGACCGAAGTTTAAGAAAGCTCCGCTTGAACACATCGGGCTAAACGTTGCAGTGGTAACAACATCAACTTCTTTTGCAGTTTGCTTAACCCCTTTTTCTTTTACAATATCTATTATTTCCTCAGCAGTTACAACAACCGCTTGACCGTTTTTTATCTTCTCATTTATCTCTTCAAAACTTTTTGCCATACAACACCTCAGCACCAACAACTTTTTACTATTTTACCACTTAAAATGCAGTTATCAAATCATTTTGATAAAAATAGCTTCTATCCTTCAGCTAAATAGCCCGGCCTTACGGCCTCAATAGCTAATGGCTCACTTCCCGCCAGAGGCGGACAGACCTTCGCCAATGGCGAGTCGCTCGATAGCTGATAGCTCAAATCATCTGCGCCATAAGCCATACGCCATCAGATTAGTTACCATATCATTTAAAACCAGCCTTTAGGAAAATAAAGGTATAGGGTAAGGATTAAGGAGTGATTGGTGGAAATTAAATAGAGATTGAGTGGAAATTAACTGGTAATTGATGAGATTAAGTGGTAATAAAATAGAAATTTCGAATAAGTAACTGTTGATCTCTACAAATTTCAAATGAACTACCACGGACTTACGTCCGTGGTTTCCTAAATTTCAAGCTTCGCTTGTCCTAAGTCTTCTTTTTCCTGATAACGAACATAGTTTCTTATCA
>Ga0209121_10004128_pt1 | contig 13675 bp, 12 predicted proteins | sample Cruoilmetagenom3_FD_187292 | JGI IMG/M metagenome (GOLD analysis project Ga0209121, IMG submission 187292) | Oil polluted marine microbial communities from Coal Oil Point, Santa Barbara, California, USA - Sample 3 (SPAdes) (version 2) | ecosystem: Environmental > Aquatic > Marine > Oil seeps ... | reverse complement strand
CTGGTGTGAAATCAGCTTGAAAGAACGCACTAGCCAATGGGTATACCTCAAAGCTATCGATAACGCACCAGCGGCAAGCCTTGCAACTGGTAACATACGAGAAGCTTGTAAACATGCCATTAATCAAGGGTTAATAAAAATACAATCGTCGTACCAGAATGAGGACAACATCAAAAAAATGCTAAAAGATGACTGAATTGCGAGCGGTTAAGACTTGCAAGTCGTGACCTTATTTTTAGTTTTGTTATTATCGATGCAACGGAATTTCATCTAAATGATCGTGATCGATCTACGCGGCGCTAATTAATACATCTATGGGCATTCTTGAAAAAGACATTCAGGCGCAACTCCACCAACTGAAATTTCAGTTGGAGCAAGTTCGCTTGACGCAAAGAGACACCTCGTTCAAATTTATTAGAGAGCAAAAAGTTCTTAAGCGCATCGTCACATCTTTAAGTGATGCGTGCGTTGGTAGTAACAGTTATTTAGATGAAAACCTCATTGCCCTTAGGGAAGAGCTAGAAAAGCAAAAAGACATCAGCTCGATGATCCCTAAATTGGCAGTCATAGAAAGAATGCTCAAGCAGAAGACGTTGGCTATGGATAAACAGAACGGATATCTGGATGATAGCATTAAGCACAGTGGAGAAACGCTACAACGCATAACTGGCCTACCAGCACCGTTGAAACGTGATCTACGAAACTTACTTAGCTTCTCCGAATGCAATGGCAGTCAGAAAGTCGACCACGCCATGAAACTCCTCGGTATTTACGAGCGTGCCATAAAGATCATGGCGAACAACTCTCGTACTCATTTTGCCGACGCTGCGCAATCGCCTGAACAAGAACTCCTTGCCGACTTATCAAACGAATTACAACATCTGATCACCGAACTCGATTTTGAGGGTGAATCGGGTGAGCTACTTACCGATATTCGAGCCAAACTGCTGCTTGGTGTTTCTACACAAAACCTCCTTGAGCTGACGCTTCAAATTCTCAAACTAGTCATAGAGGGCACCAATCTAGAGCGTAAAAAGTCTGAACAGTTTATTGACCAGCTTAATTCTTCACTCGCGTCTAGCATCAAAACCGCAGATCAAAATGCAGACCAAAGCCAAAGCTACTTTAAGCATCGCCAAGGCCTGAACTCTGAGCTAAATGAGCTTGTCATCAAGAGCCAGAGTTCTGTAGATAAAGCAACGGACATTGATAACTTAAAGCAGACGATTAATCCTCTGCTTAGTGAAATCGCCTCTCTTTCTGAAAGATTGAATCATGCAGAGCAAAAAGAACAAGCTCTGATAGAGAGAATGAATTACGGGAAAACTCAGTTAGACTCGCTCTATGAAGTGACTCAAGACTATCGAAAGCGTTTAGAAGATCAGGCTCAGCGTATGTTGCTTGACCCGCTCACCAAGGTCTACAATCGTACCGCCTTTACCGATCGCTTAGAACTTGAATACCGCCGTTGGATTCGCGCGCAACACTCACTGCGTGTTGTACTGCTCGACATCGACAATTTCAAAGCCATCAATGATAGTTTTGGTTATACAGCGGGTGACAAAGCACTCAAAATTATCGCAAGAACCATCACCAAAGAGACCGGCGCTACCGATAGTGTGGCTCGTTTTTCTGGTGAGGAATTTATCTTGTTATTACCAGAGCAAACGGATGAATATTGCCACCAGGTAATTCAAAACATCCAGACTCAAGTCAGCCGTTTACCTTTTAAGTTCCGTGACCAACAAATCACGATTACTTTGTGTGCAGCAAGTACTCAATTCAAAGAGTCAGATACACCTGAAGAAGTACTAGAGCGACTCAATAAAACGCTAAACAAAGCCAAACAACGTGGTACTAACCAATTGGTTTGGAATTAAACTAGGCCTGATTTAATTTATTTCTTTTTTTCAAATACTTATCACATACCAATTCCCTCAATGTTTGCTAAGCTTATGATTAACATTCGCTTAACAAGCATTCTTGACAAGTCATGCTGTTTATAAGATCTTAAGCAACTCGATATTAGCCCTTAAGCAATTCCATACAATCCATAAAGCAACGCTGTCGTAACCGTTTCGTCTGGTTAACTCTTCTCACCTTTAACCAAACACTTTCAACGTTTGCTTCTCACTCTCGAGCCAGAGGGTCACTTCAAAAGTCGCCTCTGCTCTTCTCAACAAGGAGGCACTATGATCACTCATATCAGCCCTGCCGGTAGCATGGATTTACTCTCTCAACTTGAAGTTGAGCGTCTTAAAAAAACCGCATCTAGTGATCTGTACCAACTGTATCGTAACTGTACGTTAGCGGTACTGAACTCGGGTAGCCACACCGACAACTCCAAAGAATTGCTCGACAAGTATCAGTCATTTGATGTTGAAGTGGTGCGTCGTGAGCGTGGTATCAAGCTCGAACTAAGCAACCCACCAGAGCATGCCTTTGTCGACGGTGAAATCATCAAGGGTATTCAGGAACATCTATTCTCAGTGCTGCGTGACATTGTCTACGTCAACATGCACTTGGCCGATAACCAAAGGCTTAACCTCACCAACGCAACTCACATCACCAATCTTGTGTTTGGTATTTTGAGAAACGCAGGAGCACTCACACCCGGCATTGAGCCGAACCTGATCGTGTGCTGGGGTGGTCACTCAATTAATGCCACTGAATACCAATATACTCGCGAAGTCGGTAATGAACTTGGCCTACGTGAACTCAACATCTGTACGGGTTGTGGACCAGGTGCGATGGAAGGGCCAATGAAAGGTGCGGCTATTGGTCACGCTAAGCAGCGCTATACTGAACATCGTTATTTAGGGTTAACTGAACCATCAATCATTGCGGCTGAGCCGCCAAACCCGATAGTGAACGAACTGGTGATCATGCCCGATATCGAGAAACGTCTTGAAGCGTTTGTTCGTATGGCACATGGCATCATAATCTTCCCTGGAGGCCCAGGAACCGCCGAAGAACTGCTGTACATCCTAGGTATCATGATGCACCCAAACAACGCAGACCAACCGATGCCTATCGTTCTAACTGGCTCTAAAGAGAGCGAGGCTTACTTCCGTTCAATTGATAAGTTCATTGGTGAAACATTGGGTGAAGAAGCGCAAAAGCACTATGAAATTGTCATTGATGATCCAGCACGTGCTGCGAAAATTATGAAGCAAGCAATGCCAGATGTACGCTCTCACCGTAAAGAAACAGGCGATGCTTACAGCTACAACTGGTCACTGCATATTGAGCCTGAGTTCCAACTCCCCTTCGACCCTACTCACGAATCTATGGCGGCACTCGATCTGCACATGGATCAGAAAACAGAGAGCCTTGCTGCGAATTTACGTAAAGCGTTCTCAGGTATTGTGGCAGGTAACGTCAAAGCCGAAGGTATTCTGGAGATTGAGAAGCATGGGCCATTCCTCATTGATGGCGACAAAGAGTTGATGACTAAGATGGATCAACTGCTAAATGATTTTGTTGAACAAGATCGAATGAAACTGCCGGGTGGTACCGACTACGTTCCTTGTTATAAAATTGCGCCAAGCAGCTGATGATAATATCTGACTGATAACAAAGCCGTAAGCATAAAGCTAAACAAGTCATGACGTTTACGTCACCAGCGTTTCAACTCACCAAGTGATACGTTACTATAAGGGGCTAGCAGCCCCTTATTTATTGCCTATTTAGTGGAAACTTATGTCTATCCATCTTGTTATTATCGATGCCTTGAACCTAATCCGACGCGTTCACTCAGTTCAGCCGGATCCAACCGATATAGCAAGAACCATCACTACCACGACTCGTACTCTTAATAAGATTCTTGCGGAGTCTAAACCAACTCACATCATCGCGGTATTCGATCACCACTTACAAGATCGGGGCTGGCGTGCAGAAGTCCTTCCTGCCTATAAACAAAACCGAAAGCCAATGCCTGAGCCATTACTGAAAGGCCTCGATGCTATCCAACAAGCTTGGTGGGAATTAGGTATTGATTCGCTGTTATCTGATGGCGATGAAGCTGATGACTTAGTAGCAACACTCGCAAAAAAAGTGGCTGACCATGGTGAAAAAGTTACGATAATCTCTACCGATAAAGGTTACTGCCAACTGTTATCACCTACACTACAGATCCGCGATTACTTCCAACATCGCTGGTTAGATAAGCCCTTTATCGAAGCTGAGTTCGGCGTAAAACCAGAGCAACTTGCAGATTACTGGGGATTAACGGGCGTTAGTTCAAGCCAAGTACCTGGGATCCCAGGCGTGGGACCAAAAGCAGCCAAAGAGATCTTAACGACTTATCCCGATATTGAAGCCGCATTCCTAGCTGAAGATTTACCTAAAAAATATCGTAAGAAGTTCGATGAACACATCGAATCCGCACGAGTGTGCAAGTTGGTTTCAGCTCTAAAAACTGATATAGATTTGGGCTTCAATCTTCAAGACATTCGCTACGAAGCTCATTCTTAACTCCCGATAATGCGATGAGCAGATACAAAAAATGCCCCTTAAAGGAGCATTTTCTTTATCACTGACATACTAATGAAAATATTAGTACGGTGAGATATTCGAAAGTGACTGAATGTGAACCGTGATCTCTTCGCGATCATGGTAAAGGTGCTTCGCCTGCATCTTGAATTTAACTTTGTTATCAATCAGAAACTGTTTTAGGTTCTCGATATCTTGCAGTACTTCATCGTAACGGCCTTTCATTGGCAGTTTAAGGTTGAACAGTGCTTCTTTCGCCCAGCCTTTGATAATCCACTCACCCATCAAGTGAGCAACACGAGCTGGCTTCTCAACCATATCACAGATAATCCAAGTCACGTTCTTACGGTCAGGTTCGAATTTAAAGCCATCTACCATGTGGTGCTTAATTTGCCCCGTTTCCATAAGGCTATCTGCCATCATACCGTTATCAACACAGTGAACAAACATAGAACGCTTAACCAATTGGTAAGTCCAACCACCTGGACACGCACCTAGATCTACGCCCCACATGCCCGGAGCCAGACGCTCGTCCCACTCATCACGAGGGATGAATACGTGGAATGCTTCTTCTAGCTTCAATGTAGAACGGCTTGGTGCATCTGATGGGAATTTCAAACGAGGAATGCCCATGAAGAACTGTGAGTTGTTGGTTGGGTAAGAGTAACCAATAAAACAGTGACCCGGAGCGATAAAACATAAGTGCAGCACAGGCTTTTTAACATTGTCTTTCGCTGTCATCAGGCCTTTACCACGCATAGCTTGACGCATTGGCACAGTAAACTTACGGCAGAATTTCAAAAGCTCTTTCGCTTCATTGGTGTCTGGCGTTTCAATTCGGATATCGCCACAACGTGGGAAACCTTCTTTCTCAGAAAGCGCCTCAAGAATTGGAGAGATACGGTCATCGGTTGGCAGGTCTTTGATTTCAACCGCTACCGCGATCATTTGACGAGCAAAGATCAGAGATTGGAAGTCGACCTCTTTGATCAACTTATCTGCTTCACCTGCTTGATAGCATTCGAACAATACAAAGCCTGTATTGTTCTTTAGGCGAGGAAAACCAAACACTTCCAGTTGTGTTGCCTTGTCTTGAATTTCGCCAGCACATTCTTTTTCAAAACCAGAGCGACAATAAAGTAGTACGTGTTTCACTGAGTTACCTCTTTTATATTCAAAGCAGCGAAGGAGAAGACTCCCCAACCAATGATAAATAGTAGACCACCGAACGGTGTTATAGGGCCAAACCATTTTATTCCTGTCAGTGCTAACCCATAAAGGCTGCCACTAAAACAAAGGATGCCGATGATAAAGCAAATTGCCGCAATGAAAAAATATTTTTGTGATTTAGCGCCAAGTTTCATCTGTAACAGAGCGCCACACGCCAATATCGCCAGAGTATGGATAAACTGGTACTGAACGCCAGTCTCAAACACGCCTAGCTGATACTCAGATAAAATAGCTTTCAGGCCGTGAGCGGCGAAGGCACCTAGCATTACGGCTATTGCACCAGAGATACCTGTAAAGGTGAGTAAATACTTACTTCTCATTAAGCACCTCTTTGATAAACGCCGATAGTTTCTCAACGGTTAAAGCTATGTTTTGCTGTTCGGTGTAGCCAGAACTCTTACGAGGCTTAAAACTGTGGTCGCCATCGGGAATAAATTCAACACGAATAGAACCAGACAGTTCAAAATCAGCAAACTCTTCACGCTTACCGAAGGTGTCACGTTCACCTTGTAAAATTAAACAAGGTTTCTCTAACTCAGCAAGATGCTCACCTTTGTACTTCTCAGGCTTACCTGGAGGGTGGAAAGGAAAGCCTAAACACGCCATTGCTGCCACCTTATCAACTTCAGACAAATGGCTCGCCATGCGTCCTCCCATCGATTTTCCGCCAATAACAAGCTTATCAGCATCAACCTGCTCAATAATCTCTTGGTAAGCTTCAAGCAGCTTAGGCGCTCTGTCAGGTGGACGACGCTTGCCATCTTCAGCACGTTTAATCATGTAAGGGAAATTAAAACGGATAACTCGTATCCCTTTAAAGGCCAACCCTTTTGCCACCGACTGCATGAATTCATGCTCCATACCTGCGCCTGCGCCATGTGCAAAGATAAAGGTGATTGGATTGTCTTCACCATCAATGATGACGTTATTCATCGAGTAAATCCTCTTGTTCACTTTGCGCTTTCGCCAGCATCCAGTCGCGGAAGGTGGCGATACGGCCCATGTCAGCTTGTTTTTCATGACAAACCACATAGAAGGCATTCTTGCTCACCAACACTTCGTCAAAAGGCGCAATCAAACGACCCGCCTCTATTTCAGGCTGGGCTAATACATTATTACCCAATGCAATGCCTTGGCCGTGAGCCGCAGCCTGCAACACCATGGTTGAGTGACTAAAGATAGGACCGTGATTGACGTTCACGCCATCGATGCCATTTTGCTTAGCAAACTGCTTCCAATCCTTTCGAGAAGTATCATGCAGTAACGTATGACATGCCAAATCACTGAGCGTTTCTAACGGCTTGCTCCCAAGCAACACCGAAGGTGAGCATAAAGGAATTAAATATTCTTGATAAAGCTTATCGGCCCTAAGTCCCGACCAATTACCTCGACCATAATAAATAGCTACGTCTACGTCATCGGTCAGCGAGCCTTCGTCCATATCAACGGCTTTGATTCGCACATCAATATCAGGCTCTTGTTGATTAAAGTCAGCAAGTCTTGGCACTAACCATTGAATCGCAAAGCTTGGAGGTAAGCTGATGGTCAATGCGCCCTTCTCACTTCGCTCAAGCACTTTATCCGTCGCTTCAGCCAGTGATGTGAAAATATCTTTGATATCCAAGAAGTAGCTTTGCCCTTCTTCAGTAAGCAACAAAGAACGATTTCTTCGACGAAAAAGCTTCAAAGACAAGAATTCTTCAAGCGCTTTGATCTGATGACTGACGGCAGCTTGAGTAACAAACAACTCTTCTGCAGCACGCGTAAAACTCAAGTGTCGAGCCGCGGCTTCAAACACTCTTAACGAGTTTAATGGGGGTAATCGACGAGACATAGTTACTCTCTAAATAAGCATTAGTTTTTTTTATCTGAAACATTATAATTTGTCCATTGCCTAGCGGCCAGAGAAATTCTATATTTCATCCCGCAGCAGCTAGCCTGAACGGCTTGATTCTCTCTAGAATCAATTGGTTTAGCTCCTGCGATGTTGTGTTTGCAAACTCGTTCTTTTCGAGTTGGGTAGAGTTCTACCAAATGTTTTGTTGCAGTTCTATACTGGAACGAGGCATGTACTTCCTGTATTTATTTTGACCTGTCTGTCAAATTTGTTTGCACCGCCTTATGGGCGGTGTTTTTTTATGTGCAAAGAAAAGTAGCAACAAGTTTATCAATAGCTGTGCTAATTAATCTTTATTATTTTTCATCATTAATCACAGAATTAAACAAGCACTCAAATAATCAACTGAACACATACAAATCGAATCATTGAATCGCACTAAAAACTAACAGAATCCTTCAAGATACTCATATTTTCAGCGTCACAAAACCCGCTTCAAGCCCAACAATTTAACATATGAAATCAGAGCATATAGATCGCGCACCAAACTCTCGACTATGCCTCAGTACTGTAGAGCATTCTCAATAGAAATAAAAAAGCCGCTTACTTTTCAGTAAGCGGCTTTGCAAAGTATTCAGCAATTCGGTTAGCACACCACTATGGGCGGTAAACCTTAACGTTATGGAAACCTTGCTCTTGTAGGTAAAGTGCCTGTAGACGGCTCATGACACCACGGTCACAGTACAGCAAATATTCTTTCGCTTGGTCTAGGTCGCCAAACTGAGTTGAAAGCTTGAAGAACGGGATGTGCTTAATTTCAACACCATCGATCTCTAGTGGGCTTTCGTCTTCCTCGTCTGGGCTGCGGATATCTAGAACGACAGCGTGCTCAGCAACGGCTTGAACTTGTTCAACTTCAGGAGCTTGCTCTTGACTCTCTTTCTCGATGTCACGGATATCCATAATACGAGCGTTCTCGATCACTTGATCCAGGACTTCAAAGTTAAACTTAGCTTCTTCCGCTTCTAGTTTACCTTTCTTCGCTTTCACTGTTGGCTTCTTAGAAATAACACCACAGTACTCTGGCATTACTTTCGCGAAGTCTTCAGTACCAATCTTACGAGATAGGTCGATAATGTCTTCTTTGTCCCAGTTGATAAGTGGACGAAGAATCAACGTATCGGTCACGTTGTCGATGTGGCGAAGGTTAGTTAGCGTTTGGCTAGAAACCTGGCCAAGCGCCTCACCGGTTACTAGCGCTTCAATACCCAAGCGTTCTGCAACCATACCACCAGCGCGCATGAACATACGCTTAAGAACCACGCCCATTTGGCCGTCTTCAACGTTCTCAAGAATCTCTGCGACTACAGGTTCAAAATCGATAGAGATGAACTTCACCTTGGCCGATGAGCCGTATTTGTCCCATAGATAGTGAGAAACTTGCTTAACGCCAATTTCGTGTGCTGGACCACCTAGGTTAAAGAAGCAGTAATGCACTTTCGAACCACGTTTGATGTGCAAGTAGCTTGAAACGCCAGAATCGAAACCGCCAGAGATCAAGCTCAGTAGGTCTTCTTGAGTACCTAGAGGGAAACCGCCTAGGCCTTTATGACGTTCAATCACTTGGTTTAGCTTGCCGTTCTCGACTTCAACCTTAACGGTAATATCTGGGTTTTTCAGTTTTACTTTTGCTGAGTCTACCGCTTGGTTTAGACCACCACCTACGTAACGCTCTAGCTCGATAGAGGTAAAATCATGTTTACCGCGACGCTTAGCTCGCACAGAGAAAGTCTTACCTTCAATAAGACCACGGCTGCGCTCAAGAACTTGCTCGTAAATATCGTGCAGGTCTTTAAATTCTGATTGCTGAACTTCAAGGGAGTGATGAATACCCGGAGTTTGCGTCAATACTTCGAGTGTTTCTTTAAAGTATTTGTCGCTCTCAGACGTCACTTCGATGTAGTCACGACGGTTGAAAACAGCCACAGACTCAGTACGACGCTGAAGAATAGTGCGAATATTACGTTCTAGAATCTTTGTGAAGCGCTTACGCACCGATTCACTTTTTACAAAAATTTCCGGGTGGGGCTTAACAATAAATTTCATAGTACTTTCACGCCAATAAGGTTCACAATTTTAATAGGTTCATCACCACGTAAAAGGTCATTTCACATAGTTATTGAAGCAATAGTAGATCAATATTAAATCTAAGGGCGCGGATTATACATGAGAAAAGGAAACAAGGAAAAGAGTGCGTGCTTTAGCGCCAGTAATAAATACGCACCTTATTAAAAATAGCATCTCTGTTCACCATCGTAGTGTCATAGGTACACAAATTTGAACTCAGTTAATCATGACGAATTAAAATAAAAAGCCCAACCTCATCATAAGGTTGGGCTTTCTAAATCATATGAGCACGCGATATTATTGAGTAACCACTGGAACTTCTTCGCTGTATAGTGGCTCGCCCTGCATGATGCTGATCTCTACGCGGCGGTTTAGGCTGCGTTGCCATTCCGTATCATTCGGCTCTACAGGCTCAGTATCAGCCATACCACGAACTCTCAAGCGTTGATGAGAGAACCCACGAACCTTCTCCATCTCTTGAGCAACAGATACGGCTCGCTGAGATGACAGATCCCAATTCGAGCGATACAGCTCAGAATCAAGCCTTTGGTTATCAGTGTGCCCTGAGATTCGAACAATACCCGGAACATCTTTCACCAGTTCAGCCACCTGTCTCACCAAAGGTCGGAACTTCGGCTGTAGGAAAGCAGAACCCGATGGGAATGCACCCTTCTCACGAATTCGAATCACAATCTGTTGGCCAAGGTTTTCCACCTCAATCGCGCCTTGGTCGATTTCTCGCTCCAACGCCTTCTTGATGCTTTCCATCAAGGTTTCCATCTCTTGCGATTGAGCTTCAGCTTGTTGTTGCTGTTGGTCTGACTCAGAGTTTTGATTGTCGTGAGTCGAAACCTCTGGCGACTTGCCTCCGGTCATCTTGCCTTGGTCACGCATGGTGCCGCCAGCACGCTCAGATTCACCTTCATGAAACTCCAGCGTCTGCTGAGTAATATCGATGGTTTGCTGCATGATCACATCAATCGGTGTTGGTTCTGGACGACCAGGGCGAAACTCTTGTGCAATGATGCTGGTCCCTTTCGGGATGTCTTTCACTTCTAAACGGTTTTGTACACCAAACGCAAACTTCATCGAGCCCGCGATCTGTTTGAACTTCAGTACGTCCATCTCAGAGAATGAGAGCAGCAGTACGAAGAAACACATCAGCAGTGACATCAAGTCAGCAAATGTCCCCATCCATTGAGGTAACCCCGGAGGAGGACATTTACATGGATTTTCTTCATCCATCTTCAATTCCTCTTACGCGGGTTCACCATCAATCGTGCGCTTACCTTCGTTTAGGTAGCTCTTCAGGTAACCATCGATAACACGTGGGTTCTGGCCATCTTGAATCGCTAAAACACCATCCATCACCAGACGACGGTTTAGTGTTTCTTGGTCACGACGCAGCGCAAGCTTGTCGGCAATAGGGAAGAACACCATGTTCGAAAGGATTGCACCATAAAGCGTAGTTAAGAGTGCAACCGCCATCGCAGGACCGATCGCTTTAGGATCATCCATGTTCGAAAGCATGGCTACCAGACCAACTAAGGTACCAATCATACCCATCGCAGGGGCAACATCACCGAATGCAGAGAACACTTTCGCGCCCTGCTCGTGACGTTCTGTCGTTAATGCGATGTCTTTTTGCAGTGCTGCACGCACCACATCACCATCATGGCCATCCACCAATAAGTCGATACCCTTTTGCATGAAACTGTTGCTGATTTCCATCTCTTCAAGTGCCAAGAAGCCACCTTTACGTGCAGCATCTGCCATCTCTACAACTTTAGCGATAAGATCTTCAGGCTCATCGGCTTTAAACATAAATGCTTTGCCGGCAATTTTAGTCGCACCAAAGAACTGTCCCATGGTGAACTTCATCAGAACAACAAACGTTGAACCACCCACCACGATCAAAATGGATGTCGTGTCATAGAACATCCCGAGGCTTCCACCTAGGATCATTGCCATGATTACAAAGGCAAATCCACCAATCAAACCTATTAGGGTTGCTAAATCCACTGAGCACTCCTCATGCTTTTTTGTAGCTCTACGTCGACGATAATCTTTTTATCGGCCAGACTATAAGATCTTTTAGTAAATTCTTGGCTTAAGTATCACACTTTTCGTTTTTGAGTCACTACTATTCGCAGACTTTACCCCTATACGTAGCGCATAAACTCGATAAAGCTAAGGTTATTCAATCAAAGTGAGTTCAAGCCCCTTAAAAACGAACTTTCTAGCAAAATTCCTTTGTTACATTTGACCATATCAGCGGCCTAGGGTAACGTTCGTTCATCTTTCCAAACGCAGATTTATTATGGCTACTAAGAAACCTGAAAATATGAGCTTTGAAGCGGCAATCGAAGAGCTTGATGGCTTGGTTGATCAACTAGAAAATGGTGATCTAGCTTTAGATGATGCGCTGAAAAAATTCGAACGAGGTATCTCCCTCGCTCGAGCCGGTCAAAGTAAACTAAACGATGCAGAACAACGCGTTAGCATCTTACTGCAAAACGATCAAAATGCAGAACTTAGCGACTTTAACCCACAACCTGAATAACAAATTGTATGAGATCCCCTATGATCGAGACGTTATTGTCTTATCAAGCACGTAATAACGAGCAACTGAACCTTTGGCTTGATCGCCTGCCACACCAAAATCAAAATCTTATCAACGCAATGCGTTATGGATTGCTTTTAGGCGGCAAACGTGCGCGTCCATTTCTTGTCTACATTACAGGGGAAATGCTCGGGTGCACAGCTGAAGAGCTCGATACTCCAGCTTCTGCAATCGAATGTATTCATGCCTACTCTCTGATTCACGACGACCTTCCGGCGATGGATGACGATGAACTGCGCCGTGGTCATCAGACTTGTCACATCAAATTTGATGAAGCGACCGCTATTTTAACTGGCGATGCACTACAAACTCTCGCGTTTACTATACTTGCGGAAGGCACGTTAAGTGCTGATGGGGAAAGCAATCGCGTTCGAATGATTCAACGCTTAGCTGAAGCCTCTGGTGCTCAAGGTATGTGTATTGGTCAGGCGCTTGATATTGAAGCCGAAAACCGCGCTGTTACGCTAGAAGAATTAGAAGAAGTTCACCGAAATAAAACGGGCGCTTTAATGAAGAGTGCCATTCGATTAGGTGCACTCGCTGCTGGTGAAAAAGCGTTAGAAGTAATGCCTCAATAAGATAGGTACGCCGATGCCATCGGGTTAGCCTTCCAAGTTCAAGATGATATTTTGGATATCACCAGCGACACGGAAACTTTGGGTAAGCCACAGGGTTCTGACCAAGAATTGAACAAAAGCACCTACCCTTCTTTGTTAGGTTTAGAGGGCGCTCAAGAAAAAGCGCAAACTCTGCTACAGGAAGCGCTTCAAGCTTTGGCTGCAATCCCATACAATACCCAGTCACTCGAAGAGTTCGCCCGATACGTCATCGAGCGCAAGAACTAAGACAATAAGCGCGCATTACCTATGACTCTTGATATATCAAAGTACCCAACTCTTGCTTTGGCTGATAAGCCAGAGGATTTGCGTCTACTTCCGAAAGAGACGCTAACACAGCTTTGTGATGAATTACGCACCTATCTTCTTAACTCAGTGAGCCAGTCAAGTGGCCACTTAGCGTCAGGCTTAGGTACAGTAGAGCTAACAGTGGCTCTGCACTATGTGTATAACACTCCTTTTGACCAATTGGTTTGGGATGTTGGCCACCAAGCATACCCGCACAAAATTCTTACTGGTCGTCGCGACCGCTTGTCGACTATTCGTCAAAAAGATGGATTGCACCCATTCCCATGGCGACAAGAGAGCGAATACGACACCCTTTCTGTTGGTCACTCTTCAACATCGATCAGTGCCGCACTTGGTATGGCGATCAGTGCTAAGAAGGAAGGTAAGGATCGTAAAGTTGTCAGTGTCATTGGTGATGGCGCGATTACCGCAGGTATGGCTTTCGAAGCCATGAACCAT
>Ga0209121_10004127_pt1 | contig 13675 bp, 8 predicted proteins | sample Cruoilmetagenom3_FD_187292 | JGI IMG/M metagenome (GOLD analysis project Ga0209121, IMG submission 187292) | Oil polluted marine microbial communities from Coal Oil Point, Santa Barbara, California, USA - Sample 3 (SPAdes) (version 2) | ecosystem: Environmental > Aquatic > Marine > Oil seeps ... | reverse complement strand
ACAAAGAATGTCCACAAAGCCATAAAATCATACACATAAATTAGCTTATCATTTACATTTTTAAAAATATCTTTAACTAAAAATGAATTCATAGCTACTGAATTTCCATTTTCAGACATATCAAATAGTGGAATTTCTTCACCTTGTTCCCAATTTGTATTAGTTTGGTAAAAAGAAGCCATTTCTTGTCCTTTAAATCCAAATGCTTTTGCAATGGTAAAATGTAATTCTTCTAAATTAATTGTTTCGTCAATAATTAAATCTCTAATTACATCATTTTTAACATCTAAAATAATTCTAATTCTGTAAGCCATTTTAATAAAATACAATTAGTTTGTAAAGGTACTATTTAAAGTTTTAAATTCTTATTTTTACTGCCTAACAATTTTTTTATGAGTAAGAAAGAAACCAAACTTCAGTTATTAAATAATATGTGTAAAAACACATTAATGGAAACTTTAGATATTAAATATATAGATTTTGGGGATGATTTTTTAATTGCTACAATGCCAGTAAACTCTAGAGTTCATCAACCTGATGGAATATTGAATGGAGGTGCTACCATGGCTTTGGCAGAGAGCGTTGGAAGCCCAGCATCAATGTTAGCAATTGATATAGAAAAATATAGCGTAAGAGGTATTGAGTTTTCTGCAAATCATTTAAGAAGTGTTAAAAGTGGAATTATTACAGCTACTGCAAGAATTATTCATAAAGGAAAAACAATTCATTTAGTTGAAATTAAGATTGAAGATGATAAAAAAAGAGTAATTTCTTTGTGTAAATTAACCAATTATATTTTAGCAAAAAAATAATAACTTTCAACAACTAAATTAAAAACAATTGCAAAAAGAAATTATAGAATTTTTTAATAAAATTTCTGAGTCGTATAACTTAAATTTTCCATTTGTGGTTTTTAGAAAACCTAATGAAATAGAAATTACGGCGTATGTTCAAAATACAAAAGATGTATATTTTTTAAACTCTTTTGAAGAGAAAGGATTTGTATTTGCACCATTTGATAAAGATGAAAAAAAAGTGCTTTTTCCAATTGATAAGTGTAAAACTATTTTTGCTAAAATCTTAAATAATAAAGATTTAGAAATAGTAGAAAGTAGTGCTGATTTTAAAGTTATTTCGAAAGAAAATTCTAAAGAAAACCATATCAAATTAGTTCAAAACGCAATAAATTTTATTAAAAACAACCATGCTAAAAAAGTAGTTTTATCAAGAAAAGAAATTGTTGAGTGTCCTAATTTTGAAGTTGTGAATACCTTTAAAAAAATGCTGAACAATTATAAAAATGCTTTTGTGTATTTATGGTTTCATCCTAGTATAGGTTTGTGGATGGGAGCAACTCCTGAAAGGTTATTAAATGTATGTGATAATAAATTTGAAACCATGGCTTTGGCTGGAACTCAATTGTATAAAAACACAACTAATGTTAGTTGGGAAGAAAAGGAACAACAAGAGCAGCAGTTTGTGACAGATTATATTTTGGAAAATATTAAAAACAGTATAAAAAATATTAATATCTCTAAGCCATATTCAATTAGAGCAGGTAATTTAGTACATATAAGAACGGATATTTCAGGAGAATTAAAGGCTAGTAATTTATTAGAAAATTTAATAGATTCATTACACCCAACACCTGCAGTTTGTGGTTTGCCAAAAGATAAAGCAACAGATTTTATTTTAGAAAATGAAAATTATAATAGAGCATATTATTCTGGTTATTTGGGAGAGTTTAATATTAGCAATGAAACAAATTTATTTGTAAATTTACGTTGTATGCAACTAAATAAAAGTATAGCTTTAATTTATATTGGAGGGGGAATTACAATTGATAGTAACCCAAAAAATGAATGGGAAGAAACAGTTTCTAAAGCTGAGGTAATGAAAAAGGTTTTAGAATAAGGAGTTCTACATAAAGACTTCTGATTAGTAGTTATTTATGAATTCTATAGTAAAAAAAAGATGTCATTCCTGCGAATGCAGGAATCTAAACCCATCATACTTATGGATTCCTGCCTTCTCAGGAATAACAAAACCACTATAAAACGCACTAATTCAATAATTTGTAACATTTCACCTATATCTAACTCACGTTAATAGATGATTACTTTATTTAATTTAGATTATTACTAGAATAACTTTCCGTAACTTTGCAACAATAATTTTATACGTAAATGCGTCAATTTCCAAAAAACAAATTAGCTCAACTTGTTATAAAAAGTTGTGAAAATTTTAATATAAATACCGTTGTAATTACGCCAGGTTCGCGCAATGCACCATTAATTATTGGTTTTAATGGTTCTAAAGAAATTGAGAACTTATCTATTGTTGATGAGCGTTGTGCTGCATTTTTTGCATTAGGAATTGCGCAACAAACAAGAAAACCAGTTGCATTAGTGTGCACATCTGGTTCAGCATTGTTAAATTATTATCCTGCAATTGCTGAAGCTTTTTACAGCAATATTCCCTTACTAATAATTTCAGCAGATAGACCTGCTCATTTAATTGATATTGGCGATGGGCAAACAATTAGACAAGAAAATGTTTTTGAGAACCATATTTTATACAATGCTAATTTAGGTTATGAAAATGATGAAATAAATATTAAAAAAGCATTTAAAATTGCCATTAATAAAAAAGGACCTGTACATATAAATGTTCCTTTTGATGAGCCTTTGTACAAAAAAGAGAAAATAAAATATATTAGGGAAGAAGTTGGAGAAGAATTAAAAACAAGTTTGATAGATGAAATTCCTTTGGAGGTAGATGAACTTCAAAAATATGCTGATATTTGGAATGCATCAACTAAAAAAATGGTGTTGGTAGGCGAACATTTCCCTGATAAATTATTACAAACACAGTTAGCACATTTAGTTAAAGATCCTTCTGTATTAGTATTAATTGAAAACACGGCTAACGTTTCCCATTCAAAATTTATAAATAGTATTGATAAGTTAATTTTCCCTTTGGGTGATGATGAGTTGGAGAAATTTCAACCAGATATTTTAATTAGTTTAGGTGGATTAATTGTTTCAAAAAAAATAAAACAACACCTTCGTAAATATAAGCCAAAACATCATTGGCATACGGATGCTAAAAGAGCATTTGATACATTTCATTGTTTAGAACATCATTTTAAAGTGTCTTCACAGTTGTTTTTTAGTCAGTTTTTCTTTTTAACTAAACCTGTAGATAGCAGTTATCAAGATTATTGGTTACAAAAGAAAGATGTCAGATCAAAAAAGCATCAAGAATTTATTGAAAATTGTGAGTTTTCTGACTTAAAAGTGTTTAGTAAACTGTTAATTTCAATTCCAAATAAGTCACAATTACAGTTAAGTAATAGTTCTATAATTAGGTATTCACAATTGTTTGATGTTAATAAAACATTACGAGTTTTTTGTAACAGAGGCACTAGTGGTATTGATGGAAGTACAAGTACAGCAATTGGTGCAGCATTTTCAGTAAAAGAAAATACGGTGTTTATTACAGGTGATATTAGTTTTTTTTACGATAGTAATGCACTTTGGAATAACTACATTCCAAGTAATTTTAGAATTATTATTATTAATAACGGTGGCGGAGGAATTTTTAGATTTATTCCAGGGCCTAAAGAATCAAATGCATTAGATTATTTTGAAACGCCACATAATTTAACTGCTGAGCATTTGTGTAAAATGCATAATTTTGAATATTTTATAGTTAACAATGAGGCTGAATTAGATGAGCAGCTTTCTAATTTTTATGAAGAATCAAAATTGCCAAAATTATTAGAAATATTTACGCCAAGAGAAGAAAACGATCAAATATTAAAAGCATATTTCAACAATTTAAAAGAATAAGAATGGATTTAAAAGTAGGTGATAAGGTTAACTTAATAGTTGTAAGAAATACGGGTATGGGTTTTACAGTTTTAGTAAATGAAGAATTTGAAGGGTTGCTTTATAAAAATGAATTGTACCAAAAAATTGAAGAAGGTCAAAAATTAGTTGGTTACGTAAAAAAAATACGTGAGGATGAAAAGCTAGATATTAGTTTACAAGCAGTTGGTTTTAAACATACAATTGTTAAAAATGAAATCATTATTCTAAATGCTCTAAAACAACATAATGGTTTTTTAGGTTTACATGATAAAAGTTCACCAGATGATATAAAATACCAGTTGGGAATGAGTAAAAAAGCTTTTAAAAGTGCTATTGGCGGCTTGTTTAGACAAAAATTAATAACTATTTCTGATGAAGGAATAAAGCAAGTTTAATTTTTAATTGTTGGTTCAATATAGGTGCCTTCACGTTTGCTAAGTACACGTTCAATATTTTCATAATACCCATCGGCATTTGGGTCACCTTCAGGTAATTTCATATAACCACTTTTGTAATATCTTAGTGCAAGTTTTAGTTTATTACCTGTTTCATAATAACGTCCAATATAATAATCTCCAATTGGTGATTCGTTGTATAATTTATTAATCATTTCCCCAAAGTTTTTGAGGTAATCACCATTTTCTTTATCTAAAATAATAGGTTCAATAGCAAAAATATCACGTTCCCTAATTTTTAGATTACTCCCAAATAAATACTCTATTTCAACATATTTATTTTCTAAATAAGCAATTGCATCTGGAGGTGATAAATGTTTAATGTTTGTCTCAAATTCTTCTTTTGAAATAGATGAGTACATTTCAAAGATAAAGGATAAAGCGCTTGGAATAGCTTGCCCAATAGAAGCTGTTTTAGAGCTGTTCTCAAACAAGTCATACTTATATTTAAAAGTAGTATTTTCAGAAGCACTTAACACTGAATTTGTAGTGTTTATAGCGCTTTTTCTTTTTTCTGAATTATATTTGCTATTGCTTAAATAATAATAAATATTCTCATCATTTAATGATGTTATTTTGTTTTGAAGCATAGTTGGCATGTCTAAAGCATAATAAGGATTTATGTTAATGAATGCATTAAAAGCTGGGTAATCTTCAACTAAAAAGTAATTAGTAAAATTTGCGGTTAATGTATTACCAACAATGGTTTTAAATGGGGATATTCTATAATTTTCCTCAAAATAGTCTAATAATTCACTCCTAATAAATCTATAAAAATCTTCACCTTGTTGTGTAGGATAGCTATTTTCTTGAGAATAAGAACAATCTTCGTAACGTTCATTATATTGATTTTGATTTATACCTACAATAATTTGTTCAGGTGCTTTTTCTTTGTTTGCAAAAAGAATGGCATTGCCAACATACACATCAAATAAATATTCAGCGTCTAGCACTATGGTTAGTGGATACATTTTTGTAGAGTCTATTTCATAACTTGGCGGTATGTATATTTTTAAATAACGGTCATTGTTTAACTCAATTGAATTAAATGTTTTTAGCTGAATATTTTGAGAAAGTATACTAGTTGAAATTAGTAAAGAAAAAATTAAAATGTTAAAGTATTTCATATGTTATTTTTTAAATATTTTTATTAAAATCCAAAACCTAAGCCAAACCTAACATAAGGACCGTCTTTGGCATTAAATACGGATAAGTTTAAGTTAATCATTTCTGCACCTACTAACCAAAAACCTGCTCCGTATGAGGTTTTCCAGTCATTAGAATTTTCATCATCAAGCCAAATTCTTCCGTAATCAAAACCTCCAAACAATCCAATTTGAAGTGGAAGTAACTCAGTCTTAATTTGTCTTAAGTTAAACCGAATATCTGTATTTTGATAAAACGACTTATTACCCGAAAATCGCTGATTTCTATATCCGCGTAACCCATCATAACCTCCAATACTTGCTGCATTATAGAACTCAAAATTATCACCAATTATTATGTTACCTTTAAATTTTGTTGCAAAAACTATTTTTCCGTTAGAGGTTATTTTATGATTAAAACTTATAGAAGGTACAATGTAGGTGTGGTTTTCCTTTTGATTATCAATATTAGTTTTCCAACCTGCTTCAAATGAAAAACGCATACCTGTTGTTGGAAATGCATTATTGTCGTAGTTTTCATAAAAATACGAAGTTTTAGCTCCTATGTACGTCTTTCTCTTGTCTAATAAATAATCAATACTATTTATAAATCGATTTTCAGTTTTTTCCACTTCAATACTTTCAATAAGTCCACCAATTTTAAATTTAGCTCCCATGCGTCCGTACCATTTTAACGATGGGTTTGCAGCATAAGTACTTAAACGTACTCTATGATAATCTTCACCTAATTCGTCTTCATAATTAATAGTTTCATTACCGTGTCCATAAAAGTTTATGGTATAATTAGGACTTGTGTATTCAGTTTCAAGTAAAAAATTCCAGTTGTTAAAAATATTGGCAAATTCAGCATTGTATTTAATATCAAATCCCTTATTTGCAAAAAAGTATGCAGCATTTAATGTGTGCTGTTGAGTAAATGGATTTCTTTCAAAACCAAATATGCTAAAAGTATTTTTTATTCCAATTTTAAGACCATCATCGGGATTTGAGCCTATAGATGGAAGTATTTGATTTTGATTGTATTTTAATTTTTTGTAATTGTAAGAATTTACTTCGTAGTTGTTGAATAGTTTTTGCTTGCCTTTAGTTGTTTTAAAAGTGTTCTTTTTTGTTTTAAAATCATAAACAGTAACTCTTTTTCCGCTTTTAATAGTATAGGTGTCATTGTTTTGCCCACCTATAATTCGTAAAGGAATTATTGATTTATTAACCCCAGTAATATTAAAAACATCTTTATCATCTAATCCATATACCCATATTTCATGAGTTTCACTTTTTGAGTATGTTTTTTCAAAGGTTAAATTTCCTTTTTTTTCGTTTTTTATGTTGTAAATTTTAACAGAAGTTTTCCCATCAGTTAACCGTTCAACATCAAACCAGTTGTCTCTATCATCTCCTTTAATTACTGCATATTTGGTTAAGAGTTTGTAATATGTTTTGGCAATTTTTGGTAAATTTTTTAATCTGCCTTTTAACTTTTGTTTAAGAGTTGTTATAGTCTCATCTTTAACTTCATTTGGCATTTTGTTAAAAGCTAGTTCAATAACTTCATCAGTGATATTTTGTTGAATAAATTTAGCTTGCTTTTCCCAATTCATATATGTAGAAGTGTTTATTAAAGCTTTGTCTAGCGGGTACGATTCTAAATTAAACCATTTTACACTTCTCATTTCATCATCATACACTTGCATTAATTTTAATGTTGGAATTGCTCGTGTTAAAAAGCCTAAAATAAATCCATCGTATTTAGAAAAAGCTTGATCTCTATCTCTTGGAACAGGTTTGTAAACAGTATTTTTTCCATTTTTAAATTCAGCCCAACGCCATTGATCTTCATGTCTATCCCAATCGCCAATAAGCATATCAAATAAACGAGCTCTTATATAGGTGTCTTCATCAACAGAGTAATTATCAGATTTTCGTAATTTTTTCAATAAATCATCGGTACTAATAATTTTATTTGAGAAACCAAAACTTTCTGTATCTCCGTGACCAGAAGTTGCACGTTCTTCAATCATATACAATTCATTACCAAAATCTTCATTAAAATGTTTTAAAGCATTTTGTTTTGGAATGTAATAGAGTACAGGGTTTGTGTGGTAAATATTTGCAGCATCTGCCAATTTCCCAATAGTGAAAGGTGCGTACGGATGCGCAGTTGTATAAATATCTAGTAATAAACCTTCAGAATAAGTATTATCAAATTGACCTTCAATGTATTGATTTTTAAAAGGAACTGCTTGTAAATATTGTGTGGCACTTTTACGTAAAGCTCTCATTACATATTCTTTGCCGTTTTTATCTTCTAAACGCAAGGAACGAGATTGATTTCCGCCTCCTTTTCTAGTAATAGTTAAACCTCCAAAAAGTGTATCTAAAAGTACTGTTGGTGCGTTAATTTTTGTTCCGTAATAGTTGCGGTAATGTTCTCCCCAAAAGTTTTTAAAGGTTTTTCCTTTACTAACTTCTTTTTCGGTATAAATTGAAGCTGATACAGTTTTTGGAAAGTTATTTGTGAAATTATATTCCTTTTTTAAAACAGTTGGTTGATGAATTTGAGTTTTAAAAAGTAATTGTTGTTCACCATTAATCTCTGAGTAATAATAAACCCAAGAAGCACCATTTTTATAAACTACTACTTTTGCGTAGCCTAATCCTCCATAAGAAAATTGACTACCATTTATAGTTCTTACTGCTGAAGTTTTAGAACCAGAGCCACTAACAATTTGAGGCTTGTTATCTTTAACAATGTATTGTAAATTGTGTTCGTGACCAGAAATAAAAATTGATTTTTCAGATTTTTGTGAAATAGTAACCAACCTTTTTTTAAGTTCTAAATAAAAAGGGTTCATCATATCTTGCGGTGAAATTCCACTAGTTTTGCGCAACAAATTAGCCATTGTACCTATTAAAGGTAACGGAATTTTAGTATTAACTGGGTAAAATTGTTTTCTGAAAGAATATTGACCGCCATGTGAACCATTACTAAACATTGGATGATGAATTGCAATTAATGTTGTTTTGGTCGCATTTTTTTTGATAAGACTTTCAAATTCTTGAAAAAAGTATTTTCTTGTTTTTATATCACAATTATCATTCATAGTTGGGTTGTTATCCCAATTTTCTAAATACCATTGTGAATCAACAATAATTAAAACAATATCATTTGAAATTTCAACTTTTTTAAGTGGACAACCATTTTTGGGTAAAAAAGAATTTTTATCTTTTAATTTCTCTTTAATATAAGTTGCTTGCCTTTCTAAACCTTTAATACCATTACTATAATAATCATGATTTCCGGGAATAAATATTGGCTGACCTTTAAAATTAGTAACTAAATTAATTTGTGCATTTAATCTATGTTCAGCCAATGCTCTTTCTGGATGGGATTTTTTAGGCATTCCTTTTTCATAAATATTATCACCTAAAAATAGTACTGTTGTATTTTCTTTAGCTGAAGAAAGTTCATTTTTTAGGATGTTTAGATGAGTTAATTCTTCACTTGCTTTTGCATTTCCAGCATCTCCAATTAAATAAAAAGTATGGTCAATTTCATAATTTTTCTCACTATTATTTGTGTTCCAATTCTCAACTTCCCTATTATATTGTAGGTTGTAAGTTGCACAATTAGTAAGGAGTATACTACTTAATAAAATTGAAAGTTTAATAACCAAATTTCGACTCATACAAAGTATCTAATTTTAAAATTTAAAAGTACATAATTTTATGTACTTTTGATTCTATACTTAATTTTTTAAAATGTTAGAAAACGATTTTTTTAAAGAAGTAAATAATTTCATTTTTAATTTATTAAAAAATGAACTTTCACCACGTGTAGTTTACCATAATTATAATCATACACTTAGAGTAGTTGAAGCAGTGAATGAAATTGCTTTAGCCGAAAAAGTTTCAGGTGAAGAGTTAGAAATTCTTTTACTAGCAGCTTGGTTTCACGATACAGGTTTTACAAAAGGAGCTCCAAACCATGAAGAAGAAAGTCAAAAAATAGCTCAAAAATATTTGTTTGAAAAAGGGTTAGGTGAAGAAAAGATAAAAAAAATTCTATCAATTATTGAAGCTACTAGAGTGCCTCAAAACCCAATGTCTAAATTAGAAAAAATTATTTGTGACGCTGATTTATTTCATTTGGGAACTGAAAATTTTGCCAAAAACGCAAATTTACTACGGTCTGAATGGGAGCAATTATGCGATAAACATTTAACTGAAATTGAGTGGTTAAAAGAAAATAATCGATTTTTTGGAGAACATGCATATTTTACTAACTATGCTTTTAATAAGCTAGGTACTCAAAAAACATCAAATTGGTTAAAAATTCAAAAAGATTTACGTAAGTCTATTGCTAAAGAAGAGGAGATTACTCAAAAAAACAACTTAAAAAAGGAAGAAATAAAGCGTAAAAAAGCTAAAGATGAAAGACCAGATAGAGGTATTGAAACTATGTATAGAGTTACACTTAGAAATCATATTAAACTAAGTGATATTGCTGATACTAAGGCAAATATACTACTCTCTGTAAGTGCAATTATTTTGTCAATTGCACTATCAACCTTGTTTCCTAAATTAGACAAACCAGATAATTATTATTTAATATATCCAACAATGTTATTTTTATTTATTTCTGTTGTTACTATGATATTTTCAATATTATCTACACGGCCTAAAGTAACTTCAGGAACTTTTACAAATGAAGATGTTAAAAATAAAAAAGTGAATTTATTATTCTTTGGAAACTTTCATAAAATGCCTTTATCAGATTTTCAAGATGGAATGACTGAATTAATGAACGACCGTGATTATTTATATAAATCATTAATGAACGATTTATATTTTTTAGGGATTGTACTCGATAAAAAATATAGGTTATTGCGTATTGCCTACAACATTTTTATGATTGGTATTATAGCCTCTGTTATTACTTTTATTGTCGCTTTTCAGTTAATGAGAAATGCGGGAGTTTAATTTGTTTTAATTTAAGTTATCATTTTTAATAACGCTCATTAAATCATTTAAGGTTATTTTACGCTCAGTTGTGGAATGGTAATTTAATGCAACTCGCAATGCTTTTAAACCAGTTATACCTTGTAAATCTTCTAGTTCAAGATGTTCAACTGTATCAAGTAATTGGTTTGTTGATTGTAAATGTTTAATATATTTTAAATATTCATCTGCATCACTTTTTTGACCGTAAACAATGGCTATTTTCCCAGGTTGTGTTAATCTTTCTGAAGTATTTTTAATAAGAACTTTATCAATACGTTTTTTAATAATTTCATATCTAATATTGTATGCTCCATCAACATCAAAACGTTTTTCATCCATTCTAAATTTAATAGCCAACGGTGTACTATGAACTAATATTAACGATGCTATTTCTAAAGGATGTTCTAATGTGTTTTTTAAATTGTTTGCAATATTTTCAACTTCACACATTAATTGCAATTGCCAAAGCCTAAGATTGTGCAAGTATATTTCATTGTATGTAGAATTTTGAACTAAAGACTGTCCAATGTACATATTATAGTCAATACCATCAGTTTTGTAACGTTCAAAATAATGTGGAAACATTTTTTGCGCTTCAACTTGTTTAGAATCAATAAAATTGGCTAATTCTTCGTTCAAAATGGTAACACTATCCTCGTATTTTTTGCGCTTCTCATAAATTACTTGTAGCTGAGGGTCAATTTGGCGCATATAATTACTCACTTCTTCACTTAAACTAGTATCTAGTGTTTTTAAATGCTTAAAAACAGGGTGAATTTCTTTCTTTAAAAAATCTGTTAGCATTACTTCATCTCCCGAATTTAGTCCTTTTTTAATATTATGTAAGCATTCATTAATTCTAAATAATAAATCGCTATAAATAGGAAGATTAAATAAATCGTTTGCTTTTTCAATTACTTTTGAAGCTAAGTTTAGTTGCTTAACTAAGTCAGTTTGTATTGCGTCATTTCTTGCAACTGAAGAACCTTTAATATCACTTTGTCCATAGAGCGGCACCACATTTTTAAAAGTAATACTTTTTAAATTTTTAGAAACTTTGTTACCAGCTTCAAGGTTAAAAAGGTAATTTTCAGCTTCTTCATAAAATTTCCACTTTACAGTTGGGTGTAATGAAGTGTAATTTTTTTGTATTACAGACTCAAGTTTGTTTTCATACTCCTCCATAAACCTTTTGGCTGCAATTTTAAATACAGGAATTACATCTTTTAATTTATGCGCATTAATAGAATTAAGTTCATGTTTGTTTTTAGAAACTAGTTCCATAACAACAAAGAAATCTTTACTTAATTTTAAAGGAACTAAAATTATACTTTGAATGCCTTGATTTTTAAGGGTTTTGTAAAAACCATTAAAATTGGTCTTTTTACCATACTCTTCTATATCCGAAATAGCTAGTAGTTCTTTATTTTCAAATATTTTTGATTTTATTCCTTCACAAAAGAAACCTTCAAATTTAAAATCAGATTCTTTTTGAATTAAGAAGCTTTTTTTATTGTTTTTCTTAATTGCAAGATTTTTTTTATTTAAATCATAGTCAGATAAACCAAATTTAATAGATGTTGAGCCAAATAAATCGGAAATAATTTGTTCTAAATCATCAAAAGATTTGTCATCATTTCTTAGTAAATTCTCTTTTAATTTTGATAATGATTGATCTGATGTTACGTCAAATAAATTCATAATACCAAAACCTTTAAATTCGTAACTATTTGGAGGGAATTTTTCTCGCCAAATATCAATATTATTAAAATTATCTATTAATAACTTAATATCTTCTTTCGTTATTTCAGGGGCATTATCTAACGGTTTTACTTTAAAAAAGTCACCATTAAATAACGTTTTGTAATGCTTTAATATTCCAGTTTTATTACTTGGAATATCAAAAAAGAAAGGCCTTCTAAAATCAATATTAATATTATGATAATAAGCTAAAATAAATGTACACGTTAAAATGTAAATATTTGATTCATCAAAATTTCGCAACCTTAATTCATAATCATTTCCTGCATCATCTAGAATGTTTTGAAATCTTTTTGATAGCTTAAAAGTTGTAAATTCAAATGGAATAGTAGCTGCTTTAATTTCATTACTTTGCAATAATTCAGGAAATAAAATATCTAATAGCTTATCTATTTCTTTATTGTATTTTTCTAAATAGCTAAAATCTTCAAAACCTTCTCTTAAAATAGGGTAACTTTTATACTCTTCAAGTAATTCAATTGCTGTATTGTATAAAAAATGGTTTTTATCCTTTGAAATTTGTTCAAGATATTCAAATATAGCCTCAAAGCTAAGTTTCAGCTTCAAAGGTAAGTCCGTACTTTTTTTATATTTAGAAGGAATTATTTTCATGAATTTAGAATTTGCGTTTTACGCACATCAATTTCGTCGTTAAATATGCTGCAAAATTACTACTTTATTTATGAACCTAAATTTATGTGTTACCAATGTAACATTTATTTCTTTTAAACCATTAGTTTTTTAAACCATTAAAATAATTTATTTTTACGCTAAATTAAATAAGAATGAAAGAAATAAACTGGAAAACTGTTAAGGACTTTGAAGATATTACTTATAAAAAATGTAATGGTGTAGCTAGAATAGCCTTTAATAGACCAAACGTAAGAAATGCTTTTAGACCAAAAACTACTAAAGAATTATACGATGCTTTTTATGATGCACAAGAAGATACTTCAATAGGTGTTGTGTTGCTTTCTGCTGAAGGTCCTTCAACTAAAGATGGCGTATATTCCTTTTGTAGCGGTGGAGATCAAAAAGCACGTGGGCATCAAGGTTATGTAGGTGAAGATGGTTACCACCGTTTAAATATTTTAGAAGTACAACGTTTAATTCGTTTTATGCCAAAAGCTGTGATTGCAGTTGTACCAGGTTGGGCTGTTGGTGGCGGACATAGTTTGCATGTTGTTTGTGATTTAACATTGGCAAGTAAAGAAAATGCTATTTTCAAGCAGACAGATGCTGATGTAACAAGTTTTGATGGTGGTTATGGATCGGCATATTTAGCTAAAATGGTAGGGCAAAAAAAAGCACGTGAAATATTTTTCTTAGGAAGAAATTATTCAGCTCAAGAAGCCTATGAAATGGGAATGGTAAATGCAGTAATTCCACATGAAGAATTAGAAGATACAGCTTATGA
>Ga0209121_10004126_pt1 | contig 13676 bp, 15 predicted proteins | sample Cruoilmetagenom3_FD_187292 | JGI IMG/M metagenome (GOLD analysis project Ga0209121, IMG submission 187292) | Oil polluted marine microbial communities from Coal Oil Point, Santa Barbara, California, USA - Sample 3 (SPAdes) (version 2) | ecosystem: Environmental > Aquatic > Marine > Oil seeps ... | reverse complement strand
ATAAATGGTTGAATTCACCCTCCCGAAAAATTCCCGTATGACGATCGGGAAGACTTGGCCGAAGCCTGAGGGCGCGAATGTTCGTGCTTTCAAGATTTACCGGTTTGATCCGGATTCGGGGCAGAACCCTCGGGTTGATACGTATTATCTTGATCTTGACGACTGTGGTCCGATGATTCTGGATGCGCTTATCAAGATCAAGACGGATATCGATCCGACGTTAACGTTCCGCCGTTCGTGTCGTGAGGGGATTTGTGGGTCTTGTGCGATGAACATCGACGGGATCAACACGCTCGCCTGTTTGCACGGGATGGATGACGTGAAAGGTGACGTCAAGATTTACCCGCTGCCGCATATGCCCGTCATCAAGGATTTGATTCCTGACCTGACGCATTTCTATGCACAGCACGCCAGCATTATGCCGTGGCTGGAAACCAAAACAAACCGTCCGGCGAAGGAGTGGCGTCAGTCGATTGACGACCGCAAGAAACTCGACGGGTTATATGAGTGCGTGATGTGTGCGTCTTGCTCTACGTCTTGCCCTAGCTATTGGTGGAATGGCGATCGGTACCTCGGACCTGCGGCGTTGCTGCATGCCTATCGCTGGATTATTGACAGCCGTGACGAAGCCACAGGCGAGCGGTTGGACGAATTGGAAGATCCGTTCAAGCTGTATCGTTGTCATACGATCATGAACTGTACGAACACCTGTCCGAAGGGTTTGAATCCGGCGAAGGCTATTGCCGAGATTAAAACCATGATGGTTGAGCGGACAATGTAAGTCGGTTTTCCATTTAGTAATGAGTCAAAAGGCCTTCCTTGTCGGGAAGGCCTTTTTTCGTTGAGGGCTTAGGGGAAAGCGGCCTCTAGCGCGATTTCGACCATGTCACCAAAGCTGCGTTCGCGTTGGTCCGACGGCAGGGATTCGTGGGTTTTCAGGTGGTCGCTGACTGTCAGCACCGCCAAGGCGCGGGCATTATAGCGGGCGGCGAGAGTGTAAAGTTCGGCGGCTTCCATTTCGACTGCTAGCACGCCGTGCCGTTCCAGTTGGGCGTCCAGTTCGGGGCTTTCGGAGTAGAAAACGTCTGAAGAAAAGATGTTGCCGACGTGGACGGGTGTATCGCGGTTTTCGGCGGCAGCAACGGCGGCTTTTAGCAAGGACCAGTCGGCACAGGGGGCGAAGTTGGCGTTGCGGAAAATCGGTTGGTTCATGCTGGTTGTTGATGTCGTCGACATGGCGATCACCACATCGCGGACGTTGACGCTTTCCTGCATTGCCCCGCAGGAGCCGATGCGGATCAAGGTTTTTGCACCGTAGTCGCGGATCAACTCGTTAACGTAGATCGACAGCGAGGGCATGCCCATACCGGACCCGTGGATCGTCACGCGGTTGCCTTTCCATGTACCGGTATAGCCCAGCATTCCGCGCACCTCGTTTACGCATACGGAGTTGTCCAAAAATGTCTCGGCGGCCCATTTCGCACGGTAAGGGTCACCCGGTAGTAAAACGGTTTCTGCGATATCGCCCGGGTTTGCTCCAATGTGTACGGTCATAATTGCTCCTGTATAAAACTATGCCATCACTTATAGACCGTTTGTATTCGTTTGGTTATATCCTAGGCGACACTTGCGTTGAAAAAGGTTTAAAAATGTCTGGCCACGGTTCCCCACGTCCTATGACTTCCCGAAGATGCGGCCCTTTGAAGGGCGAGGCGCATGTGCCGGGGGATAAATCAATCTCGCATCGTTCGATGATTTTGGGGGCTCTGTCGGTTGGGGAGACTCACGTGACAGGGTTGCTGGAAGGTTCCGACGTACTTGATACGGCCAAGGCGATGCAGGCGTTTGGCGCGACGGTTGAACGGCTGGGTGAGGGCGAGTGGACTATTCAGGGCGTCGGTGTTGGCGGTTTTGCCGAGCCCGAGCAGGTGATTGATTGTGGCAATGCGGGCACGGGCGTTCGGCTGATTATGGGCGCGATGGCGACGTCGCCGATAACAGCAACGTTTACGGGGGATGCGAGTTTGCGGTCCCGTCCGATGGGGCGGATCACGGATCCGCTGGCGTTATTTGGTGCTGCAAGCCATGGCCGAAGCGGTGGGCGGTTGCCTTTGACTTTGGTCGGGGCGAGCGATCCGGTTCCGGTGGTTTACACGACGCCGGTCCCTTCGGCGCAGGTAAAATCGGCGGTGTTGCTGGCAGCGTTGAATGCGCCGGGCGAGACGGTGGTGATCGAGAAAGAAGCCACCCGCGACCATACGGAACGCATGTTGGCAGGTTTCGGGGCCGAAATCACAACCGAGGTTACCGACGAGGGTCGTGTGATTACGTTGAAAGGTCAGCCGGAGTTGACGGGGCAGACGATTGTTGTGCCGCGCGATCCGTCCTCGGCGGCGTTTCCGGTTGTGGCGGCGTTGTTGGTTGAAGGGTCGGAAGTTTTGGTGCCGAATATCGGTCAAAATCCGACGCGAAACGGTTTGTTCACCACCTTGGTCGAGATGGGTGCGGATATTACGTTTGAAAACGAACGCATCGAGGGTGGCGAGCCTGTCGCGGATTTGCGTATTAAATACGGCCCGCTGAAGGGGATTGAAGTTTCGCCAGCACGCGCGGCGAGCATGATTGACGAATATCCGATCCTGTCGGTTCTGGCCGCGACGGCAGAGGGCACGACGGTGATGCGCGGTGTTAAGGAGCTGCGCGTAAAGGAAAGCGACCGGATTGATGCGATGGCGCGTGGCCTTGAGGCTTGCGGGGTAAGTATCGAGGAAGACGAAGATACGTTTATCGTACACGGTATGGGCAAGGTTCCCGGTGGGGCGGTTTGCAAGACGCATCTGGATCACCGGATTGCCATGAGCTTTATGTGTCTGGGCATGGCATCGGAGAAACCTGTCGGGATTGACGACGCGGGTGCTATTGAAACCAGCTTTCCGGACTTTCTGCCGTTGATGGAACGGTTAGGCGCAAGCTTCCGAAAGGATAACGCATGAAGTCGGGCGGTTGCTTGTGCGGGGCGGTGACCTATTCGGTTAGCGGCGCATTGCGACCGGTTGTTAATTGTCATTGCCAGCAGTGCCGGAAAGCATCGGGCCACCATGTTGCGGCCACGTCCGCTGCGCGGGGCGACATCGAAATTGACGGTGCGGTAACGTGGTATCAATCGTCGACTACGGCCAAACGCGGATTTTGTGGTGTGTGTGGTTCGAACTTGTTCTGGGATGGTGGCGGCGAAAACCTCTCGATATTTGCCGGAACGCTCGATGGCGCTACCGGTTTGCAAACTGCGGGGCATATCTTTGTGGCGGACAAGGGCGATTACTACCAGATCATGAAAGGTCTGTCGCAAGCCGAGCAGGATGATGCGGAACTGACGGCGGTGGTCCGATGAAATTCACGGTAGCAATTGACGGCCCGGCAGCGGCGGGTAAGGGGACGATTAGCCGTGCTGTGGCCGAGAAATTCGGGTTCGCATATCTGGATACTGGCTCCCTATATCGTGCGGTGGGCGTCAAGGCGTTGGAGATCGGTCGGGGCGTGATTGATCCGGTGGTAGCGGCGCGGGTGGCGGGGAACCTGTCGGATACGGATTTGAACCGAGATGATTTGCGCACCGGAATGGCGGGGCAAGCGGCGAGCAAGGTGGCGGCCATGCCGCCGGTCCGCGAAGCATTACTGGAGTTCCAGAAAGACTACGCCCGACGCGAGGGTGGCGCGATCCTCGACGGGCGAGATATCGGCACCGTGATCTGCCCCGAGGCCGAGGTGAAAATCTATGTGACCGCCAGTGACGAAGTTCGGGCAGAACGCCGCCAAAAGGAGTTGGTGCCAGATAAGCCTGACCTGACCGTCGGGCAGGTTCTTATCGACCTGCGCGCGCGCGATGCGCGGGATGCCGCGCGGGATGTGGCCCCTATGAAGCCGGCACAGGATGCGCTCTTGCTAGACACTACGAAATTGTCTATAGACGCAGCCGTTGCCGAGGCTTTGGCGCTAATACAAAAACGAATCGGATAAGGGTGGATAAAATTCTGCCCTGCTTGTCGTTTTAACCACTGCCTCATGACCCGTTAACCGAAAGACCGGCGGAACCAACCGCACGGCCCGTAAAACAAAATATTAGGAGACTACATATGGCTGCTTCCGTATCCATGGAAGACTTCGAAGCCCTTCTTAACGAAAGCTTCGAGCTGGAAACCCCCGATGAGGGTTCCGTTGTTAAAGGCACTGTTATTGCTATTGAAGCTGGACAGGCCATCATCGATATCGGCTACAAAATGGAAGGCCGCATCGATCTTAAAGAATTCGCTATGCCAGGTCAGCCCGCAGAAGTCGCCGTTGGCGATACTGTAGAGGTATTTCTTGACCGCGTAGAAAACGCACGTGGCGAGGCTATCCTTAGCCGTGAAAAAGCCCGTCGCGAAGAAGCTTGGGACCGTCTCGAAAAAGCTGCTGAAGCTGAAGAGCAGGTCGAAGGCGCTATCTTCGGTCGCGTTAAAGGTGGCTTCACTGTTGATCTTGGCGGCGCTGTTGCGTTCTTGCCTGGTTCGCAGGTTGACGTTCGCCCGGTACGTGACGCGACTGCATTGATGCACATCGCACAGCCGTTCCAGATTCTGAAAATGGACCGTCGTCGTGGCAACATCGTTGTTTCCCGTCGTGCAATCCTTGAAGAGTCGCGCGCTGAGCAGCGCTCCGAAATCATCGGCAAATTGGCTGAAGGTGACGTTGTCGAGGGTGTTGTTAAAAACATCACTGACTACGGTGCATTCGTTGATCTTGGCGGTGTTGACGGCCTGTTGCACGTTACCGACATGGCTTGGCGTCGTGTTAACCACCCATCCGAAATTCTGGAAATTGGTGGCACGGTCAAAGTTCAGGTTGTTAAAATCAACAAAGACACACAGCGTATCAGCCTTGGCATGAAACAGCTGCAGGAAGATCCTTGGGCAGACGTCGAAGCACGTTACCCACTTGGATCCGTTCATATGGGCCGCGTTACAAACATCACCGACTACGGTGCGTTTGTTGAGCTTGAAGCTGGCGTTGAAGGTCTTGTTCACGTTTCCGAAATGTCTTGGACCAAGAAGAACGTACACCCGGGCAAAATCGTTTCTACTTCGCAAGAAGTTGAAGTTATGGTTCTGGAAATCGACAGCACACGTCGCCGCGTTTCCCTTGGTCTGAAACAGACACAGGGCAACCCGTGGGACAACTTCGCTGCGAAGTTCCCTGCCGGTACAGAAGTCGAAGGCGAAATCAAGAACATCACCGAGTTCGGTTTGTTCGTTGGTCTCGACGGCGACATCGACGGTATGGTTCACTTGTCGGACCTCGACTGGGATCGCACTGGCGACGAAGCCATTCAAGACTACAACAAAGGCGATGTGGTTAAGGCCGTTGTCACCGATGTTGATGTCGAGAAAGAGCGTATCTCGCTTTCGATCAAAGCCTTGGACGGTGACCCGTTCGTTGGTGCCACAGACGGCATCAAACGCGGTGCTGTTGTAACGGTTGAAGTTACATCCATCGAAGATGGCGGCATCGAAGTCGAGCACGATGGCATGAAAGCCTTCATCCGTCGCTCCGACCTGTCGCGTGACCGTGCAGAGCAGCGCCCTGAGCGTTTCTCGGTTGGTGACAAGATCGACGCACGTGTGACAAACATCGACCGCGCAAACCGCCGTCTTGGTCTCTCGATCAAAGCACGCGAAATTGCGGAAGAGAAGGAAGCCGTTGAACAGTATGGTTCTTCGGACTCCGGCGCGTCCTTGGGTGATATTCTTGGCGCCGCTCTGAAGGGCGGCGACGAGTAATCGTCATCTGACCTGAAGGTCTAAAAAATCGGGGCGGCATCGGCGACGGTGCCGCCCTTTGTTTTAGTTAAACTCGTGTATACGCATCGAATCACTAGCCTTGAGATATGTGGCAACACGGTGAGTAGCGGCGACGAGATTGCCAATTGCACAACTCTTGCTGCGACAACTTCGGCAAAAAACCGCTTTCGGGTGTGGAATCTTGCGTTCAGGCGGATGCGCCGACTTCCCAAAAATGAATAATGCTGTCAGTATAACGACTGATAACAGTAACTCGTATCCAGTAAACTTGAACGTTTCCGTATATTTAGCGGGGCGAATTCGGGAAAGGGTGGAACCAATGATAAAATCTGAACTTGTCCAGAAGATTGCAGATGAAAATCCGCATTTGTACCAGCGCGATGTTGAACGCATCGTTGGTACAATATTTGACCAGATTATCGAGGCGATGGCCGAAGGTAACCGTGTCGAATTGCGTGGTTTCGGGGCGTTTTCTGTTAAGAAGCGCGACGCGCGCATGGGGCGCAATCCGCGTACCGGTGAATCTGTGTCGGTTGACGAAAAATATGTGCCGTTCTTCAAAACCGGCAAACGTCTGCGTGATCGCCTAAACGGCCGATAAGCGCCAAAGGAAATTCTATGCGATATCTTCGCTACAGCTTTTATGTTGTTTTGATGCTGGTGCTGATTCTGTTGGCGCTGGCTAACCGCGAGATGGTGACGCTGGCGGTTCTACCTGAACAACTGTCCGGACTGTTTCCGGTTTCGGTGCGCCTGCCTTTGTTTGTCGTTATTTTGCTGTCGATGATGGCGGGCCTTCTGGTCGGATACGTTCTGGAATATTTCCGCGAGCACAAGTTGCGCCGCGAGGCTGCCGCGAAGAAGCGCGAGGCCGCAAGTTTGGCGCGCGAAGTAGATGCGTTGAAAAAGCAGGCAGGCACCGAAGAGGATGACGTCCTCGCGCTGCTGAACTGATGCACGTTAAAATTTGCGGGCTGAGCACGCCGGAATCTGTGAAGGCTGCGGTTAATGCTGGCGCAACTTACGTCGGCTTTGTGTTCTTTTCGAAATCTCCAAGACATTTGACTTATGAGCAGGCGGCCGTGCTGGCCAAGTCCGTACCCGGGGGTGTGGTAAAGGTTGCTTTAACGGTAAATGCGGACGATGCCGCGCTGGCCGAGATGTTGGCCAAGGTTCCGGTGGATATGCTTCAGTTACACGGCGGGGAAACGCCTGAACGGGTGGCCGAAGTAAAGGCGAAGTTCGGTTTGCCGGTGATGAAGGCAGTCGGGGTGGCGGAGGCTTCGGATCTGCAGGCCTTGAAAGATTACGCCACAGTCGCTGATCAGTTGCTTGTCGATGCCAAACCCCCTAAAGGTAGCGCGCTACCGGGGGGGAATGCCGTGGCATTTGACTGGCGTTTGATCGCCGGTTTTGAGTGGACGGTGCCGTGGATGCTCGCAGGTGGCTTGACGCCCGAGAATGTCGCCGCGGCGATGGAACTGACCGGTGCGACGATGGTTGATGTTTCCTCGGGCGTTGAAAGTGCGCCGGGGGTGAAGGATTTGGACAAGATCGCGGCCTTTGTGAAGGCCGCTAAAGGAGCGGTGTGATGGCCTCGGATAAGGTGAATTCCTACAAGACTGGCCCTGATGAGCAGGGTCGTTTCGGCAATTATGGCGGGCGCTTCGTGGCCGAAACCCTAATGCCGCTTATTCTTGATCTAGAGGCCGAGTACGAGAAGGCAAAAACCGACGATTCCTTCTGGGCCGAAATGGATGATTTATGGAAGCACTACGTTGGACGGCCCAGCCCCCTTTATTTTGCTGAAGGTCTGACCAAGCATCTTGGCGGTGCGAAGATCTACCTGAAGCGGGACGAGCTGAACCACACCGGTGCGCATAAGATCAACAACGTGCTGGGGCAGATTTTGCTGGCACGGCGCATGGGTAAAACACGGATTATTGCCGAGACCGGTGCAGGGCAACACGGCGTTGCAACGGCGACGGTTTGTGCGAAATTCGGCTTGAAGTGTGTGGTGTTTATGGGCGCAACAGATGTTGAACGTCAGGCGCCGAACGTGTTCCGTATGAAACTGCTGGGGGCGGAGGTTGTACCGGTCACGGCTGGTCGCGGCACTTTGAAGGACGCGATGAACGAAGCGATGCGTGATTGGGTTACCAATATCGACGAGACGTTTTATTGCATCGGGACGGTTGCTGGCCCGCATCCTTATCCGGAAATGGTTCGCGATTTCCAGTCGATTATCGGCAAAGAGGCCCGCGAGCAAATTCTTGAGCAGGAAGGCCGGTTGCCGGACACTCTGATTGCCGCAATTGGCGGTGGCTCGAACGCGATGGGTCTGTTCTTCCCGTTCCTCGACGACAAAGAAGTCGGAATTATCGGGGTTGAGGCCGGTGGGCACGGTGTTGACGATCGTAACGAGCACGCGGCCAGCCTTTCGGGAGGACGTCCGGGTGTGCTGCATGGCAACCGCACGTATTTGTTGCAGGACGATGATGGGCAAATTCTGGAGGGGCACTCGATTTCTGCGGGCCTCGATTATCCAGGAATCGGTCCCGAGCATTCGTGGCTGAATGATATTGGTCGCGTGGAGTATGTCGCGATTACCGACGTCGAGGCGCTTGAAGCGTTCCAGCTTTCCTGCACCACCGAGGGGATTATCCCCGCGCTCGAACCGTCGCACGCTTTGGCGCATGTCGCAAAGATTGCCCCGAATCTGCCAAAGGACCATGTAATCATCATGAATATGTGTGGCCGTGGCGATAAAGATATCTTCACTGTTGCTGCCGCACTGGGCGTGGATTTCAACGAATGAAATCTGCGTTCCACCTTGCGTATAACGTCCGTGATTTAACGGATGCCCGTGCGTTTTATGGCGGGCTTCTTGGATGTGCCGAAGGGCGAAGCACCGAAACTTGGGTGGACTTCAATTTCTTCGGACACCAGATTTCCTTGCACCTTGGCGAACCGTTTTCTGTTGAAAAAACCGGTATGGTGGGTGGGACGAAGGTTCCGATGCCGCATCTGGGCGTGGTATTGCCTTTGGAAGACTGGAAGCTGCTCGCGTCAAAACTCCAAGCGGCAGACTTGGAGTTCGTGATTGCGCCGTCAGTCCGTTTCGAAGGAGAGCCGGGTGAGCAGTGGACAATGTTCTTTTATGACCCCAGCGAAAATCCGATCGAAGTTAAGGGCTTTGCCGACTTTGAAGGAATTTTCGCCAGCTAGGTTTCGAATTCCAGCGGCGGCAGGATTAGCCGCCATGTTTCGAACGACTGTTCGGGATTCATGCTGTCCCGCTTGCTGTGCAACATCAATCGGGCAAGCCCGTGAATAAGCGACCAAATCATTAACTCATTAGCTTCGCTGCCGCCTTCGCCCTTTTTTATCGGGGCGCAGATTTCGCGGAGTACATTATGGGCGTCTTCGGAGGCTTTGCGCAGGTTCTCGTCGTCCACGTCGCGCGGGGTGCCGCCAAATATCAGGTTGAACAACCCTTCGTTATTCTGCGCGAAGCTTAGATATCCGCGCCCCGCCGCTAGTATCCGTTCGCGTGGGTCCTCCGACGCATTTGAGACTTCCGCGCGCATCGAGTCGGCGAACATCTTATATCCCTCGGCCATCAGCGCGGAGTGCAACGCGGTTAGATTCGCGAAGTGATGTGCGGGGGCTGCGTGACTGACGCCCGCTTTGGCAGCGAGCTTACGGATCGACAAGGTTTCCGGACCACCGGTCTGCAGCAACGCCAAGCCCGCTTCGATCAGTGCCGCGCGCAGGTTTCCGTGGTGGTGAGGTTTCTTTTTAGTCATGGCCGTAAAATAAATACAAACTTGACAGTGTCAACTTCATTGTGCAACTAGACACTGTCAACTTTGGAGTAAGAACCATGATCCGCAGCCGTTTCCTATTTTATACCGCAGTTATTTTCAGTTTTATGATCGCGCTGATGTCGTACCGTTTTCTGGTGCTCGACCTAGATTTCGCGTTTTCCGAGATGTCCGGCCATATCCTTGATCGGAAGTGGGTATTTATCGCCCATATTTCGGCATCTCCTTTAGCGTTGGCACTAGGGGCGATAAATATGTGGGAGCGTCGGAACAGGAAACATCCTGTGGTGCATCGGTGGGCCGGGCGCGGATATGCGACTGCTATTCTGGTTGGCGGAGTTTCGGGGTTAGGTCTGGCCGTTGGTGCCGAAGGTGGCATAGTCGCAACCTTCGGGTTCGGCATTTTGTCTGTGCTTTGGGTGGCTGTCACCGTGCAGGCAGTGCATCTCGCAATGGCGCGGGATTTCAAAGGGCATCGCCGCTGGATGATACGGTCATTTGCACTGACGTTCGCGGCAGTAACGCTGCGACTGTATCTGCCCGGATTTATAATTTTCGGCGAGATGACCTATGCGCAAGCGTCGGTTTGGGTCGCATGGTTATGCTGGGTCCCGAACCTGGCGCTTGCGGAATGGTGGCTTCGTCGCTAGATCGCGGCGAGCTCGGCTTTGATCAGGCGAGCGGCTGAAAGCGGGTCTTCGGCCTTCCAGATCGGGCGACCGACTACAACGTGGTTGGCGCCGTTGCCAATCGCTACGGCGGGAGACGCGACTCGTTTCTGATCGTCGGCGTTTGTGCCGGTCGGGCGAACGCCCGGGGTAACGATCAGCTTACCTTCCGCCTCTGGAAGGGCGCGGATCAAGGCGGCCTCTTGCGGGCTGGCGATTACACCGTCGGCACCAGCCATAAATGCGAGGCGTGCGCGTTCGCAAACAATATCCTTGATGTCACCGCTACGAATAAGGGCAAGGTCAAGGTCGCTGCGATCCTGAGATGTCAGGACTGTTACCGCGAGGATTTTCAGGTTTTTATCGCCGCGGCCTGCAACAGCGGCGCGCACAACGTTCGGGTCGCCGTGGACCGTTAGAAAGTCGAGGTTGTATTGCGACAATCCGGTGACAGCATTTTCGATAGTCTGGCCAATATCGAACAGTTTCATATCGAGGAAAACACGTTTGCCTTTTTCGGTCAGTTCGTTGGCAAGGGCCAAGCCACCACCCGTCAGCATACCGAGGCCGATTTTGTAAAAGGAAACTTCATCACCCAGCTTTTCAACAAGGCGCAGGCCTTGCAAAGCGTTGGGGACATCGAGGGCTACGATTAAGCGGTCGTCTGCGGTGCTCATTGCGTTCTCCTATGCAGCATATACCTTGAATATATGTCGGGGGGCGAGGGGGCTCAAGGCGGCAAAAGCGCCTAGTTCTGTTTGTAGAGAATCCGCATGTCGGGGTCTTCAGTGCAATACATATGGACCCAGATATAGGCGTGATAGAATAGCGCCAGAACCAATGCGTTCCATGAACCGAGCAACAGTGCGATTCCCCATAGTCCGGTGAATATGAAGGCGTACATAGCATTAGGCGAGTATTTGAACGCGCCTTGGTCGACAATCGGCATATTCAGGTATTCGTCGTAGAAATGATCACCGCCAAGCGCGCGGTTGATCGTGAAGTATTTCAGGACGGAGTGCATGCCCCAGGGAATAAGCAGCACCAGCAAGGCGCCGGCCACGATTTGCAGTTCTCGGTTTCCACCAAGCGAGCCGTAATCCGAGATGCCTACGATTAGTATCAAAAGCGGGCGGGCAGCGAGGAAAGGCAAAAAGATAACGGCCCAAACCTTTAGCGCGTTATCCCCGAATAGCCGCACCATAATATCGAAGTGGAGTTGCAACCGGAACACAACGGCGACGATACTTTGGTGGATCAGGCCAACCGCGATGGTGATGTAGGCCCATGTTGTTGTGTCCATGCCAAGAAAGCTGCGGCCGTCATCTTTCAACATGGCGCATGCCCCAGCAGTTAGCAGCGCGGCGATCATGGCGTGCTGAATCTGTCCGCGAAAAATTTCGGTTTTCGAAGTGTTGGCGCGGATTTCAGTTAGGCTTCTCATGTTATGGTCCTCCTGAATATCAGCTTAGCAGGTATCTGAAAAAGCACATAGTGGAGTCCTTGCAAGGGTCGCGCATCACTCCCACTTATCAATCGAAGGGTCATACTTGACGTGCCAAACGGGCGTCGGATGTATGAACGCCATAAAGGAGAGAACTATGAATTTTGAAAAATTCACAGAGCGTAGCCGTGGTTTTGTTCAGGCTGCCCAAACCATTGCGCAACGTGAAGATCACCAGCGGGTTATGCCCGAGCATTTGCTGAAAGCACTGCTTGATGACGAGCAGGGGCTGGCAGCTAATCTTATTAAACGTGCCGGTGGTGCGCCGAATGTAGCGCTGGCTGAAGTTGATGCGGCGCTTGCAAAGTTACCGAAAGTTACTGGCGACCAATTATATATGGACGGTCAAACCAGCAAGGTTTTGATCGAGGCTGAAAAGCTGGCCGATAAGGCTGGCGATAGTTTTGTGACAGTTGAGCGGATATTGACTGCTTTGGCCGTGACGAAATCCGACGCCGAAAAGGCGTTGAAGGCCGCCAAGGTGACAGCGCAAGCGCTGAATGAGGCGATCAACGATATTCGCAAAGGCCGGACCGCTGATTCCGCGAGCGCTGAGGAAGGTTATGACGCGTTGAAGAAATACGCGCGCGACCTGACCGAAGCTGCGCGCGAGGGCAAGATCGACCCTATCATCGGGCGTGACGAGGAAATTCGTCGCACGATGCAGGTTCTTACGCGCCGCACCAAGAATAACCCGGTTTTGATCGGGGATCCCGGCGTGGGTAAAACCGCGATTGCCGAAGGCTTGGCACTGCGGATTGTAAACGGCGACGTGCCGGATTCGATTGCTGGCAAGAAACTGATGTCGCTTGATATGGGCGCGCTGATTGCTGGTGCGAAGTATCGCGGGGAATTCGAGGAACGGCTGAAGGCTGTTCTGAACGAAGTGACCGACGCGAACGGCGAGATCATTCTGTTTATCGACGAAATGCACACGCTGGTTGGGGCTGGTAAGTCGGACGGGGCGATGGATGCTTCGAACCTGCTGAAACCTGCCTTGGCGCGGGGTGAGTTGCACTGTGTAGGCGCGACGACGCTCGACGAATACCGCAAACATGTTGAGAAAGATGCGGCTCTGGCGCGTCGGTTCCAGCCTGTGATGGTTGATGAACCGAGTGTCGAGGACACGATCTCGATCTTGCGCGGTATTAAAGAGAAGTACGAGTTACACCACGGTATCCGGATTTCGGATCGGGCGTTGGTGGCGGCGGCTACTTTGTCTGACCGTTATATCACCGACCGCTTCTTGCCGGATAAGGCCATCGACCTGATGGACGAAGCCGCCAGCCGTTTGCGGATGGAGGCGGATAGCAAGCCCGAGGAACTCGATGCGCTCGACCGCGAGATTTTGCAAAAGCAGATCGAGGCGGAGGCGTTGAAGCAGGAAACCGACGATGCGTCGGCGGACCGGTTGGTGAAGCTGTCCAAAGAGTTGTCTGAACTGCAGGAGAAATCCACCCAGATGACGGCGCGTTGGCAGGGTGAGCGCGATAAGCTTGCCGGAGCGCGCGACATCAAGGAAGAACTTGAAAGCGCACGCGCCGAGTTGGATCAGGCAAAGCGGGAAGGTAATTTGGCCAAGGCCGGAGAGCTTTCATACGGCGTTGTCCCTAACCTCGAAGCACGTTTGGCCGAAGCGGAAGCTGCGGAAAGTCAAGCCGCCGACCTTATGGTTGAGGAAGCGGTGATGCCTGAGCATATTGCTAGCGTTGTTGAGCGCTGGACCAGCATCCCGATGGACAAGATGTTGGAAGGCGAGCGCGATAAGCTGCTGAAGATGGAACTGGAGATTGGTAAACGCGTCATCGGACAAAGTCCGGCGGTGGTTGCCGTATCGAAT
>Ga0209121_10004124_pt1 | contig 13679 bp, 17 predicted proteins | sample Cruoilmetagenom3_FD_187292 | JGI IMG/M metagenome (GOLD analysis project Ga0209121, IMG submission 187292) | Oil polluted marine microbial communities from Coal Oil Point, Santa Barbara, California, USA - Sample 3 (SPAdes) (version 2) | ecosystem: Environmental > Aquatic > Marine > Oil seeps ... | reverse complement strand
TTCAATCCGCAGTCCTGGTGGACGAGAAAGATAAAAATTTGTTTTGTAATAGCATGAAGTCCGTGCTATCATGAATTTGTGATTCAATCTTTCAGGAACAAAGGAACAGAAGATATTTTCAACGGCAAGAACACCAAAAATGCCCGAAAGATCTGCCCCCAGTCTTTATGGAAGATCGCTTCAAGAAAACTGGATCAAATTGACTCTGTCCAGTTTTTGGAAGAGCTTAGAATTCCACCTGGCAACAATCTTGAGGCGTTATCAGGGGATAGAATCGGAGAAAACAGCATTCGCATAAATGATCAGTATCGAATTTGTTTCAAATGGGCAACGAATGGTCCTTATCAAGTTGAAATTACAGATTATCATTGAATAAAGAGGAAAAAAAATGGTTAGAATACCAAGTCATAGAGAGCCAACCCATCCAGGCGAGATGCTTCTTGAAGAATTCTTAATTCCTATGGGTATCACACAGAGAGAACTGGCCTATTCCATTCATGTTCCCTACCAGCGTGTTAATGAAATTGTAAACAAAAAAAGGGGGATAACTCCAAGCACTGCCTTGCGACTTGCCAAGTTTTTCGGCATGTCAGAGGATTTCTGGATAAATCTGCAATTACGGTGGGATCTATATAAGACAAAAAGTAAAGAGTATAACGCACTGAAGGCAATAAAGCCGGCAAACTTTCAACATTCATCAGCCCAGTTATGAAAAGGATTTGGCCCGATAAGGCGCTCAACCTGACTGCCAACAGCAGAGGATTTTGAAACATCCTGCCCCGCATGAAGTCGGTGGTGTGCAAAAGTCTGATATAGGGGACTGTTTCTGAGTGAACCTAATTCTGAAAAATTCAAGCAGCTACAACGCTGATTTTCGCACGATGCCGGGAACGTGGCTTCGGCTTTACCACTATCTCCACATCTCGACCAAGATCATTCAAAAATTTGAACAGACGTTCCGTTGAAAAACCTGATAAGCGTCCTCGCATAAGGGCCGAAACTTTTGGTTGGTCTATACCAAGAAGAGTCGCCGCTTTTTTTTGGCTCATGTGACGTTTGGATATAATTTGGCTTATCCGGCGAGCAAGCTCTGCTTTCGCCAACGCCTCTTCTGGATTGGCAACTCCAAGATCAGCAAAGACATTTCCACTGCTTTTTTCCACCTTAATATCACCATTCATACTTTTTCTCCTTTCCTGTAGAGTTTTTTTGCTCTTCTTAGCCTCGCCCTAATTAAGTCAATATCCGCTTTAGGCATGGCAATGCCCTTCTTTGATTTCTTTTGAAAGGCGTGAAGTGCACACACCACTCCGGCCAATTTCACAGGATAAACCGGGATAGTGCCTAAAGTGAACTAAACTCAATTAACTTGATAGATTAGGAATTTCCATTTTTTTGACAGGATTAACAGGCCCGCCCTGGTGCGACCTTGCCTGTAGCACATTGTCATTGTTGATCTCGGTAATAAAGATGTTGCGATCAAGCCGTGCTATATCGGTCTGGGCCAGGGATAATCAGGATAAATGTAAATCACGTAACTCATGTTCATCCTGTCGAAAAGTCCTGCCGTAGGCGGCTAATTTAATAGTATGCGTTGACAGTACTATCAATTCCTGCAATTGTACACCTACTTGAGTTGGTGGATCGAACGGAAAAAAATGAACATCGAACATCGAACGTCCAACATCGAACATCGAATAGGAAAAAATGAAGAAACAGACTTATGACCTGGGAAAACGGCTGCTTGAGTATTCGGATATTCGTTTTTCATTCGACGTTGGACGTTCGATGTTCGATGTTCGTCTTTTAACATGAACTCTGAACCTATGAACGCTTACTAATCTTCTATGGCTGTCTTGGACCTTGTAAAATGATATGGGTGTAACCATGTGTCTGCTACTTTTATTGAAACATTTTTGGTCTAAACTTCGATCACCAGTCTCCTGCCTTACCTTATTTCTGACAATTGCAAACTGTCTCTTGCTGGGAGGATGTGCGGCCTCACAACTCGACATGTCTGTCAAGAGTATGGTTCCAGTTCCTTCCGATGCGGATACTGCCAAGTCCCCTTTGCAGATCGTTTTGGGAGTTGATAATTTTGTGGACCTCAGACCCCAGACCCGTGGTAGTGACAACAAGAAATGGATGGGTTTCATACCGGGCATTTTGTGGATCGAAATCAGCTCCGATATACCTGAGATCTATACGGCATTTTCTCCGTTCAACTCCAGGCCCTTTAATTTTAACATTGCTCGGGCAATAGCCGATATAACAGGTCAGTCCGGCTTGTGCCGTACGGTAGTCTTCCTGCCTGAAGATCCTTACAGACACATAGATTATCGTTTAGAAGGGGTGTTGCGTCGCAGTCTTGTTCAAGAAACAGGTTACTACTACGGCTCAGGAATATATGCCTGGGTTACCCGTATATTAGGCCTTCCTTATGTGTCATATAATATGGAGTTAAAAGTGGACCTGATGCTACGTTCCATGACCACGAATGAGGTCTTGTGGAAAGGGACAATAGCAGGAACAAGGAAGGACAAATACCACAATGTTTATGGTCTGGCCAATGGCATAGATGGTAAGCATATAATAGCATATAATTTTTCACAAATTATGGCTAAGCAACTGCCCGACATATTATCAGGTCTGAGAAAAGCCCTGGAAAAGGAGCCGCATGAATAATCCGATCACTGGTTCAAAGGTTCAAGGGTTTACTGAAAAAAATGAACATCGAACATCGAACGTCCAACATCGAATGTTGAATAGGAAAAGATGAAGACTTATGACCTGGAAGAAAGACTGCTCGAGTATTCGGTGCGAATCATAAATAGCCGTTGAATGTTCGGTATTGGATATTCGTTTTTCATTCGATGTTGGACGTTCGATGTTCGATGTTCGACGTTCATCTTTCTATGTAACCTGTGAACGTTTGCAAAACATCTTAGCGCTTATGACCCTGAACCTGCGAATCCTTACAATAAGGTAACCCTGAACAGTGAACTCTGAACCTGTAAACAGAGAGGTTTTGGCTATTATAGGGAGTGTCCCCCGCAGGTGGGGGCGTATGGACCTGCTCAGCCGTATGGCTGTAGTAGCGGTCGGACGTGCTTTCTGTGACTCTGATCTTTTGGATAGGCAGACCAACAAGATACACGGTGCCAATATTGTGGGGCTTATTTCCGTGACCAGGTGGGGATCATTAATAACTGACCTTGCTTTCTGCGAAACACTGGGCCAAGGCCCGGAGCTGGCAAGCCCTACCGTTTTCAGTTATACCCTGCCAAACATCGCGATTGCTGAAGCCGCTGGCCATTTTGGACTGACAGGTCCTGTCTACTCGATCTTTGCCGAGCATGACCTTATGGAAAAAGTCGAACAAGAAGCTATTTTCTGGTTATCCAACCATCCGGAAATCTCTGCCATGGTGGCAGGCCGACTGGATATTCCTCCTTCTTATGCTGAAGGAAAAGCACCTGTTGCGGAATTCCATATTGTGAACGGAAAATGCCGCATTTGACCCTTATCTATCCACATTGGCCCAAACTGCCGGAGCAGACAGAGTTTCATCTGCCCCCACATGGGCCGGTATGCCTGGCTGCATCTATACCGGAAGAGTATAATATTTGTTTTATAGATGAAAATGTGGATACTCTGGACCTGGAGGCCGGGACAGATCTGGTGCTTTTGTCCATGATGCTGACCAGTCAATTGCCCAGAGGATTTGAGATCGCTGCCAGATACCGGGAAAGAGGTGTTAGGGTTATTGCAGGCGGTATTAGCGCCATGCTTCATGCTGAAGAGGTTGCTGAACATGTTGACAGTCTTTTTCTGGGAGAGACTGAAGATGGACGTCTTGCCAAAGTTTTAGCGGACTGGGAAAAGGGATGTCTGAAACCGGTCTATGACTATTTCCTCGACCATCCTCCGATTGAAAGCATAGGTACGGCCAGACGGGAGATTCTCAACCAGGAGCGTTATGCCTATCGCGGTGTACGGATGGTGGATCTGGTCCACGCGTCCAGAGGATGCAGGTTTAACTGTTTTCCATGTTCCACAGCATATCTCGGAGGCAGGCAATTCCGCCCTCGCCCCATTGATATAGTGGTGAAAGAAATTGATGACATTAACAACAATCGATTGTTCCTGGTGGACAATTCCCTGGCGCAGGACAGGAAATGGGTCTTGAATCTCTTTGCCGCCTTGAAGCCTTTAAAGAAAAAGTGGATCAGCCATCCCATCCTGGACGAGGAGTATGTAATCGCTAAAGCAGCAGAGGCGGGCTGCTGGTATGTGTACCAGGCCGTCATTGACACCTCGGAAGTAATTCGTAACCGTGTCCGGCGGCTGCAGGATCACGGCATTGGCGTGGAAGCGGCAGTCCTGCTGGGTACGGATAATCAGGACGAAGACTATATTAAGCGCCTGGTGGACTTTCTCCTGGAGATCAATGTGGATATGGCGGAATTCAGCATCCTGACCCCCTTTCCCCATACTCCGATCACTGCACTGTTCGAGCGGGATGGTCGAATCCTCCACCGCGACTGGAAGCGCTATACCACGGCCGAGGTCTGCTTCCGGCCCAAGCACATGACCCCGGATAAGCTTCAGCAAATGTATCACTATGCATGGAAGGCATTCTTTCAGGATATGTCGCAGTCCCTGCGTATGGCCCGTCTGTTCCAACAGGTAATCCGAAAAGAGCTGGCAGATAACACCTATGAATCCTTAAACCTTTCCCCTGATCGCCGCAAACGTATCCGTGCCGAAGGTGAAGTTCGTGGGGCTTGATTGTCTCCTGGTCGCCGACAACCAGGTGATCACACCCTACCCGGTCTATCCATTAGGCATTGCCCATCTTGCAGGGGCTTTAGAGGCCGCGGGCCATCAGCCATACCAGTTCGATCTGCTGGGCCATGGGGGTCTCAAGGCCCTGGCCCGTCGGCTTTCGGCATCACCACCTGATCTGGTTGCCCTCTCCATTCGCAACCTCGACACAGTTGACAGCACTGCACCGGACAATTTTATTCCCAAGGCCCAGGAGACTATGGCCCTGATTCGCCGCCTTTGCCGAGCTCCCGTAGTGGTGGGCGGGCCGGCTTTTTCCATCATGCCGGAGGCCATCATAGAGCTTTTCCAGGCAGACTACGGCGTGGTCGGGGAGGGAGAGATAATACTTCCATGGCTTGCAGATTGTCTGGAAACGGGTGCCCCACCAGATGAGCGCATCTTCAGGGCCAAGCCAGCCGATGCACCGTGGCAACCTGTACGGTATGATTCTTCAATCGCAGACTATTACCTGGGTTACGGGGGCATGCTCAATGTGCAGACCAAGCGAGGATGTCCGCACCGGTGCGCCTATTGTTCCTATCCCGGTCTTGAAGGAAATCGTCTTCGATTTCGAGATCCAGAGGCCGTGGCTGATGACGTGATGCGCATTACCAGGGATATGGGTGCCCGTTATATCTTTATTACTGATGCGGTCTTCAATGACGGGCAGGGTCATTGTCTTCAGGTGGCGGAGGCATTGATCCGATCCGGAAACACTACTCCATGGTGCGCCTTTTTCAGACCTCAGAATGTATCAAGAGACGCGCTCAAACTCCTCAAGCGAGCCGGACTTGTTGCCATGGAGATGGGTACTGATGCCGCTGCCGACCAGACCCTCACTGCCCTTAACAAGGGCTTTACTTTTGACGACGTCATAGCCACCAACGACCTGGCTGCCTCACTCGGCATCTCCTGTGCCCACTTTATCATATTCGGAGGCACTGACGAAGATGATAGGACAATCAAAGAGGGATTGGCCAATCTGGAAAGACTGAAGGAATCTGTTGTATTTGCCTTTACAGGCATTCGCATCTTACCCGGCACCCCTATCTACGAGCGAATCCTGAGGGAAGGTGCATTGGACCCAAGCCAACCGCTCCTGGAGCCGTTTTTTTATTTTTCTCCCAAGATTCGACGTGAGAGATTGGAAGACCAAATCAAGACTGCATGGGCCGGACGTATCGATCGAGTCTATCCCTGTTCGATTATGGACAAAAAAATCCGTTACCTGCATGAACGGGGCCATGTCGGCCCTATGTGGGACATGTTGATCCGCAGACCCCGCACAAAATGAACCATCGCCTTTTTCACACCCTTCTGGTCATTCCTGTTTATAACCACGGCCCAACGCTGCGGTCCGTGGTGGAAAGGGCCTTGAATGCGGGCTGGCCGGTGCTCGTGGTTGATGACGGGAGCACGGACAGGGGACCGGACCGGATCACAGACCTCCCGTGCAGGCTTCACTGTCTTCCTCACAATCAGGGCAAAGGCTCGGCCATACTCACAGGGGCCAGGCTCGCCGCACAATGGGGCTACGATACCATTATTACTGTGGATGCAGATGGACAACTGGACCCTGAGGACGCGGCGCGATTGGTGGAGACTGCAACCGCACAGGACCGGCTGGCTATTGTAGTCGGGACCAGATTGATGACCCGTGATACAGCCCCCGGGGCCAGCCTTTTTGGCCGCGCTTTTTCAAACTTTTGGGTGAGACTCGAGTGCGGTCTGGACATGCCGGACACTCAAAGCGGTTTGCGCCTTTATCCTGTGGAATTTTTGCTCCATCTTCCCGTCCGGGCCCGGCGTTATGATTTCGAGGTCGAAGTCCTGGTCCGGGCTGCATGGGCCGGTATCCCTATCCTTTCCACACCTGTCCGGGTGCATTACCCCCGCGAGGGAAAACGTATATCTCATTTCCACCAGTGGAAAGATAATCTTAGCCTGACCATACTCCATACAAGCCTGATCCTCCGGGCACTGAATCCCTGGCCACACCGGCGTCTTGCGGGCCGGGCCACCCCGTCAGTTATGGACATGTCTTTTTTCCATCCGTTTCGACTGTTCAAACAGCTCTGCCGGGAGCATAGTACACCAGCCCAGCTCGGAATCGCCGCATGGATGGGTCTGTTTCTTGGGGCCCTTCCCCTCATCGCCTGCCATACCATTGTCATAGTCTATGTCACACACAGACTACATCTTAACAAGCCTGCTGCTGTTGCGGCCAGCCAGTTATGCTGCCCGCCTGTGGTCCCGGTGATATGTATTGAGACAGGCTACTTCATGCGAAACGGCCACCTGCTGCTGAAACTGTCATTGGATACCACGGTCTACCAGCTCCATCAAAGGTTGCTGGAATGGCTCCTGGGCTCTCTCATCGTCGGGCCGTTGTTCGGCCTTGCAGGAGGCCTTGCCACTTATTCTGTTGTCCGCTGGTTGCGGACCTGGGGGGCTACGGAGTGCGATACATAAATCCTCGTCTCCGAGGAGCTGTCCTGAAAAGGTTAGAGGCCCTTGGCCATGGCATTTTTTACCTTATCCTGCGAATAGCCGGTCAGCCGGGGGCTTATGCTTTACTGGTTCCTGTGGTTTTGATTTATGTCATTTCCGGCCGCCGAATTCACCAGTTGACTTCTCCCTATCTCCAGCGACGTTTCCCGAAACACAACCTGGTAGAACGCTGGCGGGATACCTTTAGAATAGTCCATTCCTTTGGACAGATCCTGGTGGACAGGGCCTGGCTGGGCCTCAATATATCTGCCCGGCTACATTGCAGCCTCGATGGGTGGAACACTATCTTAGGACTCATAGAGCAGAGAAAAGGCCTGGTACTTCTCACAGCACATGTCGGAAACTGGCAGGTTGCCCTGGCCCACCTCAAGGATCTACCTGTACCGGTACACGCCTTGATGCATTATAAGGAAGAGGTCGTGGCAAAACACTATTTCGATCTGCGGGGCGAATCGTGCCCGTTTCGGATCATCAAGACCGATGGCTTTCTTGGGGGTGTGGTTGAGGCCACTGCGGCCATACAGAGGGGCGAAGTCGTGACTATCATGGGAGATCGTCTGGCTGGAGGTCCCAACGCCACTGTCAAGTTCCTTGACTCTCAGGTACGATTTCCTGCAGGTGTTTACAGGCTGGCGGCCGCTACAGGGGCACCCATAGCAGTTCTCCTTGCAGCCAAGACCGGTAGGCAAAGCTATCATCTTCGAGTATGGGACGTGTTTCATCCGTCATACCATAACCGAAAACACCGCGAGGAGGACCTGACGGCCTGGACCAGCCGTTTCAGCAAGGCGCTTGAGGCCTACGTTACCCAATTCCCGTATCAGTGGTACAATTTTTATGATTTCTGGAACCAGTAGGTATCCACCGGGCTTTGATGACCTGATCTCATCGTGATATAGGACACCTACCTAACAGCCTTCAGCCTACAGCCTAAAAGGCTAAACCTTGATGACCTGATCTCATCGTGATATAGGACACCTACCCTAAAATGGAGCTGCAAACATATGGACCAGTTGAAGCAACAACTGAAAGAGATGATTGTTCAAGACCTTAATCTGCCGGACGTTAAACCTGAAGACATGGACGACAAGGCCCCACTGTTCGAAGAAGGTCTTGGACTGGACTCCTTGGACGCCGTAGAGCTGGTGGTCCTGATGCAAAAGCGCTTTGGAGTACAAATAGCGGATATGGACGAGGGAAAAGAGGCCTTTGCTTCTATAGATGCCCTTGCCCGTTTTGTGAAAGCACAGCAAGGGAATACCTCTAAGAGTATAGGTACTTCCGTTTCTGCAACCTGAGGCATCACGACACATGAATCGGTAAACATGTATGGCCCCACCTGCCCAGTCACCAGATCACTCAATCACTAAAAAACGAGCATACCAAAATACCAAGTCATCCGTGGCCATTACCGGCATGGGATGTATCTCGGCTGCAGGAACTGATACAAAGAGTCACTGGATAAACATAAATAAGAGCACGGCCCGCTGCAGCCCGGTGCCGGATTGGCTTTTTTTTACCAAGCTCCATTATCCGGTCTTTGCAGCTCCGCCCGAGGCCCTTTCGCCAACAGGTCGCGACCTTTTTGAATCAGCATCCCCATCCCTTTTGTCTTCGACCCTGAGCCGTACTCTCAATTTGGCTGTTAGCGCAGTGGCTGAGGCCCTTAACCAGGCAGGGATCGGCCTGCAATATTTGCGTGGGAAAAAGGTGGGCATTGCCTTGGGAACTACAGTGGGCTGCACTTTTAACAACGAGGAGTTCTATGAGCAGTGGCGCAGGGGATTGGAACCGGACCTTGCGCCGATTCTCCATTACCTGTCTGGAAATTTAGCACAGGCCCTCCACGGGATTCTTGGCACACAGGGCCCATCGGCCGTGGTCACAAATGCCTGTGCATCCGGAACGGATGCTATCGGGCTTGCCAAGGGGTGGATTGCGAGCGGGGCCTGTGATCTCGCTGTCGCAGGGGGCGCTGATGAGCTGTCCAGGATAGCATACAATGGCTTTGCCGGCCTCCAACTCAGTGATACGGAGCAATGCAGGCCCTTTGATAGGCATCGCAAAGGACTCAACCTCGGGGAAGGTGCCGGTCTGTTGGTGCTCGAAGAAGAGGGCCAGGCGCGGGAGCGTGGAATAACACCCCTCGGATGGGTGAGGGGATATGGCTCGGCCTCAGATGCCTGGCATCCCACAGCGCCTCATCCAGAGGGGCGGGGCCTTAAATGTGCCTTTGTACAGGCATTAGCAGATGCCGGTCTCAGCATACAGGATGTCGCAATGATCAATGCCCATGGGACCGGCACTAAGGCCAACGACCTTGCAGAGGCCAATGCATTGTCTAACCTTTTGCCGGAATCGTGTCATGTCGCGATTGTCTCTACTAAGGGAATGACCGGCCATACTTTAGGGGCTGCCGGCGGCCTGGAGGCAGTTCTTACGCTTTTGGCCCTGCGGCAAGGAGTAACTCCAGGGACCCACGGCTATCAGTCATCAGATCCACAGCTACCTGTAAACCCCATACCACAGGGCATTTCCGCCCCACTTCCTACGCGTATTGGGATGTCACAGTCCCTGGCATTCGGAGGAGGAAATGCAGCGCTGGTTATTGAGGCAAGGCCATGAGGCAGGAAGTCGCCGTGACTGCAATGAGTGTTTCCACCAATAAGGAAAATGAGCCTGTCCTTGCCTCACTCAAAAAGACCTTAAGACGGGCAGATGGATTAACGACCCAGGCCGTGGTCGCTGCTGCACAGGCCCTGGCCAAGGCTCCAACAAGAGAGCCTGCCCCGGTTGAAGTGGGAATTTTCGTGGGCACGGCCTTTGGCCCCCTGGAAACCAACTTCCGATTTCTTGACACATTGCTCGATGATGGAGAGGGCCAGGCCTCCCCGACCCTTTTTTCCCATTCTGTGCACAATATGGCTGCCGGATACATATCCCGGCTGCTGGATCTGCGAGGACCTGCCCTGACAATGACTACCTTTACATGGCCTTTTTTGTCTGCGCTGGACACGGCATGGCAATTTATGGCACAAAAGAAAGTCCGCCGCGCTTTGGTAACAGCGGTCGAAGCAAAGAGCGCCGTCTTGGAAGATGCCCTTAGGCGACTAGGGGCATCTGATGATTCAGTCTCTGTTGAAGAGGCAGTGGCATGTGTCCTGGATCCCGTGGAGTGGGCTCCCCCAGGGTACCCTGTGCTTCAGGATCTCGAGATCAATAACAGGCCATGCGCCCCTCAAATTCTGCTAACCAGGAAAGGAGAGAGATGGGCACCCCAATCAAGTCAATGCCCTATAGGACCCTTGGACCACGCACTGGCCATTATCAAGGCGCTTACGCACTTGCGAAGTAAAAGTGCTGATGATATTCTTGCTTTCAGTATTGCGTCTCTTTTTGGGGATGCCCGGCTGACCTGGCGCACAAAGGAGGAAAAACCATGAAGTTCACCAGTGTATGGTCCTTGGCCTGTGTATTCATTCTTTGTCTTGTCTTGATACCTGCCCGGACAAAAAGGGGATTGAGGCCGCCCAGCCTATGGTAGGTATGAACAAACAGGGTGTCCTGATCGCTATAGGATATCCGTCCGAGTTTGTTGTTACTGATCCCAAAGCGGCTTCGAGTTGGCAATACTGGCGGGACCGGTGGGGTAAGTTTGTGGTAATCTTTGACCAACAGGGCAGGGTCAAAGATATCTCAGGAAGGTATTAAAGCGGGGATTCGTATAAAATTACTTAAATTGACCCGATCACTTCAGTTCAGACGATAATTTTCCGATTGATACTTTAGAACTGATGATACACCAAGTTTTTTAGTTGTATATGACCGGCAAGACATGCGGTCAAGAAAGGAGAAAAAGAGTGTCTGGAGCTGAACGAAGAACAAGTGTTCGTGTCCCTGCCCGATTTAAAGTAGACTATTCCCACGAGGGCAATTATCTTATTTCATACAGCAAGAACATCTCTGCCGAAGGGATGTTTATCTGCACAGATAAACCCGTTCCTGTTGGGACCCATCTCAGATTGGTATTCTCCATAGAAGACCTCCACGAGGTAGTAGTAACCGCAAAGGTTGCATGGGTGAACCTTCAAGGGGGAAAGGGGGATACCGGACTGGGTTTAGAGTTTGTTGATCCACCAGCCCTCCTAAAAGAAGCCGTTCTGCGGATAGTCAATCGCATAGCAGTTGTTTGTTGAACCACAGAACCGGTAATTGATTTTTCCAGGACTTCCGGTTCATCGCAGACTGTTATATTGCTTCTGTGGTCAGCGATAAAAAGGCCGTCCAGCCCGATCCTGTTAAAGGTCCTAATAGCGTCTTCGGGTGAACAGACTATCGGTTTATGAAGATTCTCATTCCATTGACAGGGCTCCAGGCTCGCCGACGCCTTGTGACCTGTCCAAATTCCCACTCCAAAACAGACCGACCCGGAGTGACGATCGTGCGCTGAAAGTAGCCAGGGCTCACCCCGGGAGGCCCGCTGCATCTCGGTATGACAGCTGCTGTGAGATTACCGGCATAAGGGAAAACTTATAATTTCAGATCATTAAGTTTTTTGTTAATAAAGTTCATGTCAAACTCATCAGGATCAAATTCCCCACCAACCCATTCGAGCATAGATTCATGTTCTTCATGTTTTGGATCTTGAATTGCATCCAAAAAATCGGAGTATCCCCAAATACCCCCGCAGTCCTCTGGAGGACATGCCTTTTTCCCTTTAATGACTACAGGTGATTCAGAAAAATCTAAAGAAAGAATTTTTTCGAGAACGATTTTGTGCTCCCAACCATCACCGAAGTCATATTCATAAACAAAATTATCTTTTGGATTGGAAATGATGTCTTGCAAATAAACCTTACGCTCATCTGTTACATCTATATCAAAATCCGGGTCTGGAATTCCGATATAAGAGCTTCCAACTCTATATTGATGTAAATGGTAATTAAACCATCCCATTGCTACCTGCAAAACGGAATGTAATTCATCTAATCTGATGTTGTCTTTGACAATCAATCTTCTCCATATTGGAGGCTTACTTCCAACCAAGGTAACTTTGATTTGGTACAACGATTTTGATTTTTTATTCTGTTTTGTCACTGTGACCTCCACTTTCGGTTGATCCTGATGATTTGCACAAGAAAGGCAGGGCCAACGGTTTGATTTGTTATTTGGGGTACTACCAACTTGGCATCAACGGGAAGGAATTGGCCCGGCATTGTTGTTGGCGGCAACCCGCAGTTCATGCAGTGCTTGGTGATGTGGGTCGGGCTGTAGCCTTTTTTAGTGAGGCAATTGGTTAAAAGCGCTTCCTCGATGTTGCTGTTGTTCGGGCGATCTTCCCAATTGCCCAGATAGGTGTAACCCAGCTCCTGGGTGAATAATTTAACTATCCGGTTTTGAGTGAGACGTTCTATTTACCTTACCTTTATCATAGCTTTTTCTCAATGACCTTCCAATATCCGCCCCTGGCCGGACCTATGCGTTCAAGAATTCTATCTTTCTTCAAACGCATGATTTGCCATTCAATTCCTTTTTGTGTAATTCCTATTCTATTGGACATTTCCTCGATGGAAATGGAGGTATCCTCTAAAATCAGCTTCAGAATTTTCTCCCTAGTTTTCCCCCTAGTTTTCGGGGTAGTTTCGGGTGATATTTTCCCGGTTTCTCCGGTCCTTTCTAACGACAACTCATCAGGCAGACGGCCTACGTTCCAAAAAATAATTTTGTCCTCGTAAACACTGATCTGCACGGGATTGCCGCTACTGTAGTCCTTATGGACGACAGTATTGAGCAGGGCTTCCCGCAATGCCGGTGCGGGGAACAGATAGCTTTCCACCCGCTGAAGCCCCTCAGCTCTTTCCGCTTTCGGTGGCGAAGTACCGCATCAGGTATTCGTAGGCATCGCCCAGGATATCGTCGCCGGCTCCACAATGTACTTTAAATTATTATAAAAATTTACAGCGCTATATCCGCCTCTCCATGGATGAGCAGAATACGTTATGACTAAACGATCATCTTCGTCGTCAAAATTTTCTATGGGTCGTAAAAATGACTACAAAAAAGAATACACATGGATATATGTATGAGGCAATACATATAAATCTTCAAGTGACCAATCACCACTCATATCTATTTTATAGGTCTCTGCGTTTTTAATCATGCTCATTATTCTCTTGTCGCCCTAACGCTAAAGTCAAGGGGCAGCCAGGGCTTCCACTGATTTCAATAAAAACTATAAATTCAGAGATCATAGTAAATGCCATTTTTTCTCAAAAAGAATGTGCAGAATTTTAAATAAATACCCATCAAATCCATAAGTTATAGTTCTATATTGCACA
>Ga0209121_10004123_pt1 | contig 13681 bp, 20 predicted proteins | sample Cruoilmetagenom3_FD_187292 | JGI IMG/M metagenome (GOLD analysis project Ga0209121, IMG submission 187292) | Oil polluted marine microbial communities from Coal Oil Point, Santa Barbara, California, USA - Sample 3 (SPAdes) (version 2) | ecosystem: Environmental > Aquatic > Marine > Oil seeps ... | reverse complement strand
CCGATTTCGGATATGCTGACCCGCGTTCGTAACGGTCAGGCAGCAAACAAAGTTGCTGTAAAAATGCCTTCTTCAAAGCTTAAAGTTGCAATTGCTGCATTACTTAAAGCTGAAGGTTACATCGTAGACTTCGCTGTTGACAGCGAAGCAAAACCTGAGCTAGAAGTTACTCTTAAGTACTTCCAAGCTAAACCTGTAATCGAGCAAATCAAGCGTGTATCACGTCCTGGTCTAAGAGTTTATAAAAATAAAGACTCTTTACCTACAGTGATGGGTGGTCTTGGTATTGCAGTTGTTTCTACTTCCAAGGGTCTGATGTCTGACCGTGCTGCTCGTAAAGCAGGTCTTGGCGGTGAAATCATCTGTTACGTAGCTTAAGGAGTAGATTATGTCTCGTGTTGCTAAAGCACCTGTCGCTATTCCAGCTGGCGTAGAGGTGAAACTAAACGGCCAAGAAGTTACTGTAAAAGGTAGCAAAGGTGAGCTTACTCGCGTTCTTAACAGCGCCGTAGTTATTGCACAAGAAGAAAACAACCTAACTTTCGGTCCGAAAGAAGGTGTTGCTAACGCATGGGCACAAGCTGGTACAGCTCGCGCTCTAGTTAACAACATGGTTGTGGGTGTTACTGAGGGCTTCACTAAGAAGCTAACTCTTAAGGGTGTTGGTTACCGTGCTGCTATGAAAGGCAACTCTGTAGGTCTAACTCTTGGTTTTTCTCACCCAGTAGAGCACGCTCTACCTGAAGGTATTAAAGCTGAGTGCCCTAGCCAAACTGAGATCATTATTACTGGTTGCGATAAGCAAGTAGTAGGTCAAGTTGCGGCTGACATTCGTTCTTACCGTGCTCCTGAGCCTTACAAAGGTAAAGGTGTTCGTTACGCAGATGAAAATGTGCGTACTAAAGAAGCTAAGAAGAAGTAAGGTATCACTATGGATAAGAAAGCATCTCGCATCCGTCGTGCTACACGTGCACGTCGTAAGATTGCAGAACTTGGCGCAACTCGCTTGGTAGTACACCGTACTCCTCGTCATGTTTACGCACAAGTTATCGCGGCAAACGGCTCTGAGGTTATCGCAGCTGCTTCTACTGTAGAAAAAGCGATCCGTGAGCAAGTTAAGAACACTGGTAACGTTGATGCAGCTAAAGCAGTTGGTAAAGCTGTTGCTGAGCGCGCTCTTGAAAAAGGCGTAGCTTCGGTTGCATTCGATCGTTCTGGTTTCCAATACCACGGTCGAGTAGCGGCGCTAGCAGAATCTGCTCGCGAAGCTGGTCTGAAATTCTAAGGTAGGGTTGGAAGATGGCTAAAGAACAACAACAAGCTAATGATTTGCAAGAAAAGCTGATCGCTGTTAACCGTGTATCTAAGACGGTTAAAGGTGGTCGAATCATGAGCTTCACTGCACTAACAGTAGTTGGTGACGGTAATGGTCGCGTAGGTTTCGGTTACGGCAAAGCTCGTGAAGTACCTGCTGCGATTCAAAAAGCAATGGAAAAAGCGCGTCGTAACATGGTTACTGTTGCGCTTAACGAAGGCACTCTTCACCACCCGGTGAAAGGTCGTCATTCGGGCTCTAAAGTTTACATGCAGCCAGCTGCAGAAGGTACAGGTGTTATTGCCGGTGGTGCAATGCGTGCTGTACTTGAAGTTGCGGGCGTACATAACGTACTTTCTAAAGCATACGGTTCAACGAACCCTATCAATATCGTTCGTGCAACGATTGGTGCTTTAGTAGACGTTAAGTCACCAGAAATGGTTGCTGCTAAACGTGGTCTAACTGTTGAATCTATTTCGGAGTAAGAACACGATGGCAACTATTAAAGTAACTCAAACTAAAAGCTCAATTGGTCGCCTACCTAAGCACAAAGCGTGCCTTAAAGGTCTAGGTCTTCGTCGCATCAACCATACAGTAGAACTTGAAGATACACCGTGCGTACGCGGTATGATCAACAAGGTTTACTACATGGTTAAGATTGAGGAGTAATCAGAATGCGTTTGAATACTCTATCACCGGCTGCTGGCTCTAAACCTTCTAAGAAGCGTGTAGGTCGTGGTATCGGTTCTGGCCTTGGTAAAACAGGTGGCCGCGGTCACAAAGGTCAAAAGTCACGTTCTGGCGGCTCTGTTCGTCCAGGTTTTGAAGGCGGTCAAATGCCTCTAAAACAACGTCTACCTAAATTCGGTTTCACTTCTCGTAAGAGTCTAGTGTCTGCTGAAGTTCGTCTAGCTGAGCTAGCGAAAGTAACAGGTGACGTAGTTGATCTTAACAGCCTTAAAGCTGCTAACGTTATCACTAAGAACATCGAATTTGTTAAGATCGTTCTTTCTGGTGACCTAAGCAAAGCTGTGACTGTTAAAGGTCTACGCGTGACTAAAGGCGCTAAAGCTGCAATCGAAGCTGCAGGCGGTAAAATCGAGGAATAATCTCGAGGAACGAGGTACAGATGGCTAAGAAACCAGGACAAGATTTTCGTAGTGCTCAGAGCGGCTTAAGTGAACTAAAGTCGCGCTTATTATTCGTAATTGGTGCACTTTTAGTATTCCGAGCCGGCTCTTTTGTGCCGATCCCTGGTATTGACGCAGCTGTACTTGCCGATTTGTTCGATCAGCAAAAAGGTACCATCGTTGAAATGTTTAACATGTTCTCCGGTGGTGCTCTTGAGCGTGCATCTATATTAGCATTGGGTATCATGCCGTACATTTCGGCATCGATCGTAGTCCAATTGCTAACTGTAGTTCATCCAGCGTTAGCGGAACTCAAGAAAGAGGGTGAAGCAGGCCGTCGTAAGATAAGCCAATATACACGCTACGGCACGCTTGTACTTGCAACATTCCAAGCTATTGGTATCGCAACAGGCTTACCAAACATGGTCGACAATCTGGTTGTTATCAACCAAACCATGTTTACGCTTATTGCTACCGTGAGTTTAGTAACTGGTACCATGTTTTTAATGTGGTTAGGTGAACAAATCACTGAGCGAGGAATCGGTAATGGTATTTCCATTCTGATTTTTGCAGGTATTGTTGCTGGATTGCCTTCTGCAATCGGTCAAACAATCGAGCAAGCGCGTCAAGGTGAATTGCATGTGCTTCTTCTGCTGTTGATTGCTGTATTGTCTTTTGCTGTTATTTACTTCGTAGTTTTCATGGAACGTGGTCAACGTCGTATCGTCGTTAACTATGCGAAACGTCAACAAGGTCGTAAAGTTTTTGCAGCACAAAGCTCTCACTTGCCTCTTAAGATTAATATGGCAGGTGTTATTCCAGCGATTTTTGCATCAAGTATTATTTTGTTCCCAGGAACATTAGCGCAGTGGTTTGGTCAAAATGGTGAAAGCAGCGCGTTCGGTTGGTTAACTGACGTGTCATTAGCTCTTAGCCCAGGTCAACCTTTGTATGTAATGCTTTATGCAGCAGCTATAATCTTCTTCTGTTTCTTCTATACAGCGTTGGTGTTTAACCCTCGCGAGACAGCTGATAACTTGAAGAAGTCTGGTGCATTCGTACCCGGTATCCGCCCAGGTGAGCAGACAGCGAAATATATCGATAAAGTGATGACTAGACTAACCCTTGCGGGCGCTCTATACATTACTTTTATATGTCTGATTCCTGAATTCATGATGGTCGCGTGGAACGTTCGTTTCTACTTCGGCGGCACATCACTACTAATCGTAGTGGTAGTTATCATGGATTTCATGGCACAGGTACAGACTCATCTGATGTCACAACAGTATGATTCTGTGTTAAAGAAAGCGAATCTGAAAGGTTACGGCCGTTAATTCGGTAGTAATTATTTCGATTCCATTTACGGAGTTTAGCAATGAAAGTTCGTGCTTCCGTTAAAAAAATCTGCCGTAACTGTAAAGTTATCAAGCGTAACGGTGTCGTTCGCGTGATTTGCAGTGAGCCAAAGCATAAGCAACGCCAAGGCTAATCAGCAGAAATTTTTACTTGAAATACTAGGTAGAGTCGAGTATATTCCTCGGCCTACCTTTTGCGTGCAAAAGAAGTAGTATGCCGCAGCGTATCCATAACGGGCTTTGCTGCGGATAATTCTTTTATGAACCCCTTAGGAGTGAATAATGGCCCGTATAGCCGGCATTAACATTCCTGATCATAAGCATTCTGTAATTGCACTTACTGCAATCTACGGTATTGGTAAAACTCGCTCTCAAGCTATTCTAGCTGAAGTGGGTATTGCTGAAGATGCTAAGATCAGTGAACTAACTGAAGAGCAGATCGATCAACTGCGTGATGGTGTAGCTAAATACACTGTAGAAGGTGATCTACGTCGTGAAGTATCGATGAACATCAAGCGTCTTATGGACCTTGGCTGTTACCGCGGTCTTCGTCATCGTCGCAGTCTACCACTACGTGGACAGCGTACTAAAACCAACGCTCGCACCCGTAAGGGTCCGCGCAAGCCGATCAAGAAATAGTCGGATAAGGTAGAGTACAATGGCAAAACAACCAACTCGCGCGCGTAAGCGCGTACGCAAGCAAGTAGCTGATGGCGTAGCGCACATTCATGCTTCTTTCAACAACACAATCGTAACTATCACTGACCGTCAAGGCAATGCTCTTGCATGGGCTACAGCAGGTGGTTCAGGTTTCCGTGGTTCTCGTAAATCTACTCCGTTCGCAGCACAAGTTGCAGCTGAGCGTTGTGGTGAAATGGCTAAAGAATATGGCCTAAAGAACTTGGAAGTTATGGTTAAGGGTCCAGGTCCAGGTCGCGAATCTACTGTTCGTGCACTGAACGCTGCTGGTTTCCGTATCACTAACATTGTTGATGCGACACCAATCCCTCATAACGGTTGTCGTCCACCTAAGAAACGTCGCGTTTAAGTTTCGTTTCTAGGAATATTGGAGAAAGATCATGGCAAGATATTTGGGTCCTAAGCTGAAGCTTAGCCGTCGCGAAGGTACTGACTTATTCCTTAAGTCTGGTGTCCGTGCGATCGATACCAAGTGTAAAATTGATAACGCACCAGGTGTACACGGCGCTCGTCGCGGTCGTCTATCTGAGTATGGCGTTCAGCTTCGTGAGAAGCAAAAAGTTCGTCGTATCTACGGCGTTCTAGAAAAACAATTCCGCAACTACTACAAAGAAGCTGCACGTCTTAAAGGCAACACGGGTGCAAACCTGCTTCAGCTTCTTGAAGGTCGTCTTGATAACGTAGTTTACCGTATGGGTTTTGGCGCTACTCGTGCTGAATCTCGTCAACTAGTTAGCCACAAGTCTATCCTAGTTAACGGTAAAGTTGTAAACGTTCCTTCTTTCAAAGTAGCGGCAAACGACGTTGTTTCTATCCGCGAGAAAGCTAAACAGCAATCTCGTATTAAAGCGGCTTTAGAAGTTGCTGAACAACGTGAAAAGCCAACTTGGATTGAAGTAGATGCTGGCAAAATGGAAGGTACATTCAAGCGTATGCCTGAGCGTTCTGACCTATCAGCTGACATCAATGAACACTTGATCGTCGAACTTTACTCTAAGTAAGGTTAAAAAAAGAGAGGACACAATGCAGGGTTCTGTAACAGAATTTCTTAAGCCGCGTCTTGTTGACATTGAACAGATCAATACGACACACGCGAAAGTAACTCTTGAGCCATTAGAGCGCGGTTTCGGCCACACTCTAGGTAATGCTCTTCGCCGCATTCTTCTATCTTCTATGCCGGGTTGTGCCGTAACAGAAGTTGAAATTGAAGGTGTGCTACACGAATACAGCACTAAAGAAGGCGTTCAGGAAGATATCCTGGAAATCCTTCTAAACCTTAAAGGTTTAGCTGTACGCGTTGCTGAAGGCAAAGATGAAGTGTTTATTACACTGAACAAATCAGGCTCAGGCCCTGTTGTTGCAGGTGACATCACCCACGATGGTGATGTAGAGATCGCTAACCCTGAGCACGTTATTTGTCACCTAACGGATGACAACGCTGAGATCGCTATGCGTATCAAAGTTGAACGTGGTCGTGGTTACGTTCCAGCTTCAGCTCGTATCCATACTGAAGAAGATGAGCGTCCTATCGGTCGTCTACTAGTTGACGCTACTTACAGCCCGGTTGATAAAATCGCTTACGCTGTAGAAGCAGCACGTGTAGAACAACGTACTGATTTAGACAAGCTTGTTATCGATATGGAAACGAACGGTACTCTAGAACCTGAGGAAGCAATCCGTCGCGCAGCTACTATTTTAGCTGAACAATTGGATGCGTTCGTAGATCTTCGTGATGTACGTGTACCTGAGGAGAAGGAAGAGAAGCCAGAATTCGATCCTATCCTACTACGTCCTGTAGACGATCTTGAACTAACAGTTCGCTCTGCTAACTGTTTGAAAGCAGAAGCGATTCACTACATCGGTGATCTTGTACAGCGCACTGAGGTTGAGCTACTTAAAACGCCAAACCTTGGTAAGAAATCTCTTACAGAGATTAAAGATGTGCTTGCTTCACGTGGTCTTTCTCTAGGCATGCGTCTAGAAAACTGGCCACCAGCGTCAATCGCTGAAGATTAATCGAAAAGTTAGAAGGATTAGGTCATGCGCCATCGTAAAAGTGGTCGTCAACTCAACCGCAACAGCAGTCATCGCAAAGCGATGTTCAGCAACATGGCTAGCTCTCTTGTTCGTCACGAAGTTATTAAAACTACCGTGCCAAAAGCAAAAGAACTACGTCGCGTAATTGAGCCATTGATTACCCTAGCTAAGACAGACAGTGTTGCTAACCGTCGTCTTGCATTTGCTCGCACTCGTGATAACGAAGTGGTAGCAAAACTATTTAATGAACTAGGCCCGCGTTTCGCGGCTCGCCAAGGTGGTTACACTCGCATTCTTAAATGTGGTTTCCGTACTGGTGATAAAGCTCCAATGGCTTACATTGAGCTTGTAGACCGCCCAGCTGCTGAAGAAGCTGCTGAGTAATCTAAACTAGATTCTTAATACAAAAGCCGAGCATTAGCTCGGCTTTTTTGTATCTGTAGAGTAAGGAAATGTACATTAAGAACTTGTACCATGATGTTTGGCATTTTTACTTGCTTGATCTGAGCCATTTTCCAAAAATATCTCGTATCTCCTTTCTTCCACGTACAAAAAAGAGCACCTCTGTGCTCTTCTTATCGATATTATTCCGCTAATCGCTAATCGCTAATCGCTAATCGCTAATCGCTAATCGCTAATCGCTAATCTTATTGCCAAACAGCTGCAAGTGAATCCATTAGGCCACTCGTCGCACCTTGGGATTGAAGTGCTTGAAGAATGATTGGCGCAAACGTGCTGATCATCGACGAATCCATTCCTAAACCTGAGAAAGCACTTTCAACCGCGCCTTGCGAATTTAGTACCGATGTTAGGCCAGTAGATTCAAGCGTAGACATTCCTGGAATGAGTGACGCAAGCTCGTTGTTATCTGCTGTGCCAAGTGAATTCTGTGCAAGAGCGAGCATCGAACCAATCCCGCCAACAGCTTGATCGCTCGTAACTGATGCTTGATTGGCAACGGTATCTGCCAGAGGTGTTGTTTCATTTTGTTGAGACCACATATTCACCGCAGCCATAAGTGCAGTTTGAGTCAATTGGGAATAGTTGGTATCAGAAGTAGAACTGGTTGTGCCAGAATCGCTAGTACTAGCGCAAGAGACAACAGCAAGGCTGCTTAAAACAGTGATGAGTACTTTCTTCATTATTTGTCCTTAAGTAATAAAGTCATTTACTCTTCCACTATAAACGAAAAACGGCGATGTAGTCACATCGCCGTTGGATTATTTTAATTTTATTTGCCTATATAGTAATTTGTTTCACTGAGGCTTTTTATAAAAATTAAAGAATAGCTAGAAGTTCTACTTCAAATACTAGAGCAGCAAATGGTGGGATTGCAGCACCTGCGCCACGCTCACCGTATGCTAGATCTTGAGGGATGTATAGCTTCCACTTAGAGCCAACAGGCATCATTTGTAGAGCTTGTACCCAGCCTTGAATTACGCCAGTTACTGGGAATTCAGCTGGTTGACCGCGAGATACAGAGCTGTCGAAAACAGTACCGTCAGTTAGTTCGCCATGGTAGTGAACACGTACTTGCTTGTCTGCAGTTGGGATTTCACCAGTACCTTCAGTTAGTACTTCGTATTGAAGACCAGACTCAAGAACTGTTACTTCTGAACGAAGAGCGTTGTCAGCTAGAAAAGCTTCGCCATCTGCAGCAGCAGCTTTAGCTAGTTCTTGACGTGCAGCTTCACCACGAGTGTGTAGTTCTTGTAGTGCGTTGTTGATTTCGTCAACTTCGATAGCTGGCATGTCACCAACTAGAGCTGTTGCGATACCAGCAGCAATTGCGTCAACGTTTAGGCCTTCAAGACCAGAACCAGCAAGTTGTTGGCCCATTTGTAGACCGATACCGTAGCTAGCTTTTTGCTCTACAGTTTCAAATTTTACTTCAGACATGAAAAGTCACTCTTTTTGTCAGTACGAAAAGGGTAAGAATACCAGTATTAGCAGCGTGAAGAAACGGCTAGCCTATGATCACTTGTGCTTTACCGTGCTGATATCACAGGGATGTCAATTTTCTCGCTTTGCTCTCCGTTGTGACGGAAAGATCTATACTGTTGGTACTTTGGTTTTTATACTGTAGTTATTCAATATATAGGACGCAGTGGCATGAATCGTCGTCAAAAGAAAAAGCAAAAAGTTGACCACTTAGCAGAGCTCAAGGTTCGACTGGAACAGATAAAAGCGAAATTGAACTCAATCGATATAAAGAAGATGAAGACTTCGATAACGGAAACTTGGAGTTCATTACCAAAGCTGCACCAGAGATTATTGATGGTGATTTCGCCGATTGTATTAATTTTACTTTTTGTGCCGCTACCAGAACCGAAAGTGGATTCTGCTCCGATAACATCGCGCGTTGAGCTTGAGATAAACACCGTTGGTTTAAGTGAACAGCAAAATGCCAAAAGCAATTCATCAGAACCCAGTAATTGGCAAGAGTACCTTGTTAAACAAGGAGATACTCTAGCGCAGGTTTTCCGAAATAATGATTTGCCATTGTCTGATCTTAATGCCTTGGTTCGTATTGAAGGTGCTGATAAGCCACTAAGCCAGATCCGCAAGGGTCAGCTCGTTCGTTTCAAACTTGCTGAGACTGGGCAACTGGATATTCTTCAGCTAGAGAAGGGTGATACTTCGGTAATGTTCTTTAGACTGTCTGACGGTGGTTTTGGTCGAAGCAAATAGAGCGATTCTGACCCGTTAGTTAAGGCACTTCATAGACATAGATCAGTGATAAAAAGAGCTAAGCGTTAGCTCTTTTTTTTGGTCGCTTAAAAGGTGCTAGTGGTAAGATAATGAGCATTATTCCGGTAAAAGTTAATGTGTCTGGAATCTCGTTAAACCATAGCGCACCTATAAGTGCGACAAAGACTAATCCTGAATATTCAGCTAATGCTATTTGGTTGGAATGAGCTTTTTGGTAAGCGGAAACGGCAAAGCCGTTATAGCTTAATATGAGTGTTGCACTCAGGGCTATGTATCCCAAGTGCTCGACAGACACGGGTTGCCAGTATAGAAAGCACAGTATCAATGATGCAGGAATGGAAAATAGCGTTGTCCACCACAGTGTTGTGATGACGGTTTGTTCACTAGGAAGCTTTCTTACGAGTACATTAAATAGTGCGAGAGTGAGTGCTGTCCCCAAAGCAAACAGCGCTGCCCAATGAAATTGCGAAGGTCTCAATACAATCAGCGCACCAATAAAGCCTATTGTGGTGGCGATAACTTTACCGAGTGCTGGTTGCTCTTTTAGTAGAAACATCGATAGAGGCAACATCAATAAGGGCGCGACATAAAATACAGCATTAGCGGTGGCCAAAGATAAGTGAGTGATTGCAACAACCATACATCCACTACCGATTAAGATAAGCTGCCCTCGTATGAAGGTTATTTTAGCTTGTTTTAAGTGCCGTTTTTCTTTTTTCTGCTGCAGCCACAAAGGCGTAATGATGATCAGAGATATCAACTGTCGGAAAAAAATATACTGAAGTGGTGGCACTTCGCCATTCAACAGTTTTACCGCTACGTCGGAAAACGAGGCAAACAAGTTACCTGCAATCAGTAATAAAATACCGACAGTGATATTCGACATTATTTCTCTAATCTCATGTCTAGATGTGGAATATCATCTTCCAGATACATCTCAGACACCGTATTGAACCCATGGCTTGCATAGAAGTTTTCTAGGTGTTCTTGTGCACCGATGTCTATGGTCGCGTTTGGCCAAAGTTCTTCACAACGAATCAATGCCTCTTTTATCAATTGGTGCCCTAAGCCATTTCCTCTTGCTGATTGCTTGGTCGCGACACGACCGATACTGACGTTATCGTATGTGGTGCCAGGAGGGAGTATGCGTGCACACGCTACTAACTCTTTATCAGAATAACCAAGTAGGTGCTCAACACCTGTGAGTATATCTTTGCCGTCGAGCTCTGGATAAGGACAAGTTTGCTCAACCACAAATACATCGACTCTTAATTTAAGTAGTTGATACAGTTGTTGTGTTGAGAGTTCAGAAAAAGGAATTGAGTGCCAAGTGATCATGTTTACATCCAGAGATTATCGATGCTCTGAATGTACTATGCGCGATGATTGTTGGCATTAACTATTGTTAATTCGACTTTTAATTCTGCTAAGGCTGATGGCGGTTATTCCTAGGTAAGCGGCAATTTGATTGTCGTTCAAGCGCTGTTCAAGATCAGGATAATGTTCGCAGAACAGTTGATAACGTTGTTCAGGAGTATAGAGCAGCATAAAGCGTTCTTTGTTTTCTTTATGCATGAGCTGAGTTTCTAACAACTTTAGGTATAGAGGGTTGTTTGATGCTCGCCACTCGATTACGGCGTTCATTGGCAGTTCTAACATGGTGATGGGTGTGAGCGTTTCTAATAGGTAAGGGGACGCTTGGTTTTTTATCAAGCTCTCAAAGCCTATGATCCAGTCTTGTTCCCAGTAGAATTCTTTACTGTATTGTTTTCCGTCATTAGTGAGGTAACAAGCATGACATAAGCCTTCAAGCACAAAGTAGATTGAACTCGCCATCTCACCTTGATTGATCAGAATGTGTCTTGTTGGGAGCTCAAGGGGCTTTGCGACGGCTAATAGAGATTCAATCTGATTTTCAGAGAAATCAAAGCTTTGTAGTTGTTCGATAAAAGACGTGTGCATGAAGGTGACCTAGCCCAAATAAGTGCCGAAATCATCGCACTTATTTGGGGAGAGGTACAGAATTTGAATATCAATATAGGGTCAGTATTAATGACCTAACGCTTTGAATGCTGCTCTAGATAGTCTTGAGCAAGCTCTCGGCCCATATATTTGCCTAGAGTTTTCAATGGTACCTTCTTGAGGTTGACGACAATCAAGCCATCCAAAGCATCATTAAACGATGGGTCGACGTTAAAGCACACCAGTTTACCGTTCATCCCCAGGTATTGTCGAAGCAGTACTGGTAGGCCTTTTCCTTGCTCCATACGAGCCAACACTTTAGAAAGCAGAGGGACACTCGCCAATGACGATAGTAGGTGATTCTGCCAGAACACATTATTACTGGTATTGAGTGGTGACGAAGGAGAAACCAGGTTCGCCTTTTGTTCATCGTAATGATGTATGGATAAGGTGGTCGCTATCAATAATCGTGCATTGTGGCTGTAATCATTACTGATACTTACCGGACCAAATAAATGGGTATATTGAGGGTGGTGATATACAAAGGCCGCGATGCCTTTCCATAATAGTAACAGTGAGTTAAGACTCTTTTGATAAGGTTTACTCACTACGGAGCGTCCTAGTTCAATACTGTTATCTAAGGTGTTAATGAACTCTTGATTGTAGTTAAACAGGCTACGAGAGTAGAGTTTATCAAGCCCATGCTCAGCGATTAGCTTGTCGACCATACCGAGTCGATACGCACCGACTAGTTCTGCTTTAGTTTTATTCCACACAAACAGTTGATGGTAGTAAAGGTCATACTCATCCAAGTCACAGGCAAGGCCGCTGCCTTCTCCGACTTCTCTAAAGCTTTCTTCTCTGACTCGACCAATCTCGCGCATTAAGTTAGGGATAGATTGGCTTGGCGTGCAGTAGACCTCGAAGTCACCTTGCTCGAGCAGTTTCATCTCTTCAGGGAGTGAATTTATCTCTATTGCCAAGACTTCTTGCGGAATCGGAGCAATCACTTGAGTATCAAAAGAGGGCGCGTGGATTGGTGTGTTCGGGCTATCTTGTTGACTCATCAGGTAGGTATTGAGTCGCAGGTAGTTGACGATATCCATTTCTTGTTCAAACGATTTTATTTCTGAATATGGAATCGAAGAGCCAATAGAGATAGCGATCGTGGTCGCTTGCTTATTGAGGAGTTCACGGCCGAGTAGAGCTGTTCTTAATAGTGGATGGACACGGCCAGCTTGATAGAAAAGCTCACTGTTTTTACCATTGATAAAGATAGGTACCGTAGTGGCTTGATGACGTTTGACGAATTTGGCTACCGATTTGCTCCATTCGATGTCTGTCAGTGTCTTTGCCCCTTTGCGGTAACTCGAGACTTCGCCCGCAGGGAACACAATCAGCAGTCCACCATCTGCTAAGTGACGATTGGCATCTCGAATCGCTTTGGCGTTGGTTCGTTTCGATTCTTTGCTATTAAAGACATCGACTCCGATGAAAAGATCATCCAGTTCAGGCAGTCGCTTGAGCAACTCATTCGCCAGTACCTTTACATCTTTCCTTACCGATCCTACGAGATCAGCAAGGATCACGCCTTCAATCGCGCCAAGAGGATGATTGGCCACAATCACCACAGGCCCATCTTCTGGAATATTCTCTGTGGTTCCAGATGAAACCGAATAGTCGATATTGAGTGCCGATAGAGTGTGATGCATAAACTCAAAGCTAGATAACTCGTTCGGTCTATCTTGATAGAGTTTGTCTAGCTTAGATAGCCCAGTTGCCCACTCGACAACAGACTCACCTAAACCAAAAGGTGTGTAACGTGGTAAACGAAAAGGACTATCAATCATAATGAAGCTACCTTATTGACTAAAGTTGTTTAGGAAACCGTCTTGATTCTTGAAATCTTTCACACTTAAAAATGCACCGCATAACCAGACTAGGCATGCCATACCAAACAATAACCCGCCGTCATAACCGACAATGTCACCCGCTGTATTGAACTCAGGCATTTGAATGCCGAGTGGCGTAAACAGGTGGAAGAAAATCGCGCCACTCATAATTCCCACTGTCATGATGGCTCCAAGGCCATGCCAGCGTGTGAATAGCAAAATAGCAGCAATCAATTCCGCGAATCCAATTAAATAGCCGCCAAGCGAGCCGAACCAACTTAGTCCAGACCATGTCGCGAGAGTGCCAAAGATATGTTCAGTCTCGTATGAGCCAGTGAACTTAAAAAACAGTGACTGAATAAACACAAACGCGATAAATGCCGCAGGGATATGCTTGGTTGGAGTGAATGTCATCGTTATTCCCTTACTTGATCAGTTTCGGCCAAACTTTATCGGCTTGTTGAATATGTTGTGCTTGGTCTTGCTCCCAGCGTTGCTTAATCTCCTGGTCGTAGTTGAGGTAAAGCTTGTTATCAACAATCGTCCATTGATGAGGGTCTCCAGGTGCAAAGTCGCTCT
>Ga0209121_10004121_pt1 | contig 13682 bp, 11 predicted proteins | sample Cruoilmetagenom3_FD_187292 | JGI IMG/M metagenome (GOLD analysis project Ga0209121, IMG submission 187292) | Oil polluted marine microbial communities from Coal Oil Point, Santa Barbara, California, USA - Sample 3 (SPAdes) (version 2) | ecosystem: Environmental > Aquatic > Marine > Oil seeps ... | reverse complement strand
ACCGGTTAGACGAGCAGCTTCAGAATGCGTTGCAGCCCGATTCCCTAGAAACGATATTGGTCAGCAAAGGGCAACAGGTTGGCGACGTGGTGGTGAGTGACTTGGTGGACATGGTTTGGGTGCCAACAGGCCCCAATCGTCAAAGGGCCAGCCTGGTCATCCTTGAGAGCGGCGGTGCTCTCCTCGACTACGATCCGGCCACGGGGGAACTAGTTCGCTTGCGCGCAGCCGCCTCCGAAACCTGGCAGTTTCCGGAGCTCGTGGGTAGCCATACCGGTCGTTTCTACCTACTTGACAGCTCGGCCAACAAAATCTGGCGCTACGAACCAACGCCGGATGGCTATTCCACCTTGCCCGATGAATGGCTGCAAACAGAAGTGGACTTGATAGGCGTCGTGGACATGGCCGTTGGCGATAGCATTTACCTCCTTTACGCCGACGGTACGATCCAGAAATTGACACTCGGCAAGCCAGACACGTTCGACGTCTCTGATTGGGATAGCCCACCTCGTAGCCCAGCCGCGATTTTTACCCGGCCACCTGATGACACCCAATGGGTCTACGTAGCGGACCGGGGCAACAGTCGGATTGTGCAGTGCAGCAAGGAGGGCCAGTTCGAGCGGCAGTTCCGGCTAACTGATTCCCAGATGGAGGAAAAAGGCGATGTTTTGGCCGCTGCTACCAGCCTCTTCGTGGATGAGATCAGCGGGCATGCCTATCTCCTCAGCGGGCCCAAGCTTTTTCTGCTCATCTTGCCCATGCCCGAGTAATCCGGGACACGAAAAACAGCTAACGTACTGTCATCGTCAGCCGATCTCGCCGAACCTGAACCATGTTGCTGGAAAACGTGCCCAACCACGGCTTGGCCACGTGATGGATCTGGGCCCGGTAGATGGGCAGATAGGCGTCCTTGGTGACGAGTAGCAGGTTCAGGAGCGTGGCGATAGGCGATTTCAGGATTGCACCCTCAATCTGATAGGAGCCGACGATGGCCTCCACCGGCTCAAAACGCCGTACCTCCGTTTCTTCTGGAAGCGGCTCCTGATCGGCCATGGTGTGGAAGAGCAGGATCTCCTCTTTCTTCACGTAAGCTATCGGCCTGTCCACTGGGGCGATCCGCTGTGTGGGAGCCAGAAAGAGGATCTTGGCATCGCGCAACGGCACGAAATCCTCTGCCAGGGTACTCAGGAAAGCACTGATGCGTATGTGCTCTTTGGTCACCAGATCCCCCCACAGGAGTATGTCGAGCGTGCCGATCATCACCTTTGTAGCTTTCTGATCTGTTTCCAGAGTGTATGGTCGATTTCTCACGTCTATCCTCTTTCTTTCACTGTCCTTTAGTGGCAAGGGTCATAGTCGTCGCCCAGGACAACCCGGATGTCGGCCGGCTGGTTGGCATCGGGCTGCCGGATGACGTTCTCCGGCCGGACCCGCAGCAGGCGGATCAGCAGATCCAGCGCTTCAGGTTTGTCGTTGAACACGATGATCCGGGTCTGTTTGTGGTTGGGATTGTCGGCCAGACCGGTGTCCACAACTTTGAGCCCGTGCCAGCGCAGTTGATCGGCAGCGATCCGGGCCAACTGGCGGCGATAGGTGCCGTTTCGCACCTGGATGCGGGCGCCTTCGCTGGCCACCTGATCTCCGCTGGTGGACGGCGGCGCATAAAGGCTGGCCACGACCTGCTGGATCTTGTCGTAATCGGGCAGCAAGACCCGCCAGCCCTCATGAGTGGTCCAATCTGTTGTCTGATTGGGGCCGATGTAGAGGCTACGGATGCGCTGCGGTTCTATATCCAGGGCCACCGGGGCCAACGACAGGATGTCGCCCAGGCCCAAGTCGGTTTCAAAGCTGTCCTTTAGGGCTGACCAAAGGCCGGGGATCTTGAGGACAAAGTCGGGGCTCTTGGTCTGGTCCCACATGGCCCTCAAGAATTGCTGTTGCCGACGCGCCCGATCAAAGTCACTGCTATCACGACGGGTGCGCACGTAGCGCAGGGCCGTGGCCCCATCCATGTGATAGATCCCTGGTTCCAGGATCTGCTCCTCCTGGTCCTCTTCCGAGCCGTTCGGATCAGGCGGCTGGTAGCGCAGGTTGACCGGACAGGCCACGGTCATGGTTACGCCACCCAGTTCGTCCACCACGCGGGCAAAGCCTTCGAAATCAACCCGGCCCCAATGGTGGATGGAAATCCCGAAATTGACCTCGATGGTGCGGCTCAGAAGGGCCGGCCCGCCCCCCGGATAGTCGGTGCTATATCCTTTGCGGTGGGCAACGTTGATGCGACTCCAACCATAAGTGGGGATGTAGACCCACAAGTCACGGGGGATGGATAGCAGCGATACCTGCTTGGTCTCTTTGTTGATGCTGATGACAACGATCACGTCGGTGTTCTGCGCCCGCAGGTTGCGTGTCGAATCCAGACCGATGAGCAGCAGGTTGAGCACGTCTTCTGGGAGGGCCACCGTAGGCAAAGGGGTAGGAGTAAAGAGGGGAGTCGGTGTCAGGGTCGGAGTGAGGGTAGGCGTGATCGTCTCTGTCGGTGTGATGGTGGGCATTGGTGGCTGGGACGTGTTCGGCTGGGTGGCTGTGGCAGACGGCGTGAACGCCGGGGATGGGGAGGGGGTGAGCGTAGGCCTGGAGGTGCGGCTCGGCGTGGCCGACGGGCCCACGAGCGGCGTCCGCGGTGCTGCCGCCGGGACGGTGGACAGGGCGGTCACGGTGGGCGATGGACTGGGCGTCGGGCTGGGGACCGCCGGAGATGCGTCGGAAGCAAGCATTGATGTCGGGTTGCCACCGCAGCCGGCCATGGTGTTTGCGAGGATGACCAGCACCAGTAGCGTTGCCAACCACGGTGCCTTCCACTTGCTCTTGGGTCGTCGTGGACCCGGGTTACTCGGCCGGGCTGAATGCTGATGCAGTTTGTGACTCATTTCCCCACGCAGAAATTGCTAAAGATTGTTTCCAGGAGATCATCGCTTGCACTCTGCCCGGTGATCTCCCCCAGGGCATTGACCGCGGCCGTCAGGTCGATGGCGACCAGATCGGCGAACTGGCCGGATTGGTGGGCGGCGTAGGCTGCGTTCACGTGATCCAGCGCCCGATTCAGGGCTTCTTTGTGTCGCGGGCTGGTCACCATCGGCGCTTCGGCGGCTGTCACCTGCCCCGACAATACCGTCTCAACGATGGCTTCTTCAAGGGCCTCCATGCCCTCACCGGTCAATGCCGACACAGGAACCGACGGAGCCTCGAACCTTGGGCGTGGTGCCCCGTATCTCATCTGGAGTAGGTCACTTTTGTTGAGCACTACGATGGCTGGCTTACCGTCCACAAGTGCTGCGATGGTCTGGTCGGCGTCGGTAAACGGCTGGCTGGCGTCAACGACCAGGAGGGCCAGGTCGGCCTGAGCCAGGGCTGTACGGCTCCGTTCGACGCCCAATCGCTCGATGGGGTCCTCTGACTTCTCTGCGATGCCTGCCGTATCTACCAGGACAATCGGCACACCCTGCAGGTTGACCACCTCTTCGAGCGTGTCACGGGTGGTGCCGGGGATGTCGGTGACAATGGCCCGGCTGGTCCGCAGCAGCCGGTTCAATAGGCTCGACTTACCCACGTTGGGGCGACCGACGATGGCTGCCCGAATGCCCTGCCGATAGATGATCCCCCGGTCGGCGTCGGCCAGCAGGCGGAGCAGGGTGGTGCGGGCTTGTTCCAAGTCGAAGCCGATGTCCCGCTCGGGGATCTCGTCTTCTGCAAAGTCAATACTGGCCTCCAGATGGGCCAAGGCATTCATCAGTGTGTCCCGCACCGACCGCACCTGGTCCGAGAGACGGCCAGCCAGTTGGCCAACCGCCGCTTGTAGCGAAATCTCGGTTTTGGCCCGTACCACGTCCAGAACGGCTTCGGCTTGAGCCAGGTCCAGGCGACCGTTGAGAAAAGCACGCGCCGTGAACTCGCCGGCCTCCGCTGGGCGAGCACCCTGCCGCAGGCAAAGGCCCAGGATGCGCCGCAGGGCTACGATCCCGCCGTGGCCGTTGATCTCCACCACGTCCTGGCGGGTGTAGGTCCGGGGAGCAGGCATGAACACAGCTAGAACCTCGTCCACCAGCTCACCCGTGGCAGGGTCTGCGATATGGCCGTAGTGTAGAAGCCGGGGTTCGAGATCCGAGCCTGGAACTTTGGAGCCGGGCAGGAATAGCTGGTGGAGGATGGTCGCTGCATCTGGCCCCGTCATCCGCACGATGCCGATGCCGCCCTCGCCGGTGGGCGTCGAAATGGCGGCGATGGTATCATCTAGACTATACATACCCTGTTCAACCGTTCCATTCGTCGCGCAAGATGGTGCGTCCAACAGGTTTGATAGCCTGGGCGTAAGGTCTCGCCAAAGCCCGCGCCAGGTCATCGCCCTCCCGGACCAGGTAGATAGGAATGCCACTGATGGACAGTTCGATAGCCATGTCCTCGTTGCTGCGTGGACGACCAAAGCTGTGCGACTCCAGGAGCACAGCGATGACTTTGATGCCCCGCTGGCTCATGTCCCGGGCGGCTGCGATCCACTGGCGTTGATCCGTGGGAGTGACGGCAATGACTGTCGTGTTGCGCCTCAGGTGCGTGCCCTCCGCTGCCAGGATCTCTGCAAGAGGGATGTAGCCTTCAGCACGGATCACGGCCAGGGTTTCCAGGATCTTGGTCAATTGCCGCTCGCCCCGGTCGGCTGGGATGATCTCCCGATGGTGGCTATAAGCAATAAAACCTACACCTCGATCTTGCTCAACAAAGTGCTTGGCCAGGGAGGCGACGATGGCCGTTCCGTACTCGACGGTGGACGGTGCCAGGAGCAACTCAGGGCCCGGCTCCCAAGGCAAACGTGGTTCACGCCAGGCCGTATGGCTGGCCCAGGCCAACTCGACCTGAGCGGCACGTTCCAGGTCCAAGAAGAGCCATACGTCGGCGGTGGGGTCCAACTCGAATTCTTTGGAGATGAGCCGGCCTGTCCGCGCTGTGGACGGCCAGTGGATGCGATTAAAGCTATCGCCGGGTGCATAGTCGCGCACCCCTGAAACATTGGTGGTCACATAGGGGGTGCGGCGGCGCATTGTGTCCCCCCCTGGTAGAACCCCGGCGAGCGGAGCAAAGGTAGGTACGTCCACGGTGGCCGGATACACAATGATCGTGGATTCCCTTGGTTCATCTAGCTGACGGCATGTCTTGAACAGGCCGAAAGGGTCACCACTGATCAGCGTTAGGGGCCCAAGGGTAAAACGACCTCGTTGCAGGCACCGCGTCTGAATTGTCTTGGCGTATACCGTCCGCGGGCCGAGGGGGCTGATCACCTGGCTGACACGATGGTTGGGCAGGGTTGAATGGTCCCGCACCTCCAACCACAGTTTAGGAATTCGCCCCTGGTTCTCGACCACCAATCGTTCCTCCGCCATTTTGCCTACCTGAGAGCGAGTCGTCCGGGTATGTCTTTGCACCTTCACCCATCGGACGCTGGACCACGCCCAGAGGTAAGAAAGAATCAGCAATGAGGTCAGGAGGTACCACAAGTTATAGAGCAACTCGCGGCCCGTGCCGACGGCTCCTGCGCCCATCAGAATCCAAAGCAGAAGGACAAACCGGCTCCGCTTCAATTCACCCCATCCTATTGAAGGTCAGCTTGGTGCGAGCTCTTCCAAGGTTCAGCCTGAGGGGATCGTCGTCCTGTTGGCAACAACCCCGCTCATGGCAGCGGGGTTGTTTTCGTTACCTTGTTTGCTATCGCCTGGGAATGATCGTTACCTTTCGTTTTTCGCCTTCGCCCACGCTTTTGGTGGTCACCTTCGGATGCTTGCGCAAGGCGATGTGTACCAGCCTCCGCTCGTAAGCTGGCATCGGTTCCAGCGCCTGTGACCGGCCGCTGCGGACCACCTCTTCGGCCACGCGCAAGGCCAGGCTCTCCAGGGTGCGCCGCCTGCGCACCAAATAGCTCTCTACATCTACGACCAGGCTGGTCCACTGCTTGAGTCGGTGGCTGACCATCAGCCGAACCAGGTATTGGAGTGTCCGCAGCGTTTCCCCCCGCCGACCGATGAGGATTCCCAGGTCTTCTCCGGTAATGTTCAACACAAGGGGCGGCGCCTGGTCCTCGTCGGCCAACTCGTAACCCAACCGGGACTCCACCGAAGCCTGGATGCCCATCAACCTCAGGATTTTTGTCAACACTTCTCGGCTTACCTGTTCCGGGATGAGCTTGCTCGCCTCCGGTCCTGGTTGCTGCGGTGGGGGTTCTGGAACAGGCTTTGGTGGCTCGGGTCTGGGCTCAGACGGGGGCTTGACCAGGAGTCGCACCTGGGCATTCTCAGCACCAAAGCCCAGGATGCCCCGGCTGCCTTCAGTGACGATCTCGATGTCCACCTGCCCACGACCGACCCCCAGCATCCTCAGGCCGTTGGCGATGGCCTCCTCAATCGTCTTACCGCTTGCGACGGCGCTTCTTCTTTCGCTTCTTGCTTCCACTTTTCGTTCCTTTTTGGCTCTTGGCTGGTGCAGCCTCTGTCTCGTTGCTGCTCGCTTGCTGAGAGGGAGCGGATTTGGCCCCACCGGTCAGCAGATTGCTCAAATTCAGGCCCTGCCAGAACAACAGCCCTTCCCAACCGGAGATAAAGCCCTGGGTGATGATGCCGATGACGTTCGAAACGATAAAGTAGAAGGACAGCCCGGTGGAAAAGTTCAGGCTGAAGAAGCCGAACATCAAAGGCATCATAAGCGTCATGCTCTGGTTCATTGAAGCAGCCTGACCATCTCCACTGGACGCCGTGGTCGTCATCTTGGTTTGCAGCCAGGATGTGAAAGCCACGAAGACGGGCAGCGCATAGGTCAGTCCCCCTAGCGTCTGCGGCGTCAGGCTGAGATCCATGCTCAGGAAGAAACGGTTCAAGGGCACCTCTGTCCAGATCCTCTGGAACAGGGGAGAAGCATAGATATTCTGGGACAGGCTCAGCAACTGCAAGGGCTGATGGCCGAGAGCCTGGATAATGGACTGGTACAAGCCGATCCAGACGGGAAACTGGATCAGCATCGGCAAGCAGCCGCCCAGGGGGTTCACACCCCCTTCCTTGTAAAGCTTCATCTGCTCCTGAGATAGCTTTTCCCGGTCCTTGCCGTATTTCTTTTGCAATTCTTGCAGCTTGGGTTGAAGCTCTTGCATCTTTTTGGCTGACCGTTGCTGGGGTAACATCAGCGGCGTCATCAAGAGCCGGACGACGACGGTGAAAAAGATGATGGCCAGCCAGAACTGCCCACCCAGCACACTGTACAGCCAGAGCAACGCATTGAGCATGGGCCGCAAGATGAACGCGGTCCAGATGTCACCAATGCCTAACAATGAAACCTCCTACGGATATGGCTGGGCCGTTTAAACGCTGCCGGCCATCCGGCCCTGCCCCATCGCTTAAGCTAATCGCCTTTCGGCGGCGAGAAGGACCAACTCTGGGCGCCATTCTCGGCCTGCAGAGTCTGAACCTGTCCATTTGTCAGGGCTATGTGGACCCTGCCCTCCGAGACAACCGGGTTAGTGAGTATGGGAGCCTGGGGCACGCCGCTGGGCCAAGACCACTGTCCAAGCCCGTCCTTTACGGCAATCACTCTCCCACTCTCCGTGGCCACGACTATGAACTCCCCCGCCTGCACAGGCGCGGCCCGGATCGTGTCGCTCTCGCCGCTGACGTCCTGGCTGTCGTAAGGATAGGGCGGGTTCACCGTCCCGGTAGACGGATCGAGGGCATAGAGCTTGCCGTCGAGGGATGACACGTAGAGCTGGTCATCGGCCATGAGCACTTCTGACCAAATCCAATTTTCTGCCTTGAAGTAGAATCCCTCTACAGCTTGGCCGGAGTCGGCTTGGATGGCATATACCTTACCATCAAAGGCCCCGATATACAAGATGTCACGTGAAGCATCCAAGATGGGCTGTGCTGCCAACGCGCCCCCAGCCTCAAAGTCCCAGACCTTCTGACCAGTCTCCGCGTCCAAGCAGTAAAGATGGTGGTCCATCGAAGATACATAAGCCCGTCCGTCTGCGATGAGGGGCGAAGCCCAAATCGCTTGCGCGGTCTGGAACGGCCAGCCTGGCTTGGCGGTCTGGGTTTCCACATCCACGGCATGCACACGCCCATCTGACGTGCCGAAATAGACCACCCCGTCTGCGTAGACGGGGGCCGCCAGAATCAGGTCCTCGACATCAATGTGCCATTGTTCCTGACCGGCGTCGGGATCGAAGGCGTAGAGCACAGAGGTCTTGGAGCTTTCTGCGAACCCGACGAAAGCCAGGCCGCCACCCACCGTGACCGGGCTCCAGTAGAGGACCCCTTTGTGCTCTCCCTGGGGCACAAAGGTTGCCTTCTGGGCACCGGTTTCAGCATCCAGCATATAGACCTGCTGGGGTAAACCGCTGATCACATAGATAGTGCCGTCGTTTGCTGTCAGGCCGGGCCAGTTCTGTGTCGTTGGTGCCGCTCCGCAACCGGACAGGACAACAGCCAACAGGAGCAGCCCAATCGCCGCTCCCAGCCTACGACTCCTTTGAGTCAAAGCAAAGCCTCCTTGAAGGATCATGACGTTCATCATGGTACAGGATCGTATCCACCCGGGTTGAGGGGATGGCAGCGGCTCAACCGCTTCAGGGCCAACCAGCCCCCCTTGATAGTTCCATACTTGGCGATAGCTTCATACCCGTATACAGAACAGGAAGGATAGAAGCGGCAAGAGGGAGGCAAGACTCTGGAAATCGTCAACTGGTACAGACGAATCAGTCCCAGCAATAGATATTTCACAGCGCTTCGCTCACCAAACCTGCCCGACGCAACAGCAGGCCGATTGCCTCATCGACCTGGTGAAAAGACGCATGTCGCCCCGCGCGTCGGGCGATGAACACGACGTCCCACCCTGCAATGATTTCGCCTTTCTGGATTCTCGTCCGTAGCGCTTCGCGCATCCGGCGCTTGAGTCTATTCCGTTCCACGGCCTTTCCGAACCGCCGCCCGACGGCGAAACCGAAGCGACTGTGTTCCAGGCCATTGGGCAACGTCAGGATGACAAGCAGAGGATGGCTCAGAGCACGCCCTTCGCGGCGGAGGCGGTGAAAATCGGCGTTCGCTCGCAGACGATACTTTCTGCGCATACCGTCACTGGCTCATGACAGGTATGCCACGGACCAGACAATGACCACCACTACACCGTCAGGCGGCGGCGACCCTTGAGCCGCCTGGCCTTGAGCACAGCTTGCCCGCCTTTGGTTCTGCTCCGCGCCCGAAATCCGTGCACGCGCTTGCGCCGCCGCACTTTGGGCTGCCACGTTCGTTTTGGCATCCTATCCCCCACTAATCAAATTCACAACGCATGATTATACCTTCTTTTTCCCCTTGTTGCAAATCTGTGGTATAATAGGGCGTATCGGTTATGATTTTCCATGGCCCGGTTGGCCTGACTCCTAACGGAGGTAATGAGCAATGACCAAACGACGACCGAGTATTCGGGGACGAGGTGCGGAGATCTTGTTTGGCGAGCCTCCAGCCGTCGAGATCGAGCCTCGCTCGTCGGACCTCTCTCTGGCTGAACCAGAGCCCCCCGAGCCGGAGCCCCAGCTCGACGAAGCGGAGTTGCGCGCGCTTTACGAGGAGGCGCGGGATGGCGAGTCTGGCCTGGAAGGGAACGAGGAGACCCCGCCTGCTCTGGAAGTGGAACCGCCAGCACCGGAGATGGAATCGGCCTTTTATGAAGAAGCCGTTGCAGCCGAAGAGCCACCGGAACCGGTGGCCGAAATGCCTGCCCCTACCTTGGAGGTAACAATGGAAGAAGAATCCCTGAATGAAGAAGCGGCTCTCCATGAGCCCCCTCCTCCTGAAAGCGACGATGTCGCCAGCGGCGTGTTGCCTCCCAAGCCAGCCGGCCCGTTCTTCGCTCTGGGGGATGTAGGACCAACGGGCGTCGTAGACATCCAAGCTCCCGAGAAGAAGGTGGAACGCCTCGAACTGCCAGACCGGCAGTTGACTGAGCAAGAGCAAAAAAGGCTGCTGGCTCGGCTGGGCAGCGCCCGGATCCAGGAATTGGATGAGGAGATTGCCAAGACCTATGACCAGGTCTTGACCAAGGTTGGGGAAAACGAGGACATTGCCACAGAATGCTTCAATCAACTGCTCAAGGCCCGGGACATCGTTCTACGCCGCGATGCATCCAAGATCCCCCAGGCCGAATACTATCTCGAACAAGTGCGCGCTCGGCTGAAACGGGCCACCGAAAGCGAAACCGGAGCCAAAAAGTATGCCTGGTGGATCGCCGGCTGGGGGGTATTGTGGTTCGTGGCCTACATCTCGGTGTTGATCCTGTTCAACTATGGCTGGTTCCGGGACTTGATCGCGTCCCCTGCGCCCCCCAATTCGCCGGTGAACATGGAGATCTTTCTGCCGGCGATGGTCTGGGGTGGGATCGGCGGCGTAGCGGCCGTTTTCTACAGCCTATTCAAGCACGTCGGGCGGCGGGATTTTGACGCGCAGTACAACCTCTCCTACGTGGGCAAGCCATTCCTGGGGGTTATCCTGGGGGCGACTGTGTACATGATCATCCACCTGATGATCATGACCTTGGGCATCTTGCCTGTCGGGCTGGCCGAGGGTGCCGGAGCGCTCAGCATGCCCACAGTAGCGCCTTGGATCATTTACCTGTTGGCCTGGGCCTGTGGCTTCAAAGAGAATCGCATCTTTGACCTGGTGGACCGGGTGATGAAGCAGATCTTTTCCGGCCAGAAACCCACACCACCCTTGGAACCATCAGTACCGGCCGGTTAGGGCTACAACAAAGGCTGATTTGTAAAAATCCTCAAGTTGTGGTATAATATGGGCTGGTGTGGGCGATTAGCTCAGATGGCAAGAGCGCCACGTTGACATCGTGGAGGTCACAAGTTCAAGTCTTGTATCGCCCACCAAGTCATATAGGCAAAGGCGAGGACCAGGACGAGTACCCGGGGAAACCGCTTCAGAGAGGGGGAGTCACTGGCTGGAAGCTCCACCAGCAAGGGCCTTGGGGAAAACCACCTGCGAGCTGGCTCTGGAAAGAAGGATTGGGGATCCAACCTTCGAGTATAGAGTACCGGGTGGCGCCCGTTATCGAGCCCCATGAGGACGGCAGATGATCCGCACATCCGCCGTCGAAATTGGGTGGAACCGCGTGAGCGTGCCTCTCGCCCCATGGACGAGGGGCTTTTTCGTTGCCTTGAAAGGGGGTGGTGGAATTGACTGACCAAGATGATACTACCGATACCGAAGGGACGTTGACCGGCAACGGGCAATTCTGCTGCCCCGTTGCCAACCTGTAAACCATAGGAGGATAGCTTTATGGCATCTGGAGATGACAACTATGACGAAAAACTGTATAAACTAAGGCACTCCACGGCCCACATCATGGCCGAGGCGGTGCTGGAGATCTTTCCAGAGGGCAAGCTGGCCTTTGGTCCGCCCATCGAGAACGGCTTCTATTACGATTTCGACCTGCCCCGGCCACTGACGCCCGGGGATCTGGTCGAGATCGAAGGTCGGATGAAGGAGATTGTCAAGGGCAACTACCCCTTTGAGCATCGCGACGTCAGCGTGGATGAAGCCAAGGCAATGTTCGCCGATCAGCCATACAAGCTCGATCAGATCGAAAAGCTTGCCTCGGGTGAAGAGAATGAGCACGGCGAAGCTGGTGCCGATCTGGTCAGCAACCTGTCCATCTACTCGCACCACAACTTCACGGACCTGTGCCGGGGGCCTCACCTCGACCGCACGGGACAGATCCCGTGGAACGCTTTCAAGCTTCTGAGCGTGGCGGGTGCCTACTGGCGCGGCGACGAGAACCAGCCAATGCTCCAACGTATCTACGGCACGGCCTGGCCGTCCAAGAAGGAACTCAAAAAGCACCTCGCCTGGCTGGCAGAGGTTGAAAAGCGCGACCACCGGAAACTGGGCAAGGAACTGGACCTCTTTAGTTTCCACGAGGAGGCAGGGGCGGGGCTGGTCTACTGGCATCCCAAGGGCGCGCGGGTGCGGGCCATCATCGAGGATTTTTGGCAGCAGAGGCACTTTGAGGGCGGCTACGACGTGGTCTACTCGCCCCACATCGGCCGGGCACGGCTGTGGCAGACGAGCGGGCATCTGGACTTCTATCGCGAAAGCATGTACTCGCCCATGGACATTGACGGCATAGACTACTACATCAAGCCCATGAACTGCCCGTTCCACATCATGATCTACCAGAGCAAGCGCCGCAGTTACCGTGAACTGCCCTTGCGCTGGGCCGAGCTGGGCACGGTCTACCGCTACGAGCGGAGTGGGGTGCTTCACGGGTTGATGCGGGTGCGGGGCTTTACGCAGGACGACGCTCACATCTTTTGCACGCCGGAACAGATCGAGAGCGAGATCGTGGAGGTTCTCCGCTTCTCGCTGCGTCTGCTGGAAGCCTTTGGCTTTGAAGAATTCAAAGCCTATCTGGCCACGATGCCGGAAAAAGCCGTCGGCGAGCCCGCCCGCTGGGATCAGGCCATCGAGGCACTCAAACGCGCCATCGCCGTGGAAGGGCTGCCCTACGAGATAGACGAGGGTGGCGGCGCGTTCTACGGTCCCAAGATTGACCTGAAGCTGCGCGACGCCCTGGGTCGCGAATGGCAGACGACGACGATCCAGTTCGACTTTAACCTGCCGGACCGCTTCGATCTGAAATACATCGGCCCCGACGGCCAGGAGCACCGGCCCTACATGGTCCACCGTGCCCTGCTCGGTTCCATCGAGCGGTTCTTTGGGGTGCTCATCGAGCACTATGGCGGGGCCTTTCCCGTATGGCTGGCGCCGGTCCAGGCTATCTTGATACCCATCGCCGACCGGCACAACGCCTACGCCCACGAGGTGGCTGCACAACTGAAAGCCGCCCGCTTGCGGGTCGAGGTCAACGACTCCAGCGACCGGATGCAGGCCAAGATCCGCGACGCTCAGCTCCAGAAGGCGCCTTATATGCTCGTCGTCGGCGATCAGGAGGTGGAGGCCGGCGCAGTGGCGGTCCGGCTGCGGAATGGCCAGGACCTGGGCGCCCAGCCTGTGTCTGACTTTGTGGCCATGGCCCGGGCTGCTATCGCGGAGAAGCGCGATCTCTAAGCGACAGCGTGCCGGGGCAAGCCCTGCCCCGGCACCTTTTGCGCATTACGGTAAAAGCGGCACGTTTCGATTGTTACAACGCCCGGACCTCTGCCACATTGTCCAACTCGACCAGCTTGTCGCCACGGTTGCTCCGGTTCCCCACGGGAACCTCGGCCAGGCGCTGTCGCTTGCCGTCGGCGTCGATCAGGTCCACTGCACCGTCCATCGGCCCCACTGTCACTGCAAGCACCGGCCCGGTGGCCTTGGTCTGGTTGAGCAGCAGCACACCTTGCCCGGCTCGGCCCTGCACCGGAAACTCATCCAACGGGACCCGCTTGAGGTAGCCGGTCTTGCTGACCACGACCACGCCCAGCTTGGCAGCGGGGTCGCCGAGCACGGCTCCGCCCAGCAGCCGCTCTCCCTTGCGGACCTTGATGCCGGTCACGCCTTTGGCCGAGGAGGTGGCCTGGGTGTTGACTTCGCCGGCGACGAAGCGGTTGGCGCGGGAGGTGCCAAAGAACATCACCTGCGCTTCCTTGCCTC
>Ga0209121_10004120_pt1 | contig 13683 bp, 9 predicted proteins | sample Cruoilmetagenom3_FD_187292 | JGI IMG/M metagenome (GOLD analysis project Ga0209121, IMG submission 187292) | Oil polluted marine microbial communities from Coal Oil Point, Santa Barbara, California, USA - Sample 3 (SPAdes) (version 2) | ecosystem: Environmental > Aquatic > Marine > Oil seeps ... | reverse complement strand
TGCCGCTGCTGCAGAAGCCACTGCCGCTGCTGAAGCTGCCGCTGCCGCTGCTGCAGAAGCCACTGCCGCTGCTGAAGCCGCAGAAGCGGCGGCTCAAGCTGAAGCAACATCGGTCGAAGAAGCTGCCACGGGCGTTGTAGAGGCGATTACCAACGAAATGGTTGGCTCTGCGATTGAGGCAGCAGGATTAGATGCCTCTTCCACCACAATGCTCCAAGGATTGCTGACCGTAGCAAAAGAAAACCCGGAAGCGTTGCAGTCGATCATGGATCAACTGAAAGCTCTTACAGAGTAGTCAAAATGTATTTTGGGGCAGAGGAAATCCTCTGCCCTTAATAAACAAGTGCAAGCGAACCCGGATCAAGGTTTGCTTGCAATGACGTGAATGTTTGGCCACTTCGCGACCCAAGAACCTAGCCTCAGTAGGCATGCCAAATCACGCCTGTTCCTTACTAGCGCTCGCCCGTAGTTCGAAGGCCCCGGCGTCACCGTGTTGGCACCGGATTATGAACGCAAAACCGCCGGGAATCGGGGGATGATGGCAAACTCTAACTTTCTGCGTGCAGTCGATTGACCAAATCACATGTTCGTATCAATAGTGGTTACTTAAGCAATCCTGCCATGCACGAACAAACCGCGCCCAACAGAAAGTTCGACTCTCATGTCCCTGATTGCTTTTGCTAGACAAAATGCCCGATGGCTCGCTGCTGGCGCTTTGCTTGCTTTCATGTCCAGCTTTGGTCAAACATTTTTCATTTCAATCTTCTCTGACCATATTCGAACCGAGTTTGGGTTGACCCACGCTATGTGGGGCGGAATCTATTCACTAGGAACAACAGTTTCGGCGATCGTTATGATCTGGGCGGGCACCCTGACAGACATTTTCAGGACACGAGCCATCGGGGCGATTGTGTTCCTTTTGCTGGGCATGGCGTGTCTGGCCATGGCGGCTGTACCCCCGGCAAACGCCATAAGATCCATTCCCGAGCAAAAATTCTTACCCTCTGCGGAGATAACCAGAACACGGGTCGATCCTTTTTGATCAAGATCGGCAATAGCTGGCAGAAAGTCACTCCAGAATTCAGCCCCCATTGCGTTAGAGGTTTGTGGTCGGCAAAAGCGCAAATGGGCGATCCCGTCGGATTGAGTGAGATTAAATGCTGTCATGTTTCCAGATCCTTTATGATTGGACGCGAAAAGGGCAAAGAAAAATAGTGTTACCCTGTTTGATGTCGTTCCAGACGTACTTTAAACGGCTTTCCAGCCAACGGCCAAGGGGCTTCTTCGAGTTCCAATACCCCCCTCCTGATCCAACTTTGCCACTGCCTAGAGCCCACCGCGCACAGCTTGAGTTTAGTACCTTAGTCTTACCGCTGAATTCGAGTGCCCCGCACAAATATAAGAAACGCCTGCGCCAACATGGGTAAAAAGTATCCATGAATGGCAAGGGAAATGGATATGATAACGCCGTCGTCGAAACATTCTTCAAAATAATCAAGGCCGAATGGATCTGGTGGCACCCGTGGCACACTCGCTGCGCTGCAGAACTGGCAATCTTTGAATACCTCAACGGCTTTTACAATCCACGCTGCAGACATTCTGCGTTGGGCTGGAAAAGTCCCTTAGCTTTCGAAAGAAGAGCCGCTTACATGAGCTCACGGGGGCGGTACTAAAGCGGGACAGCTCCAGTTGGACCTGATGAGCGCAACAAACCTCCAGATCCCTCACAGAAGCTATAATTTGCGCGCGTTTTGGTGGTGAGTTCGCAACACATGCGACACATTAACGTTTGCACATATATGATTTTCATCTAATATCAAGGTAGCCTCAGGGAAACTTAACAATGATCTTGAAACTGTGAGGCGCTCCTGGTTTTCCAGGGGAGATCAATCGATGATCCGGGCATACTCAGGCGCAAAGTAACGCAAGCCAGTAACAGTACCTGGAATGACAAGGGAGAGTAATATGACACTAGAAAGAATGCTTCGCGGAAGCGCAGCGATAACCCTATTGGGTGCCGCCGTTGCCTCAACGCCAGCGAGCGCCACCGAAGGATACTTCGCAATTGGTTATAGCGCGGTTCAAAGGGCAATGGGCGGCGCGGGTGTGGCGCACACAAATGATGCAATGTCTGCAGCGGCTAATCCGGCAGGTGTTGCCGATGTTGGTCGAGAACTCGTGCTAGGTGGTCAGCTTTTCAACCCGGTCCGTGGCTTTGAGGGTACCGGTACGCAGTTTGTGCCAATCGGAGAAGTTGACAGCGAAAAGAATTTTTTCATTTCGCCCAACATTGCTTATAACGTCCCGCTCGCAAACGGGGCTGTCTTAAACTTTGCCGCCTACGGCAATGGCGGAATGAACACAACATATCCCAATGTGACCACCGGACTTTGCGGGAATGGTGTATTTTGCGCTGGCCCGGCCGGTGTTGATTTGCTCCAGCTTTTTCTCTCGGCTACATACGCGAAAAAAGTGGGTGCCGTTTCATTTGGCATCGCGCCAACCGTTGTAATTCAAGGCTTTAGCGCAAGTGGGCTCGGCGCATTTGGTGCCATCTCAGTTGACAACACAGCGCTTACCGATAACGGTCACGATTGGTCATTCGGGTATGGCCTGCGTGGCGGTATCGAAATTGACCTGTCTGATACCCTCCGGTTTGGCCTTGCCGGACAAACCAAAATGTGGATGTCCGAATTCGAGATGTATTCCGGCTTGTTTGAAGACGGCGGGGATTTTGATATCCCGGCCTCGGTCACTGCCGGATTCGCATTGGACATTCAACCAAACTTGACGGTGATGTTGGACTACCAGCATATCTTCTATTCACGCGTTGGTGCCCTTGCGAACGCGGGTGACGCTGGCCCACTCGGTGCGCCCGATGGTGCCGGTTTTGGCTGGGAAGACGTCGATGTGGTCAAACTGGGTATAGAATGGCGCGCGAGCGACAAAATGACTCTTCGGGCCGGTTATGCCCATTCGTCAAACCCGGTAGGCCCCGAGGATGTAACGCTGAACATACTCGCACCAGGTATAACAACTCATCACTTCACTGCGGGTGGCACGTATAACATCAATGACAGAGATTCGATAAACTTTTCCGCCGTTTATGCGCCCGAAAACACGGTGAGCGGTGCCGAGACAACACCTGGAGGCCCAACTCCTGGCACGGTCGAACTCAAGATGCACCAAGCGAGTATCAATGTTGAATGGAGCCGTACTTTCTAATCACTAAAGAAAACATTGCAAACGAATGAGAAATGGGGCCGTGGCCCCATTTTTTATTGCACCTCGCTCGAAAGGCCACAAAAGTGCCAATGCCTGACATCTTCTCAATGGGCAGCTTTGGCTACAGCATCGGCCTGAACCGGGCGAAGCTGAGGTGATGGCTCAGGTTGGAAGACATTCCTCGGCAAGCTATCTTGTATAGAGACTATCTATAACACCCATAGAAACAATCTATTTTACTCTATAACCTTTCTGACATATCACCAAGTTGGAATATTTGAATAATTAGAATCAGCATCGTTAAGGGAGATCAACATGCTAGACCAAACATCACGCTACAGCGATTTGACGCTAAAGGAAGAAGACCTGATTGCCGCTGGCAAACACGTTCTTGGCGCTTACAAAATGAAACCGATGCCCGGCTTCTTTGATTACATCGGTACAGCCGCGCACTTCTGCGCCGAGAGCTCAACCGGTACAAACGTACAAACATCAACCACAGACGATTTTGCCATGGGTCTGGACGCGATCTGCTATGAGATCGACGAAGAAAACGAGCTGATGAAAATCGCTTACCCGATCGACTTGTTTGACCGCAACATCACAGACGGCCGCGCAATGGTTGTATCACTGATGACCTGTATGGTTGGTAACAACCAAGCTATGGGTGACGTTGAGTATGCAAAACTGCTCGACTTCTTTGTACCGCCTAACTTTATGCGTTTGTTTGATGGCCCGTCCAAAGGCATTCAGGACATGTGGCGCATTCTTGGCCGCCCATTAGAAGATGGCGGTATGGTTGTTGGCACGATTATCAAACCAAAACTTGGCCTGCGTCCCAAGCCATTTGCGGATGCGTGTTACCAGTTCTGGCTCGGTGGTGACTTCATCAAAAACGATGAACCACAGGGAAACCAAGTATACGCGCCAATGCGCGAATCGATCCCTTTGATCGTCGACGCCATGAAGCGCGCGATGGATGAAACTGGCCAAGCAAAAATTTTCTCGGCCAACATTACGGCTGACAGCCACGACGAAATGCTTGCCCGTGGTGAATATGTGCTGGAGCAATTCGGCACCGAAGCTGAAAAAGTATCGCTGCTGGTTGATGGCTTTGTTGGCGGCACCGGAATGGTGACAACCGCGCGGCGCCACTTCTCCAACCAGTTCATCCACTATCATCGCGCGGGTCACGGTATGATCACCGGCGAGGAATCCAACCGGGGTTACACCGCGCTGGTTCACATGAAATGGGCGCGAATGGCCGGGGCTTCCGGCATTCACACCGGCACCATGGGCTTTGGCAAAATGGAAGGTTACAACAGTGACACCGTCCTTTCCGTAGCCCTTATGGATGACGTTTCCGTTGGCACGCACTACACTCAGCCTTGGGAGCGCATGAAGCCAACTTCTCCGATTATCTCGGGCGGCATGAACGCCCTTCGTCTGCCGGGCTTCTTTGACAACCTTGGCCACTGTAATGTGATCCAGACTTCGGGCGGCGGTGCACTTGGCCACAAAGACGGCATCGCTTCTGGCGCGAAGTCGCTTCGTCAGTCTTATGAGGCTTGGCAAGAAGGTGTGGATTTGGTTGAATACGCTAAAGATAGCCCTGAAATGAAAGGGGCATTCGAAAGCTTTACCGGCGACGCGGATTCGATCTATCCGAATTGGCGTGAAAAACTCGGCGTGCACAAGTAAGCATTGCCACATCCTGCTCCACCATCTGGTGGGGCGGGAACCCTCTTTATCAATGAGCCAAAGTGCACTTGGCTTTTTCATAAAGATCAGAGGAAAAAACCATGGTTGATGCCCAGCAATACATGATTAATACAGAGCCGTTCTATCACGCCACCGGTGAGGAGATCGCTCTTTACGACGCAGCCTATAATTGTCGGCTTCCGGTTATGGTAAAAGGCCCCACGGGCTGCGGCAAATCCCGTTTTGTCGAATATATGGCATGGAAGCTTGGCAAGCCGCTGATTACAGTCGCCTGTAATGAGGATATGACTGCGGCAGACCTTGTGGGCCGCTTCCTGCTGGATGAAAACGGCACTAACTGGCAAGACGGCCCGCTCACATTGGCGGCTCGCCTTGGCGCAATCTGCTACCTTGATGAAGTGGTCGAAGCGCGACAAGACACCACCGTGGTGATCCACCCGCTGACCGACCACCGCCGCGTGTTGCCGCTCGATAAGAAGGGCGAACTTCTGGAAGCCCACCCCGATTTCCAGTTGGTTATTTCCTACAACCCCGGCTACCAGAGCCTTATGAAAGATCTCAAGCAATCCACCAAACAACGCTTTACGGCGCTTGATTTTGATTACCCCGAGGCCGACGATGAGGCTGCGATTGTATCGCGTGAGGGTAAGGTAAGCACCGAAATGGCGCTGAAGCTGGTTGAAATCGCCCAAAAGGCGCGGAACCTTAAAGGCCACGGTATTGATGAGGGTATTTCCACACGTCTGTTGGTTTATGGGGCGATGATGATCAACCAAGGCGTTGAGCCGGTTGAGGCCTGCAAAATGGCCATGGTGCGCCCGCTTTCGGACGATCCCGACATTCGCGCCACGCTGGATGCCGCCGTTGAAATGATCCTCGGCTAGGCCGATGGAACCGGAAGCCCAAATCTGGCGTGACCGTCTTGAATGCACCCTGAAAAAGGTGGATGACATCTTTGAACCGGCGCTTTTGCAGGCACAAGAGGTAATGGACGATGATGCCCTGACCGCTTGGCTGGCGGGCGCTGACAAGGTCTGGAAGCTTGGGCGTGGCATGGAACAGCCGCTCCTGTTTCTCGATGAAATGCCCGAAGTGGTCAAATATTCTGATGCCGCAATTCTTCCCGAGGTCGCCGACTTGGCAGCGCTCCTGTCCTCCGAGGCGGTGCGTGGTTCAATCTCCCCTTTGCTTGGCACTTTGGCCGCTGTTGCACGGCGGTTAGGCAACGCCGACCTGCTTCGCATCTGGCTGCGCCTAATTCGCAAGATGGTCGCGGAAGCCAAAGAGGGCACTGCCCCGCTGCTCTCGCGGGCACCCTATCTGTTCGGGCAGCTTTCCTTGCCGGGCGTGCAAAACTGGGTTGAGTACGGTATGCGTGTTTACCACGATCACCCCCACCGCCTGCCGGATTATTTCAGCCTGCTCAGCGCTGATTCCAAAGCCATGCTGGTAAAACAGCGCAACGGCACCCTGTTTATGGATGTTGAGCGACAGCTTCACATGTTTCAGCGTGCGTTTTGGGAAAGCGACATTGATATTCGGCCTTACTCCGAAGCTTTCGAGACCGCGCGCAAGCCCAAGCCGCATCTGGATTCGCTGGGTATCCACATTCCTGACGTCTACGAAGACAAATTCGGCGTATCCGGATTGCATCGGTATTGGGCGATCCTTGCCCATATGCTTGCCCACAAAAAATGGACGAAGCCGCTGCTTGCCGACAATTTTAGCGTATTCCAGCACATCGCGATTGAAATATTCGAGGATTCACGGGTTGAACACCTCGCAATGCAAAAATACCCGGGCCTGCGCCCGCTCTGGATATCGATGCACCCTATTCCAAAGCCCGGCTCCTGCCCAAACGATTGGGCCTGCATCCGCCACAAACTGGCGATGATTTCTTATGCAATTCTTAACCCGGAACACCGCTACACCGATCCGGCATTGCTTGAATTTGTCGAAAAATTCCACGAACGCTTTGCCGCCGATCCGCATGATCCAAAACTGGCGGTTGATCTTGGCGTTCAATGGCTCGCCAAAAATTATGATCATAGCTTCAGGCAGCCAAACGTTTGGTTTGAAAACACCGAAGTTCATTACCGCGACGACAATCGCTATTTGTGGATGTTTCTTGAAGAAGCCGAGGAAAAAGATGATTTTCATTCCGACCACGGTGCACAGGACCGCAAAGCTGACGAAGACGATGACGGCCTCCTTCCACCGCGGTTTTACCCCGAATGGGATTACCAGCTGCAAGCCTATCGCCCAGACTGGGTGACCGTACATGAAAGCCATCAGGAAATGGGCAACGCAGCGGAAATTGACCAGCTTTTGGATAAATATGACCGTTTGCTAAAGCAGTTAAAAGCCATCGTAGATTTGCTCAAACCCCAGCAACGCAAACGCGTGCGCTATCAGAACGAAGGCGATGATCTTGATTTGGATGTCGCCTTGCGGGCCGCGATTGATTATCGCATCGGGTCCACACCTGACACGCGCATAATGCAAAGCCACGTTAAAGATGGACGTGATATCGCGGTAATGCTGCTAATTGACCTGTCTGAATCGGTGAATGACGTACCCGCTGGGGCAGACAGCACGATTTTGCAACTGTCACAGGAAGCGGCCGCGCTTTTGGCCACATCGGTTGAGGCATTGGGTGATCCGCTTGCAATTGGCGGCTTCTCGTCAAACACCCGCCACGAAGTCAGTTATTCTCATTTCAAAGGCTTCAAGGAACCTTGGGCCGACGCTGCAAAAGGTCGTCTTGCCGCTATGGAAGCGGGATATTCAACCCGCATGGGTGCCGCCTTGCGCCATGCGGGAAGCTATTTGGAAAACCGGCCTGAAGAAAAACGTTTGTTGCTGGTTCTGACCGATGGCGAGCCGCATGACATCGACGTTAAAGACCCGAAATACCTGCAACAAGACACACATTTGGCGGTTGGCGAACTGGCGAGCAAAGGCGTTACCACCTATTGCATAAGTCTTGATCCGAAGGCCGATGATTATGTCGCTGATATTTTTGGCCGCAACAATTTCACCGTGATCGACCGTGTGGAAAGTTTGCCAGAAAAGCTGCCAAAGCTGTTTATGTCACTTACCCGCTAGCAGGCCGATGATGCGAACGTAGTCTGGCGCACAAGTTCTACACAACGCAGGCCTTACATGGCGGTGCCTTGAGGGCCGTATACTGGCAACCGGAAGTTGGCCGAACCTATAAGCGTTTGGGTATATAGCGAGCGGTCGCCGGATCTGCAAACACGGCACACATGGGTGCCGGAAAGCAACGCTGATCCCAAATTAATCCTCTGGACGAGATGATGCCTTGGAACTACAGTTCGGACGCGCAAATTTCCGACGCTAACAAACTACGTTATAGTTCGAATGAACAAACTGGACTCGCTATGATTGAAACCAACTCCGTTAATTTTCTAGATTGTACGTTCCGTGACGGTGGATACTATAATTCGTGGGATTTTTCGCCCGATCACATTAATTCGTATCTTGAGGCGATGGTGTCAGCGGGCGTTGGAATTGTCGAGTTAGGTTTCAGATTCACCAAGAACAGCGAATTTTTGGGGCCATGTGCCTTTACAACTGACGAATTTGTTGAAGAACTGAAAGTCCCGAAAAGCTTGACCGTTGCGGTAATGCTTAACGGTTCGGATCTGTTGGGGGACGAAGGTTTGGAGCCTGCGCTGACAGCACTTTTTCCAAATGAAGCAAAAAACAGTCCGGTTGACCTTGTCCGAATTGCTTGCCATGCGCATGAATTCACAAAGGTTCTGCCGGCTTGCCAGTGGTTAAATGATCGGGGATATCTGGTCGGTTTTAACCTTATGCAGATTTCGAACCGCGAAAAGAGCGAAATCGAAGAGCTGGCCAAAGAAGCCACCAAATGGCCAATCGAAGTTCTTTATTTTGCGGACAGTATGGGCAGCCTGACTCCACAGAAGACGATTCAGATTGTTAAGTGGCTGCGAAAGCAGTGGTCCGGGCCGATAGGTATTCACACTCATGACAATATGGGCATGGCCCTGCAAAACACACTGGCAAGCATTGGCGCCGGCGTAACGTGGGTTGATGCTACCGTGACAGGGATGGGGCGCGGCCCGGGGAATGCCAGCACCGAACTTCTAGCCATCGAGATGGAAGAAATAACGGGAAAAACGCCCAATCTGGTGCCGATGATGAGCCTTATCGAAACTGTATTCCAACCGATGAAGAACAAGTATCGCTGGGGGTCTAATCCTTTTTATTATCTCGCCGGGAAGCATTCAATACACCCGACGTATATTCAGGAAATGCTCGTCGATACCAGATACGATAACGAAGATATATTGGCTGTAATTGACCACCTGCGATACTCAGACGGGAATAAGTACAGCCGGAAAGCTTTGGATGCCGCGCGCAACTATTACCGCAGTGAGATAGATGGTGATTGGGAAGCGGCTGGCTCATTTGGTGAGCGGGAAGTGCTCATTCTCGGGCCGGGGCCCAGCGCCAAGCGTTATAGCAAGGCTGTTGAAGCCTTTGTCCAGAAACACAAACCGGTCGTACTGGCACTCAACACCACCACACCAATTTCTCAAGATCTTATCAATCTTCGCATTGCCTGCCATCCGGTGAGGCTGATTGCGGATAGTGAAACGCATAAAACCCAACAACAACCGTTGATCGCGCCGGTTTCTGCATTACCCGACTCTATGCTTGCCGGTTTGGCCGGAAAAACGCTGCTGAATTTTGGTCTGATGGTTGAGCCGGATAAATTTGAATTTCATGCCCGCCGCTGCGTGGCGCCGCTGCCGCTGGTATTGGCTTATGCATTAGCGGTAGTGACGAGCGGAAAATCCAACCGGATATTCCTTGCCGGATTCGATGGTTATGAAGGACTTGACCCCCGCAATGAAGAACTGGAGGCGCTGCTGAAGCAGTTTTCGGCAAGCTCGGGAGCGCCGCAAATTATTTCGATCACCCCGACAGCATATCGAAACGTTGATGTCCGTTCCGTATTTGGAGAAATCAAATGAGAGCTTGTATCATCATTCCGGCCCGCTATGCCTCAACGCGGTATCCCGGCAAGCCTTTGGTCCAACTCCTCGGAAAACCAATGATTTTATGGGTGGCTGAACTGGCCGCAAAATGCGTCGGCCAAACCCATGTATATATTGCAACCGAAGATGACCGGATTGCCGCGGTTGTGGACGCTGCGGGGTTCAACTTTCTCATGACCAGCCCCTCAGCCGCCACCGGCACGGATCGCCTCGCGGAGGCGGCGTTGATGATCGATTACGACCTATATATTAACGTGCAAGGGGATGAGCCTCTGATTCACCCGGAAGATATTGCAAAGGTTATCGTGAAGAAAGAAGAAAACCTGAATTGCATAATAAACGGATACTGCTGGATGGCTGCGGATGAAGATCCGGACAGCCGGGATATTCCGAAAGTCGTTTCATCCGAGGATGATACCTTACTCTATATGTCTCGCGCGGCCATCCCGTCATTCAAAGACCAGAGCTGTGCGCCGGAACGTTATAAAAAACAGGTATGCATTTATGCATTTACCAAGGCAGAATTGCAGGCCTATGCCGGGTTTGGCCGCAAAGGAAGTGTTGAACACCACGAGGATATCGAAATTCTGAGGTTTTTTGAGCTTGGCAGCAAAATACTCCTTGTCGAAACCCAGCCCGGTAGCCTGGCTGTAGACACCCCCGGCGATGTGGCCAAAGTAGAACGTGCCCTGAAGGATCGGCACCCGTCGTGAACCTATCAAAATATAAAACGCTCGTTTTTGATTGCGACGGCGTAGTCCTCGATTCCAATCGTGTTAAAACAGACGCGTTTTTTAATGTCGCTTTGCCTTTTGGCAAGGCAAGTGCCGAGGTGCTCAAAGCCCATCATGTAAAACACGGCGGTGTTTCACGTTACGCCAAGTTTGCCCATTTTATAGAACACATATTGCCTGCCGGCACGGCTAACACCAATCTGGAATCCCTATTGGAAGCCTATGCAGCGGAAGTGCAAAGCGGGTTGCTTTCTTGCAGCGTGGCGCGTGGCTTGCAACGCCTTCGTGAACAAACAGCCGGCGCTAAATGGTTGATCGTGTCTGGCGGGGATCAGGCCGAGCTAAACGATATTTTCCGCCAGCGAGGGATTTCGGACTTTTTCGACGGCGGGATATTCGGAAGCCCTGATAACAAGATTGATATTTTGGCGCGTGAGGTTACCACTTCAAACATCACAGAACCTGCACTCTTTATCGGAGATAGCAAATATGATTTCGAAGCGGCCCGTACACAGGGAATGGACTTCTTATTTGTCCATAACTGGACAGAAGTGAGCGACTGGCCAGATTTTGTATTCGAAAACGATCTGGAATCCCTACCCTCGATCACTGAGCTTCTGGCTTAAGGCTCATCAAACCTATCAAGCCGTTGTTGCAAAAAATCGTAGGTTTTTGTAAAGGCCACTGCACCTTCGAGTCGGACCTTTTGCGCCGCAGAAGTAAAGCTCCGCCGATAATCCGGTGCTAAAAGCTTGCGGACATTTTCAGCCAGACCCGCCGCATCACTGACCTGAATCGCTGCCCCTGCCGCATGGTATCTTTGATACGCCTCTTTGAAATGCTCCACGGACCAACCGTATATAATGGCCGAGTCAAGCGCAGCGGCTTCGAAAGGATTGTGCCCCCGATCAGCCGACAATGAGCCCCCGATAAAAGAAATGGGAGACAGCCGGTGCCAAAGCCCCATTTCCCCGATCGTGTCTGCCAGAAATACCTCGCATGTAGCCGTTGGCAGCTCACCCAAGGATCTCTGCGCAATTTCCCACTTTTCGTCAATCGTGCTTTGAATACACAAAGCCGCATCTTCAGGGTGGCGAGGGGCGTGGATCAACAAAATGTCCGGATGGGTTTTGAGCAGGGCTTTGTGAGCAGCCACAATCTGGGAAAACTCGTCGGGGTGGGTAGAGCCGGCAAGCCATACTGGGCGGTCGCCGATAGCGGCCTGAACTTCGTCAAAAACCGAAGAAGCGGCCGGGTCCATCACAGCGGCTTCTTTTAACGAGCCAACACAGTGCAGATTGCCCTCAGCCAAACCAAGACTCCGATAGCGAGCGAGCGCCTCCTCATCTTTGATCAGAGCGGTTTCAAACGGGGATAAGAGTTTTCCAATACTGCCCTTGAATCGCTTCATTCTGGTGTAAGACCTCTCGGAGATAACGCCATTGATCATAACCGCCGGAATTTCACTACGATGGATTTCAGAAAGAATGAGAGGCCAAATATCGCTTTCCGTCCACACAACCAAATCTGGTTTCCAATGTGCCAAAAACCGACGAATAGACGGTTTATGCTCAAACGGGATCATTTGATGCACGGCACCTTCGGGCAGAGACTCAACCATTACCTTTGCGGAAGTTCGTGTGAGGGAGGTAACCAATACCCGCCAATCGCTGTTTTCCTCTAGAAGCTTACGGATAACATCCAAAAGCGCGACAGATTCCCCGACCGAAGCCGCATGAAACCAAACCAATTTGTGGTCGGGGCTGCGATTTGCACTTGTTTTGCCCCAACGCTCTTTTGCACGCTGAGGATCTTCTTTCTTTTCCCGAATCCATTTCCTCTGGATAAAAAAGAGAACGCCAGAAGCAGGCAGTGAAAGTAGATGATATATAAATAGCACCATTTTTTATGTCCTGTGGAGTGGCGGTTTTTTAGGCGTTGGACAGCCTATTGGCATATAGCGGTAGTAAATACCAGATGCCCTGATCCTAAAACCGGACCTGCCTCACCTTGGCGGGGCCGCAACCATCCATCCCTCCACAGCGATTAACGATGGCGGACAATTTTAGCTCAATTGGCTTAGAGGGGCATCTTGCACACAGCCAGGCACGACCTCACTGTGGCCAGAAAAACTTTGTGGTCGAGCCCTTCAGGCCAGCGAGGTGGGTGTGAGGGCCCGGTCGCGCAGCGAGATCATTTCGCGCAGCAGCCGGTGCAACAATGACTGGCGAGTAGCGGCATGGTCGGGGTCGTTCCAGAGGTTCGTCATCTCATCGGGGTCGTCCACAAGGTTATAAAGCTCGCCCCAGTCGGAACCCTCCCAGACCGACAAGCGCCATTCGTCGGTGATATAGCTCATCAAGCCAGCCTTGGCCTCGGGGTCTTTGAACACCGCCATGCCATGATCGTCGATCAGGATACCATCACGCGGACCGGCATCTTCGTCAAACAGATCGCGGCCCTGATTGCCAAAATAGGTTTGCAATCCGGCGCGCGCCAAAATGGTTGATCCGATATCGATTGTGCCGCCCAAATCCTGACGGACCTCACCTTTGGCGCCCTCTGGGTCTTGCCACACAAACGGCACCCGAACGACGCCCTGAAAATGCAGACCCAGCTTTAGGATCACCCCATGATCCCCCATGTAATCGCCGTGATCCGAGGTAAAGATCACCACCGTATTGGCCCGCACTTCGGGCGTCAGCGAGTCCAGCACGCGGCCGACCGCATCATCCACCATGCTGATCATGCCATAATTCAGGGCAATCGCTTCTTGTGCGTGGCGCGCACTGACCGGCACCGGCCACTGCGCATCAGGCTCGGCGGCGCCCTTTTCATAGGCAAACCAAAGGCCCGGCGGCATGTCATCGCTGGTCATCGGTTTATGGTGTGACGCGGGCACGGGGATGTCGTCGGGGTCATACATGCCCCAGTATTTGCCCGGAGGC
>Ga0209121_10004119_pt1 | contig 13683 bp, 12 predicted proteins | sample Cruoilmetagenom3_FD_187292 | JGI IMG/M metagenome (GOLD analysis project Ga0209121, IMG submission 187292) | Oil polluted marine microbial communities from Coal Oil Point, Santa Barbara, California, USA - Sample 3 (SPAdes) (version 2) | ecosystem: Environmental > Aquatic > Marine > Oil seeps ... | reverse complement strand
TGCGAGGTCTGCCGCAACGATATTTTTGGCGATGTATCTCGCCATATACGACGCAGACCTATCGACCTTTGTCGGATCCTTGCCCGAAAATGCTCCCCCACCATGGAGTGCAAGACCACCGTATGTATCAACTATTATCTTTCTCCCTGTCATCCCCGTATCACACTGTGGTCCACCTATAACAAACTTGCCTGTTGGATTCACAAATACCTTTGTTCTTTTGTCTATAAGTTCTTGAGGAACGGCATTTTTTATAACCTTTTCTATGATTTCATTCTTTGCATTTTCTGTCATATACCTCCCAGATGAATCAAGAACAGCCTTGGTATGTTGAGATGCCACAACTACTGTCTCAATCCTTCTGGGCACACCATCAATATATTCAACCGTCACCTGAGATTTACCGTCCGGACCGAGCCAGGGAATTACGCCCTGCTTTCTGACGCGGGCAAGTTGCCTTGCAAGTTTATGTGCGAACATTATTGGCATGGGCATCAGCTCTGGTGTTTCCCTGCAGGCATATCCCACCATAAGCCCCTGGTCGCCCGCACCTCCCGTATCAACACCCTGTGCGATATCGGGTGATTGTGTACCTATTGCGTTGACTACCGCACAGGTTTCGTAGTAAAAACCATATTTCGGGTCTGTGTATCCCACCTCCTTTATGACACCTCTCGCGAGCTTATTTATATCAACATAACTTCTCGTGGTTATCTCTCCCCCGATAAACACAAGCCCCACAGAGACGAATGTCTCACAGGCAACCCTTGCGGTTTTGTCCTCTCTTATTATTTCATCAAGAACAGCATCGGATATCTGGTCACAAATTTTATCTGGATGCCCCTCTGTAACCGACTCTGATGTGAGAAAGCGATGATTTGACATAAAATCCCCCTCATATTAAAATCAAATATGAAATATCAAAATTTTAACCACGGATTACATAGATTTTTATAACACGAATTACACAAATAAATTTTATTCGTGACAATTTGTCTAATTTGTGGTATTTGTGTTCTTATAATCTTATGTAATCAGTGAAATCTGTGGCTCTTTCTAACTTTTTACATTTTGCATTTTGATATTTGATATTACTACGTTGTTTTCACACTCGATGAATCTCCAACATTCAGATGCTTGAATGTTCCTTTACAGATTGCGTGTTCTCCTATTACTGATGAGGCAAGAACATACCCCTCTATATATGCACCCTCTCCTATTATGGAATCCTTGATAATTGAAGAGACGATGTGGGCATTCTCAGATATAGCTACATAGGGTCCTATTACCGATCTTGTCACCCTTGCAGTCGGGTGTATATATACAGGAGGCAGAATTACTGTATCCTTCTGTTCTTCATAATACCCATTTTTATCTAAGATATACCTATTTGTAAGAAGTAATGTCTCGGGCTTGCCGCAGTCATACCACTCATCCACCATGAAGGTTTCAAGTCTTGCACCCTCCTCTATCATAAGCTGGAAGACATCAGTGAGCTGAAACTCCCCCTTTGTCTTCTTTCCATTTTTAATCATCTGTTCCAGTAAGGCAAAGAGAAGTTTTGTATTCTTTATATAGTTTACTCCAACTAGTGCAAGATTCGACGCTGGATTTTGTGGCTTCTCAACGAGCCCTTGTATAACCCCATTTTTCACCTCTGCGACGCCGAATTTTCTCGGGTCCTTTACCTCTTTGACTCCAATACATCCATCAACCTCTCTTATTGCCTTCTTTAAGTCAACATTGAATATAGTATCCCCGTAAACTATAAGTGCGGGCTCCCATCTCTTAAATCTACCCTTAGCGAGAAGCACTGCATGCCCAAGGCCCAGACGTTCAGTCTGCTCAATGTATGTGGTCTTTATATCGTAGTGCTTATTGATATAATCCTCTACTTTCTCTCCAAGTCTCCCAACTATAAATATAACTTCTTCTATTGCAACAGACGGGAGTACGCCATCAAGGATATGAGCGATTATGGCTTTCCCTCCCACCTGAATTAATGCCTTTGGGACTGTATATGTATGGGGTCTCAGTCTTGTCCCCTCACCCGCTATTGGAAGTATGAGTTTCATAGATTTTAGATAGATTACAGATTGTAGATTTTAGATTGTAGTATTGTTTACCACAAAGGCACAAAGGTACGAAGATTTTAGATTACAGATTTTAGATTGTAGTATTATTTACCACAAAGGCACAAAGACACTAAGATTTCAGATTGAAAGATAATTGACAAATGCTAATTGCTAATTTTACATTGCTAATTGAATATTTTAGTGACTCAATAACTTAATAACCCAATTACCTAATAACTCAATGACCTAATTACCTGATAGCGCGATAGCTTGATAGCCTGATAGCTCTATCGCCCAAGTGACCTAATAACTATCCCCACCCGAGGCCAACTTCTCCTTCAAATACGCTATTCTCTCTACCGGTGTTGGATCAACACCTCTCTTTATTGCAAGATGGTAACTTGCCCAGTCACCAATATACATAAGGGAGAAGAGTCTTGTAAGCAGTGAATCTCCCTCTGTATAAATTTCCTCTATGCCTGATGTATAACGAGAGATAATACCCTTTGTTATCTCTATCCTCTTTTGTATTCGCGGATTATACTCTGGGTCTCTCAAAATTATAACCAGATTGTCAATCTCTGGACTTCCAAATCCTACCATCTCGTTATGGTTGAGTTCTGGGAAGATATTTATGTGTGCAAGCACCTTGGAATTCTCATTAAATTGTGCCTGCCACCTTCTTGCAACAGGTTCAAGTGGCGATGCTGCATATATAATAGGAAATCTACCAACCAATTTTGATGCAAGAGTGAACGCAACACTATCCTCATTATCCTGATTCCTACTCATATCGGTTAGTTTACTCAATAATTCATCTATATCGAAATCTACTACGCCCAATTTTCGTAACACCATAAATGCCGGAAAAAATAGATACCCAATTGCACATCGTGGCTGGAAACCAGATGGAATCCTTACGGTCAAAGGGGGTTTATCCTCTGTAAGTTTGCCACCGGATGTTATACAAATTATGTCTGCCCCACTTTTTTTGAGCTTTTTATACGCAGAGAGGGTTTCCTCGGTATTGCCCGAATAAGAAACCACAAATGCAAGAGTATCTTCTCCAACCCATTCTGGTATATCATAAGAGCGAAGAACCGAAACAGGAACGGATTTAACAAGGCTCGCCATTATATCTCCGCCAATAGCAGAACCGCCCATACCGCAGAATACGATGCTGTTAAAATTAAGACGGGAAATTTTTGCCTCTTCACCTATCCGTATCGCATCCATAACCTGTTGCGGAAAATCTTTCAGGACTCTTTTCATATTCTGCTTATCTACACCCATAAATCTCTCTCTTTCTTGCTTTCTCCATTTCTCCTTGCTTATACCTTTTTTACCGAGAACTAATTAACTTCAAGACAGAACTCTCCAAATCACATACCCAACAGGATATCCTCTATTCCTACAAATTTTTCCTTGATTATTGAGGTGAGATACCCCTCTACCTCCTCGGCAGAAGACATAGAAAGCACCTTTGATGCTATCTCATGGCACTCCGCCATAGTGAGATGCCTTACCACGCTCTTCACTTCTGGCACTGACGCAGGACATACAGATAACTCGTCAAGCCCTAATCCAAGGAGAACAGGTATTGCAATCGTCTCACCGCCCAATTCTCCGCAAAGTCCCACCCATATATCTTGCAAGTGACCTGCGTCCACCGTGCTCTTAATAAGTTTTAAGACGGCAGGATGTAAGGGCTTGAAGATATTTGCCACCCTTGGATTTCCCCTATCACAGGCAAGGGTGTACTGTGTAAGGTCGTTTGAACCTATAGAGAAAAAGTTAACCTCTTTTGCAAAATCCTCTGCAAGAATTGCAGCAGATGGAACCTCTATCATAATACCAACTTCTATATGCTCATCATATTGTATACCCTCTTTCTTCAATTTTCTCTGCGTTTTATTCAATATATCTTTTAGGAATTTTATCTCCTCCAGCGCTGATACGAGAGGAAACATAATCTTCGTATTACCATAAACAGAGGCTCTTAATATTGCCCTTAGCTGTGTCTCCAATATTTTTTTCTCTTTAATATATACCCTTATCGCCCTCCATCCCAGAAATGGATTTGCGTCATGGAGTGATGCATCCTGCAAGAGCTTATCACCGCCAATATCAACGGTTCTTATTATCACTGAATCGGGCTTTATTGCTTCGGCACAATATTTATACACCTTAAACTGTTCGTCTTCAGTTGGAATTGCATCCATAAACAGAAATTCTGTCCTGAAAAGTCCAATGCCTCTCGCTCCATGGTTCCGAGCGGACTCAATCTCTATAGGCAACTCAATATTCGCCGAGAGTTCAATCGTATGGCCATCTATTGTTGTCGGTGAAATGTCTGACAGATTCACAAGTCCATTCATATAATCTGTGTATCTACGATTTCTTTCCTCGTAGGTCTTCAGGGTAGATTCATCCGGATTTATGACCACAATCCCTCTTGTGCCATCTACAATAATGAAATCTCCATCACTTACATATTTCAATACATCCTGCACGCCTACCACTGTTGGAATGCCAAATGCCCTTGCAACTATACTCGTATGCGAAGTCTTGCCACCTATCTCTGTTACAATACCTTTGACACGTTTTCTCGGTAACAGTGCCATATTAGAGGCTGGAATATAGTGGGCAATAATATTACACTCCTTCGCTATCTCCTCATAGATTGCTGAACTCTTTCCCTTGATATTTCTGATGACCCTTGATACAACATCGCCCATCTCTCCCCACTTATCCTTGAAGAATACACTCTTCTCCCTATCCAGAGATGAAGCCATATCCCGCACAGTCCGCTCAAACACATACTCAGCGTTTCTCTCACTTCTCTTTATATTATGTATGGTCCTCTGGATTATAATTCTGTCTTCAAGAAAGAGAAGCTGTGCATCAAATATCTTCGCGCTGTATGGGTCGGTCACCCCTTCAAGCTTATCCTTAATAGCGATAATCTCTTCTTTTGTACGCTTCACCGCCTCCTTGAACTTCTCCACCTCTTTTTCAATATCAGTTACACCATACTCCATAATGAGACTATGCTCTCCTTCAAGGAGTAATACCCTTTCAAGTGAAATTCCCGGAGATGCAGGTATACCTCGTAATATCTTATTTCTCTTTCTCTTCATTCTTCATCAAATTTATGGATAAAAAGTTCTTTGATGGCAGCTACCGCCTCTTCAGCATCATCTCCCGCTGCCTCTATCTCAACCTCTGCTCCTTTTTCAGCAGCAAGCATCATCACCCCCATAATACTCTTTGCATTAACCTTCATTTCGTCTCTGGACAGTGTGATATCAGAATTATATCTGCTTGCAACCTGCACCAGCATAGATGCAGGGCGCGCATGGAGCCCGAGAGAGTTTATAACTCTGATCTTCTCTTTGTAGACCATTGCTAAGTATTATACCATAAAAAAATGTATAAGTCAATACTAAAATGTCAAAACCAAACCCCTGCCCTTTGTAACTTCGCCTATTATATAGCCCTCTCCAAGTCTATTCAGCATAGTATCTGCTCTGTTTCTATCCACGATCAACACCATACCTATCCCCATATTAAATACCCTGTACATCTCATCTTCGGGCACCTTGCCCATCTCTTTTATAAATTTGAATACAGGTGGGACCTCCCAACTATTCCCCTTTATAACAACTCCGTATCCACCGGGAACAACTCTTGGTATATTGCCGTAAAAACCGCCACCTGTTATATGCGCTATCCCCTTTATGGTCGGAAGAGAAGAGGAGGACGAGAAAGGAGGAAAACAAGACAGCTGGTCAAGATACGAGCGGTGGACTCTCATAAGTTCCTCTCCCAGAGTATGCCTAAATTCAGCTATATACCTGTCAAGGGATAGTTTTTTCTCCTCAATAATCTTTCTTACAAGTGAGTATCCATTGGTATGAAGTCCATTTGAAGGCAATCCTACAAGCACATCGCCTTCTCTTATATCATCTCTTTCCATTCTCTCATCCGTTATACCAACAATAAACCCAACGAGGTCGTATCTGTTGCCTGTATAAAAAGAAGGGAGTTCAGCGGTCTCTCCTCCGAGAAGAACAATGTCATTCTTCTTGCAGCCATTTACTATCCCGGAAATCAAACCCTCAAATATTGCCTCATTCAGTTTACCTACCCCTATATAATCCATAAAGAAGAGTGGTTTTGCCCCTTCACAGAGTATATCATCTATACAGTGATTTACAAGGTCCTCTCCAACCGTATCATGTTTTTGAAGCGAAAGGGCAATAAGCAGTTTGGTGCCAACGCCGTCAACAGATGCAACGAGCGTTTTTTTGCCAAGTGGAAACCTTCCTCCAAATCTACCTATCTCACCCGAAAACTTCTTTACATACGATAGTAGAGATTCCTTCTTCTCTACATTCACGCCAGCGTCTTTATACAGCATATCTTAACACTTAAAACATGAAAGTATAAACATATATTCTTAGCTATATTATAGAAACACATAGAAAGACACCAAGATTTTTTTAAACTCGGTAGACAGGTATTAGCACAAATTGAATTTGTGCCTACATATTCTTTTATCTCTTATATTCTCTTTCAATCCCTGTCCATACGGATCTTGAGATTGAATTTCTCTTTCTTCTTGATAGGGACCTTTACGAGACTTATAAGGGGTCAAGAAAGAAATAAATCTCTTTAGAGTCTCTTGCAAGTTCCTGTTTTATAATCACCAAACAAAAAATTCAAGAGCACCTTGAAATTGAAAAATTCAGAACAGGGCCTGAATCTTCCCAGCAATCACCTCTTGCTCCTTTAGTTCTAATCTGACCTTTAATGCGTATATATCAATATCGGGATGCAGTCTCTCGAGTTTCACCATATCTTTTTCAGTGGTTATTATAGGAAGATGAGCCCTCTTTTTGATTTTTATAATATCTTTTAAATTATATTCGTGATGGTCTATATATCTTATATGAAAGAAGGGCCTTACACCAGCATCTCTTGCAGTGAATTCAAATGAGATAGCGTCTGCTATTGCTGACAGAAGTATAACATTCTCTCCCGCAAAATATGAGATAGGCTTTTCGTTACGCCTTGTATCAACAAATGAAACGGGCTTATAAAATGCCTCAATAATAGGTTTATCTTTGACCAACTTTGATAAACTATGTTTCAACCTGCTTGTGTCAAATCTCTCTGTCGGGCTTGTTATCACAACTATGTCACTCCTTTTGAGACCTGATGGAGGCTCTCTCAGAAACCCACTTACACCGCTTCTTGCGTTTATAAGCACAATATCAAGCGCCTTCTGTATTCTCAAATATTGGAAGCCGTCGTCCAGTAGGACTGCCTCATATCCTAACTCTCTTGCATGGAGGGTAAATTTCAAGCGATTCTTCCCCTCGGATACGGGAATATTATACCTCTCATAGAGAAGCGTCTCATCCCTGTAGGGCCTCTTCAATACGCAGGCAGGTTTCTGTATGAGATTGTATAGATATATAGTAAAGGGGGTCTTCCCAGACCCCCCAAAATTTACATTTCCGACAGAAATAACAGGAATATCCATCTTCCTTGTCTCAAGTATCCTATGTGTATATAGTAACAGTCTTGTCCTGGAGCCAGGTAAACATACAAACATTACATGTTGAAAACCAAATTGCCTACTTTTTCTCTTCCTCTGTTCTCTTTTTCTCTTCCTTATTTTTATAATCGGTCTGGTAGAAACCCGAACCCTTCAATATAAAACCGCTTACACTTGTAATGCACCTTCTCGCCTCTTTTCCACACAAAGGACAAAGAATCTTTCCCTTTTCGCTAATCCCGTGAAATCGCTCAAACCTGTGTCCACAGTGAGTGCATTCATACCCATAAGTAGGCATAATCTAACCTCCCTCTATGGGTGTGTGACACTTTTGTCACACACCCACCGAATGTATATCCTTAATATCCGTATCCACCCATGCCACCAGGGGGCATTGCAGGCGGTGCCTGTTCCTCTTCTTTCTTTTCGGCCACCATAGCCTCTGTTGTAACGAGGAGTGAGGCAACTGACGCTGCATTCTGCAGGGCAATCCTCGTCACCTTTGTGGGGTCTATAATTCCTCCCTTGACCATATCAGTGAACTCGCACTTCTCAACATCAAATCCGAAGTTCTTGTTTTTATCTTTCCTTATTCTATCCAGTATCACAGATGCCTCTTCCCCGGCGTTTGCAATCAGCTGCCTTGCAGGTCCCTCAAGCGCGCGTTTCACAATATTCACTCCTATCGCCTCATCACCCTCACACTTCAACTCTTCAAGTTTTGGAATACATCTCATATATGCCACACCTCCACCAGGGACAGTGCCTTCCTCCACTGCTGCCTTGGTTGCATGGAGTGCATCCTCAACTCTTGCCTTTTTCTCCTTCATCTCGATTTCTGTAGATGCACCGACATTTATTACAGCAACACCACCAGCGAGTCTGGCAAGCCTCTCCTGAAGTTTTTCTCTATCATAATCGGACTTTGTCTCTTCTATTTGCAGCTTTATCTGCGACATCCTTGCCTGTATATCTGCCTTTGAACCAAGCCCTTCTACTATTGTTGTATTCTCCTTGTCAATCCTCACCTTCTTTGCCTTTCCAAAATCCTCCAGCCTTGCTGCCTCAAGTTTCATTCCCTTCTCTTCAGAGACGACCTTTCCACCTGTAAGAACTGCAATATCTTCCAGCATTTCCTTTCTCCTATCACCGTATCCCGGTGCCTTCACCGCACAGCACTGAAGTGTTCCTCTGATCTTGTTGACGACCAGCGTAGCAAGTGCTTCTCCTTCTAAATCCTCTGCTATTATAAGTAGTGGTTTGCCCGACTGCGCTACTTTCTCTAATGCTGGCAGGAAATCCTTCATTGCTGAGATCTTCTTGTCGTGTATAAGGATATATGGTTCTTCAAGAACTGCTTCCATCTTCTCGGGATTTGTTACAAAATAAGGAGATATATAACCTCTATCAAATTGCATTCCCTCAACGAGGTCAAGTTCAAAGCCAACGCCTTTTCCTTCTTCAACTGTGATAACACCATCTTTACCTGCTCTATCCATAGCATCTGCAATTATATTCCCTATCTCCTCATCGTTGTTTGCTGAGATCCTACCAACCTGAGCAATTTCAGTCCTTCCAGATGCGGGGGTAGATATTTCCTTCAGTTCCTCTATAACCTCCTCTACTGCCTTTTCTATACCCCTCTTTAATGCCATTGGATTTGCTCCAGCAACAACATTCTTCATTCCTCCTTTATATATTGCCCAGGCAAGCACTGTGGCGGTTGTGGTTCCATCTCCAGCTACATCGGATGTCTTTGAAGCCACCTCACGCACCATCTGTGCTCCCATGTTCTCAAACGGATCTTCAAGTTCTATCTCCTTGGCAACAGTAACACCGTCTTTTGTAACCGTCGGAGCGCCAAACTTCTTCTCCAGACTTACATTTCTTCCTTTTGGACCCAGTGTCGTCTTAACCGCATTTGTCAATTTTTCAACACCATCCCTTATCTTTGCTCTCGCTTCCTCACTATAAATTATCTCTTTTGCTGCCATAATTACACCTCCTTCTTAGCCACTGATTTCGCAGATACGGATTGCATGAACTTTCATGGATTTAATAAATCTGTGTAATCTGCGGCTTCATAATTATTCTTTTATTATACCAAGAATATCATCCTCCTGCATCATAAGATATTCCTTGCCGTCCATCTCAATCTCTGCGCCTGCATATTTGCCAAATAATATCTTATCTCCTTTCTTTACCTGCATCGGTTCTTCATCCTTACCCGGTTTAGCAACTGCAATTACTTTACCCTGCTGGGGCTTTTCCTTTGCTGTATCAGGGATTATTATCCCTCCTTTTTTTATCTCTTCTGGTTCCAGGCGCTCAACAAGCACCCTTCTCCCAATTGGCTGTATCTTCATAACTACCTCCCTGGTATAATGTTCATTATACCTGATTATTCACCCCGTTAGATATGAAGTATTATCTAACAAGGCAAGCCCCGTTGAATAGCTATGCTTCTACGGGACAAGCAGATTTTAGAAAAAATTACACAGATTCAAACTACTATTCTCTTCCCTGCCTACCGTCAGGCAGACAATCCCTGTTAACTTGTTTTTTCAACAGGGATATTAAGAGATGGGAAGAGATTTCTTTCATTCTTTGTCTTGGGTCTTATGTCCCTTGTCTTATGTCTTTTATATGATTTTTACAGATGTATATTATATCACAAAATTCACATTTTGTCAAGAAAAATTTGCAACTAATTAAAAATTTACTTTTATAAGAGAGAAGGCAGACGGCAAGACTCCTGCACTTACACGAGCACTTCGTAGAATCCTGCGGATATAAAAAACAGAAAGGAAGGTTTAGAGATAAGGCTGAATTTAATTATTATTTTATGTGCTATTTCCCTTTATTACCTTATGTAACACCTTGCTCAGTTCTTCTATTTTGTACGGTTTTGTAATGACTCCACTAAAACCAAACTTTCTATAATCAGCCATTATAGGGTTGTTAGAATAGCCACTGGAAACAATTGCTTTAACATCAGAATCAACCTTTATAACTTTCTTAATGGCTTCCTTACCCCCCATAGCACCTGGAACAATCAAATCCAGTATCACGGCGTCAAAGGGTTGCTCGGATTCTTTAGCCTTTTTATACAGTGCAATTGCCTCCACACCATCTTTAGCGAACTCTACATCATATCCCAGATACTTCAGTAACCTACCACCAATTTTCAGAACAATATCCTCATCATCCATCAAAAGTATTTTTCCTTCCCCTTTAATTAGTTCTTTCGTCTCTCGTCCACCAATTGTAATTTGTTTCTCAGAAATAGGTAGATAAATATAGGAAGTCGTTCCAACCCCCAGTTCAGATTCTACGTCAATATATCCATTATGCTTTTGGATTATGGAATAGGCGGTAGCAAGCCCCAGACCACTCCCCTTTTGTTTTGTGGTAAAATATGGGTCAAATATCCTTGGCAGATGCTCTTTCGGTATGCCAACACCCTGGTCTTTGATGGAAATCTTTATATATTTACCCTTTTGTAAGGGTAAAACTTGTTCTTTCCTTGCAATAATATTCTCCGCCTTAACTTTTACTGTGCCTCCCTCTGGCATTGCCTGACTGGCATTGATAATCAAATTGTTGATGACCTGATTGAACTGGCCTTCATCAACAGCTACTAACCATAGGTCCGGGTCAATAGAAAATTTACACCTGACATTGGAACCCGTCAGGGCCAATTGCACTGCATCCTTCAGTAATTCCGGAATAGAAGTGGTCTTTTTAATGGGCTCTCCACCCCTGGAAAAGGTAAGTAATTGCAGGGTTAAATCCTTTGCACGTAAAGATGCTTTTTCCGCCTCTGTTAATATTTCAAAAACCTCTTCTTTAGGTTTTGCATACATCTTTACAAGGGAAATATTGCCCAGAATTGCTGTTAGAATGTTGTTAAAATCGTGCGCTATACCTCCAGCAAGCAAACCAAGTGATTCAAGTCTCTGGGCCTTCATCACTTCCTTTTCCATTCTCTTGCGTTCAGTAATATCCCTATCAACGCCTCTGTATCCAACTAAATTTCCCTTATCATCAAGCATTGGAATACCACTCGTTTCAAGAATAACCGTATGTCCGTTCTTATGCACATTTTGGTTTATAAAGTTCTTAAATGCTTCTTTCTTTTTAAAGACTTCAAATGCAGATTTTTTTAATTTTTCACGCTTATCGGGATGGAAAAAGTCATAGAAGTATTTTCCGAGCACTTCATTATACTCATAACCTAGAACCTGTTTAACGACAGGACTGCAGTAGGTGTAACATCCTTTTTCATCTGTCTCCCAGATCCAGTCCCCTGTGTTGACAACAATGTCTCGAAATCTTTTTTCCGATTTTTGCAAAGCATTCTGTGTTTCAGTAACATCTTCCAGGATACTAAGAAGTGATTTTCTGGATTCTTCTGATTCCGCAAAAAGCTTTTTAAGTTCCTTTTGACTGGAAATGAGTTGTTCCGTTTTACTCTTTAGTTCCTCCTCCGCCCGCTCACGCTCGGTGATATCTTTGAGGGATACAACAATACGGGCTTCTTCTTCTTCTTCTTCTTCTTCTGCAAAAAACATTCTTGCCATGTCAAATTGTAAAATAAGCTCTTCTATATCCTTTTGTTCCTCTTCCATAATTATCCTCCTATGCTATTAGCTGTCGGTAACCCGTCATAATTGTTTGCAAAACTTTTGAGAAGGCTTCTTTCAATTAAGCTATAACTTTCTGTTAAATAAAAACGCACAAATACATCATAGTTACTGATAAATTTCCCCAAGCGCTTATTTTTTAATTTATTACCCGTATAGTTTGCTGTTCGCTTACGCAGGTTTTTGGAAGAACCAATATATATAACATTACTCCTGCAATTCGGGTAATCAATTTTTGACGAAATGGAGAGTTCATAAACTTCAGATTCAGTCGGGATTCTATTGAAATATTTTTTTGATAACAGTATGTAATCGCTAAAAGTTACCTCCTTTCCATAATAAGCAGCTTTTTCTCTATAGTTGGGAATATTAAGTAATTTTCTGCAATTACATATTGTTCTAAGGGATAAGTGTGCCCCTTTTCGAGCCAATAGATGTTGAATATCTTTATCTTTCAAGGCATTTTTATTATTGTCAACTATTTCTCTAATGAGAAACGCGTGATACTTTTTTTTGATATAAATAGATTCCTAAGATTTATGAGCTGACTTTGAGGATTCATAACCAGTAAATTTGAAATCAACCTTGAAAGTCGGGTTTGATCAAGATATTGTAAAGGATATAAGGATAAAAACTGGTTTAAGGTCAAAGGTTTTAAGTCTGCTTCTCTGCCAGAAGACCAATATTTACCCTGGTAATGAAGAAGACTTTTTAAAATATGCAAGGAAAATGTATTCCTGGTATTGATCCATTTCAATGAACATATTATTTTATTTTCAGTACAATCTTGAGTCGAATAAATATTCTCTAAACGTTTATTGAAAACTTCAAAACATAAAGTTCCATCTTTAATTATTATTTTAGCATAGAATAATTTCTTTTTGGCAAACTTATGAGTTGCTAAAGGCTCTGTCAATCTCTTTGTTGTTTTTTTAATATAGGCAAGATACTTTGTTAAGGGCATCTCCAATACTTTAGTAAAAATTATTTTGCCTATTTTTTGCTTCCTCATCATTGCTTTTTAGAAATTCTGATTTCTGTGGAGTCCTTGTTGATTATTCTATTTTTCACCTGTTCAATGATTATTTCCGTGAGTTCTTGTTCTGTATAGTTTAGCTTTGCTGAATATTTTTTAACAATATCCTGAAATGTCTTATTTTTTGTAAATAGATTCAGTTTATCTGTAAAAACTAACAGACCATCTGGCACAAATTTGAAAATATTTTCGATAACTTTCCTATGCTGTTCTTCACTTTCCCACCGCTCCTCTTCCACCCGTTTGCGCTTTATTGCCATCGCTACCTGTTCTGAAACAAATGTGAGAATATCCTTTTCTTCTTCCCTAAATCCGATCCCTTCAGTATAGCTCTGGACAACCAGCACACCTATGGTCTTT
>Ga0209121_10004118_pt1 | contig 13686 bp, 16 predicted proteins | sample Cruoilmetagenom3_FD_187292 | JGI IMG/M metagenome (GOLD analysis project Ga0209121, IMG submission 187292) | Oil polluted marine microbial communities from Coal Oil Point, Santa Barbara, California, USA - Sample 3 (SPAdes) (version 2) | ecosystem: Environmental > Aquatic > Marine > Oil seeps ... | reverse complement strand
TCATTCTTTCTGTTAACAATTGAGAGGGATAAGAATATTTTTCACTTGGCAAATAATGATGAGATGTTCCCTCGTCTCTAATCGCTTTAGTGCATATTATATTGCTTCCTAATTGTAAATCTTTTTGTAAAGAGCCAGCTGTTCCAATCGAAAGAAACGATTTAATTCCAAACGCGTTAAGTTCTTCCATTAAAATTGCTACTATAGGAGCCCCAATTCCAAAATTGCCACATATACCGATCTGATTATCGTTTTCATTTAACAGGTAAAAGTAATCTCCAAAAACGTTATCAATTTTTTTAAGAGAATAATTTTCTATTATATAGTTAAAGATAGTAGGAGAATAACACATTATTACTCCCTTAGGTGGATTAATATCGGGATATCTTCCAAGTTCCTTTTTATACTTCCAGAAATCTTTAGCGTTAACAAAAGATTTCTCACGGTATTTATTCGGATAATTTGGAAATGTCATATTTTTTGAAAAGTTTTAGAAAATTTGAAATTACTTAAAAATTATTAGTACTTTAAATTTTATCTAATAAACTAAGCCAATTAGGTAACTCTTGAATATTATTGTTCCTAAAATTGATCTTCTCAATTGATTTTAAATTACTCAAAACATCTGGAATGGTTGAAAAGTTATTCCAGCTTAAATCAATATTTTCAAGGTGCGAAAGCTCGCTCAATGAATCAGGTAAATTTGTTAGATAATTACAGCTTAGATTCAGATATTTTAAATTCTTCAATAAGCTAATCGATGACGGTAGTTGATTTCTCAACGATAAACTCAACTCTAAAATGTGCTTATCTTTGATTATACAAACTATATTTTCGGCGTAGATCAATTTCTTAATGGATTCCCAGTAAAAAAGGTTGTTATTGTTTATATTGAATCCCAAATCTAATAAAAAAGGAACTTCTTCAGGAATGAGTTTATATTTTAACCCGATTTTCTCTAACCTCTGAAAATATATCTGATTTAGAACTTCGAACAAATAACTCTGGCGATTTTTTAACATATGTCCAAGTAAGCTAAGTACTTTGGGCGATTTGTCGTTTAGAATAGCCCATTCTATGGATTTTAAACCCACCTCTAAGTAATTTGATAATATAATTTCAGCAGAAATTATCCTAATATCTTCGTATTCATCAGAAATTAGACAGCTTTCTATTATTTTAAAAATAGCTTGATTTTTAACATTTAACTTGTTTAAAACATTTAGACTTTCTAATCTTAAACTTGTATCATCAGATTTTTCTATAATTGAAACCAGAAATTCAATAGCTTCAAACTTTGTTATTCTATTCTTAATTATTTTCTGGTAAATACTATTTGGGTCTAAAGAATCTTTCATTTCGAGTTAATTGGTAAAATATTCTATATGTTAAAATAATATAACAAAAATTTTTAAGATAATTATTAATCACTTAAAGCAAATTCCACTTATTTTTTAAAATTAAAAAATCTTTATTAGATTGAGCATTAATAATACTAGTTATTTATACATTTGAATTAAAATTTCAGATAAAAAATGATTGCTAGAACTGATTCAAATCGAGTCCTAAAGTTAAAGGATAATTTATTATCGAGTAAATACGAGATATGCGTTGAACGCATGAGATATTTCACAGAAAGTTATAAAAAAGATCCCAGCGATCCTGAGATTATTAAAAGGGCGAAAGCAGTTGCACATACATTAAAGAACATGACTATATTCATTAGGGATGACGAGTTACTTGTTGGAAACGAAACTAGTAAAAATTTAGGGGAAAAAATTAATCTCGATCTCCAGAGATATGACAACAGTTTGGAGAAGAGAGCTACTTTTAAAAAACTAAGAAGACGAAAACTCCAACCATTTTATATTGAGGAACCTGAAATCGACGAGTTGTTAGACATAATACCGTTCTGGAAAGGAAAATCATTAATTGGTAATCGGATTAATAAAAGATTGCGAGAAGAAAAACTAATCACGGGAGAGGGGCAAATTGCTTCTTTAGCCCCAAACATCTCCATTCAAATTGGAACTACAGAAGGACATTTATGTGCGGGATACGAAAAGCTTTTGAAATTAGGATATAAAGGCATCATTGAGGAAGCTGAGTTGTTTCAATCGCGGCTAAATGAAGCCGACGAAAATTATCAAGATAAGTTTAATTTTTACGATTCCGTTAAAATATATTACGAAGCGGCAATAAATTTTGCGCAGAGGTTTTCAGATCTCTCACACAAAATGATAGAAAAACAAAATAACGATGTGCGTAAAAGTGAGCTTAAAATAATTGCAGATATGATGAAAAAGTTCACCATAGAACCTCCCGATACATTCTACGAAGCTGTTGAATTTATTTGGTTTTCTCAAAATATCGCAAATGTAATCTATCAGCGAAGCGTTGTAGCTCTAGGTCGATTAGATCAGATATTATGGCCTTATTACGATAACGATCTTAAAAAAGGGAAAATAAATCGTGATACCGCCTTAGAATTAATAGAAGAATTAAATTTGAAGCTAACATGGAATGTTACCTTATTACCGACAGATTTTACGCTAGTAGCTAATGCCCTTGGTCAAAATACACAAACAATTACTGTTGCAGGAATGGACACAGATGGAAACGACGCAACTAACGAGCTATCTTTTCTATTTCTTGAAGCATATAAAAATATAAAGGTTTTTAGCACCGACTTATCGGTTAGAATTCATAACAACACGCCAGAACGTTTCTTCGAAGAAGCTATTAGAGTTTTTAAGTACACATCGGGTATAGCTTTCTATAACGATGAAATCATCGTTCCAGGGCTTAAAAAAGCAGGATATTCGCTTGAGAATTCTCGGAATTACGTTTTAATAGGATGCGTAGAGCCCACAGGTCAAGGGAATAGCTTTTCGGCAACAGGTCGTATGTTTATGAACTTACCAGGCGTGTTAGAATTAACGCTAAACAACGGATATAGCAATTTATCGGGAAAAATAGACAGTTTACAAACTGGTGATCCAGCGGGATTTTTATCTTTCGAGAAGCTATACGACGCTTTTACTCGTCAACTTAAGCATAACATAGAATTATCTATCAAAATAGCTGAAATTGGAGATGTTGAAGCCATGAAATACGCTCAGCACCCGTTTATCTCCGCTACATTAGATGGTTGTTTGGAAAACGGAAAAGATTACGTGTGTGGAGGTGCTAAATATAATTTTTCTTCTATAACTGCTTACGGATTCGCTACTTTAGTCGACTCATTATATAACATAAAGAAGGTTGTTTACGATCAAAAATCAATGTCATTACCCGAACTAATTGAAATTGTAAATTCAAACTTTAAAGATGACGAAGTAACTCGCCAAAAGTTAATTAATATTTATGAAAAGTGGGGAAACGATAATACTGAGATAGATTCCCTTGCTATTAAATTGTGGGACTTATTTACACAAGAAGTAGCTAAACATAAACCTTTAAGAGGTGGTCGATATAACGCTGGAGCTTATTCAATGGGCATCCACGTGATGGAAGGACTTTTAACTCGCCCAACAGCGGATGGCAGAAAAGCAGGTAGACCAATCTCAAATAGCTTATCACCGGTAAATAACGCTGAAAAGAATGGAATCACTGCGGCATTAAATTCAATAGCAAAATTAAATTACGACTACGCTATGAATGGAATAGCCGTTAACATACGAATCCATCCCCAAAATTTAGAAAGTCAAGAAAATGTAGAAAAGTTTTATCACTTGTTAAAATCTTACTTCGAAAAAGGAGGTATGCAAATTCAACCTACTGTAGTATCGACTGAAACTTTAAAAGACGCACAAATCCACCCCGAAAATTATCCTGATCTAATCGTCAAAGTTGGTGGTTATAACGCTACATTTATTGATCTTGGAAAGCCCATTCAAAACGACATAATCGATAGATTAGAATATAAATTTTAGAATGTCGAAATCTTAACTTAATGCTCAATGTAATGGAAGGAAATGTCCTTATTATCCTCATTTTTAAAATATTTACAAAATTTTTAAATTTAAAGAAATTAAGTTAAAATTATGCCAGATATAAAATTGTTAATAAATGGAGAAAATATCCCATTAAATCCAATTATGACTACGATGCTAACCAATATTAACTTAGGATTTATTAGTGCCTTAAAAAAAATTCCTGAAAATAAAGTAGAAGTGAAAATCGAAATCAAATTATAATTTTCTTTTTTAATATTTTGGTACTTTAAACAAATTCTTTTTTTTATTAAATTACTTAATTAGAAAGTTTTAGATAAATTAAGCTACATTTATAGAATATGAAGAAGAAGAAAAGTATAGATTTCAATAATTGTTCGTTATGTTTTATTCCAGTACCAGTTTACTTAATTACTACTATAGATGAGAATAATATCTATAATATTGCTCCATATGGGATGGTTATGCCTATCTCTTATAATCCTCTTATAGTTAGTGTTGGTTCGGAAAAAAATAGAGATACATATAGAAATATCTTACAAATAAACGAGTTTGTTCTAAATGTACCAAGTGTAGAACTTTTGAAAAAAATAAATAGAACAGCTGATCCAATTCCATCAGCAGAAGATGAATTTATTCACGCTGACTTAACTCCAATTAAATCAAAAATAGTTCAACCTCCAAGAATTGAGGAGTGTAAATCGCATTTGGAATGTAAGACGATATGGATAAAAGAGGCTTCAAATACGTGCACAAATAGAGTTATAATTACTGCAGAAGTAGTTGCTTTATCTTTAGATGAAGATCTTTTAATAAAAAATCTTTGTAAGCAAAAAGGACTTATGAAACCTTTATATTACGAAAAGCATTCGTATTTTTCTCTTGGCGGATATATAGGTAGTCGAAGAATGAGATGATTTCTTAGTTTATATCATAACGATTGCAATGAAAATATCAAATTTAAGAAAACTTTTTAAATAATTTGATGGATATTCATAAAAATAAATGAAGAAAAGAATAAGAATGATTATCATTAAATGTGCTAATTGTAAAGAGAATATTATTAAATACGTGAAATTGGGAAAAGGAAATATACATCGCTGTTATATAAGCCGCATTCAAAAATATTATGTTCCATTTAACAACAAAGAGTTAAAATGTCCTAATTGTGAAAAAATAATCGGAACTAATCAAGGGAATTATATTAAAATGATCAACCATACATTTACATACTCTGGAACAATTAATTAATTAATCATTTATAAACATAAAAATAAAATTAAAAAAGTCAATAATTATGGTGATGATAAAGTGAGTTTTTCGGAAGAAGATGTTCACAATAAGTTGGAAGAAGTAAAGCATCCTTTTATCAATTGCTCGTTAACAGAATTAGGAATAGTTAAAAATATAGCGGTTAACGATAGTGATATGGTTGCGACTATTGCATTACCTTTCGCCAATATTCCGATTAAAGATCAGCTAATATCTAGCGTGAAAACAGCTCTAGAGGATCTTGGTGCGAAAGTTGAAATTAAAATAACTTTAATGACGCAAGAAGAAATCCAAAAGTTTTTAGATTTGGAAAAGAAGAATTGGAAATAATTTTTTTTTATAATTTTTATTCTTTTCTAATCCAACATTATTCTCACCTTAATGATATAACGACTCTTATTTTTTCTACGCTTCGAGAAAGATCTCAACTAAAGCGTCTTGATTATCTTGTAAGGTCCACTTATGGCTTTTAATTCCTACTATGGAACAATTAATTAATCTTAGAAAACTATTTTAATTTAGAATCTTCGCTCCCATCTGGTAGAACATAATCAGGAGATATATATCCCTCTTCTTCAAATCTTTTTTTTCGAATACAATTTTTACCTTCGTTCCAGCAATAGTTTTCGACCCACTTTTTATCTATCAAACCTTTATCATAAGCTCGTTTGATCGCAGGTGTCTCATCATACCAGCGACAATATTTTTTCTTCATATCACTTATTAACATTAAATTACTATTATTTTTGTCTAAAAGGGAAATTAAATTGAAAATCAATGACTATCAATTAGCTGCAGGATGGATTTTGGAATCTAAGAAGACCATCCTTTTTACAGGAGCAGGAATATCTGTCGAAAGTGGAATTCCACCTTTTCGTGGTGAAGATGGACTATGGAGTAAATATAATCCATCTTTTTTATTAATGAATAATTTTATGACATATCCAAAAAAATCTTGGGAATTGATATATGAAATTTTTTATGAGTTTTTCAATCAAGCAACTCCAAATGAAGCTCATTATATCATCGCAGAACTAGAAAAAAAAGGATTAATTAATGGTATAATTACCCAAAATATAGATAATCTGCATCATAAAGCAGGAAGTAAAAGTATTGTAGAATATCATGGAACATCAAGAACCTTAACCTGTTTAAATTGTACTCAAAAATTTAATAGTAATAACCTTGTAAATAAAGAAAAATTACCTCCTCACTGTCCCAGTTGTGATGGTTTGCTAAAACCTGATTTTGTATTTTTTGGTGAACCAATTCCCGCTGAAGCTCAAAATCTTTCGAATAAATACGCTTCGACAGCCGAATTGTTTATATTAGTAGGAACTACTGGAGAAATAATGCCTGCTTCTTTAATTCCATATCTTGCAAGAGAGAAAGGGGCACGAATTATTGAAGTCAACATTGAACCTACTAAATACACTCAGTCAATTGTTGATATTTTTTTAAAAGGAAAAGCTACAGAAGTATTTATGAAACTCAAAAAAATACTTTAATTCTAATAATACTTCTCCTTTCTTAGATTTTAACAGGAGAAAGCCTATATTGTAATTAAAAATTATAAAAAAAGGTTTTAGATTTTAAGTTAGATAAGCTTTTATCTTATTGTTATAAGCTTTATAATAATCAATTAAAAAATATTAAAAGTGAATATAAAAAATGGTAGAAACCGTGATATTGTGTAAGGAGGGAACAATTAACTCTTATCTAAGTGCCCTCGTTATTGCAATGAATAAAAAGAAGAAAGGAGAAGATGTACACGTTGTGTTTATGCAAGAAGGATTAGCAGCTCTTGTGGACAAAAATTTTAGATTTATACCTGGTTTGGAACCACATGCGAAAGATATAGAGAAAAATGCGGCTATGATGGGTATCCCTTCAGATCCTTTCGAATTAATAAAAGAGGCAAATAAGGTAGGAGTTCCCTTATATGCTTGTCAAGCATGGATGAAACTTCTAGGTGGAAAACCTCCAAAATTTCCAATTCCGGATGGTTTGCAGAAACTGGAGTTATCAGAATTAATAACGGCGCTAGATGAAGCAAAAAAAGTGTTTTCAATTTAAATTGAAATTGAAATTTAAAATCCGATAATTATTAAAAAAATGGAAAAAGAAATATATCTTTAGTTGATCTTATATTGCGTCTTTAAGAAGATTATGATGAAATTCTTGACTTTAGCGCGATCAGGCAAACTTGCGATCATTCCATATATTGCAGCTTCACCTTCAGAAACCTTTTCAGGGTGGTTCCGCACTTCCGAGATCTGTGAAAAAAATAAAAAACAAAAATGATCAAGATTTTTACTACTTACTATTATGAATAAGAAGAAGATGTCATATGAAGAAAAAAATGCCCTAAAAGGAAAAGTGACGCTTGTCACTGGTGCAACTGGTGGTATTGGGAGGGAAATTTGTAAAAGATTTGCAAAATTGGGATCTTTTGTGTATATTTGTGATATTAAGGAAACCACTGAACTTGCAAATTATATCAATAAACAATATGAAGAACCAAGAGCAATGGCAGTCCCATATGATATTTCAAGTAAGGTAGAAGTAAGAGAAATGTTTCAAAAAATATTAAAAAAAAATAATGGAGTAGATGTTCTCATCAATAATGCTGCCGTTCACGGTACAGGTGACTTTCCTGAAATTTCTTATAATGAGTTTCTTAAAACAATAAAGATTGATCTTTCTGGTGCAATGTATTGTACCCTTATAGCGACTACATATATGAAGAAAAATAAATGGGGGAGAATTTTTTTTACAGGGGCACCTTTGTCTTCTTCTGGGATACCTTGTTCTTATCTTGCCGGTAAATCTGCCTTTATCGGTTTAGCAAAGTACATTTCTAAAAGATACAAACACGATAATATTCGAACATTTACTTTAGTTTTAAGGCATTGTGATACTCCCATGATAAGGAGAGTAGTGAAAGGACGAGGAAAGGACGTTGAGAAGGGCATTGAAGAGTTAAATAAAAAATCTAAAACGGGTAAAATGATTACTCCAGAAGAAGTGGCAGAAATATATGCATATTTCTCTTTAGCTAAATCACCGAAAATTAGCGGTCTAACACTTCTCTCAGATGGAGGGATCACATATCTTTAAAAAGAGGTGAAGATCGATGAAAGAAAATTTATATAAAGGCCAGAATTGTATTATATTCGGAGTAAATACATTCATTGGAAAAATAGTAAGTAAGTATCTTGCTCAAAACCAAGTTAATCTCGGTTTGATAGATCTTGTTTCTCATAAAGATAAAGAAATTACGAATAATTTAAACACTCAAAATAAAACAATTTATAAAACAGTAAAATCTGGGAATGAAGACAATATGATTAATATTGTTGAAGAAATCCATCAAAAGCTTGGTGATATTAATTATTTGATTTGTTTTTATTATATTGATGATCTACAACATAAAATAAAACCAGAAGATCTAACTTTAGAAACATGGGATTTTTTATTTCAAGATTGGATAGTTAATTATTTTTTAGTGCTAAAAGCTGTGGTTCCCCTAATGATCAAGGTAAAAAAGGGGAGAATAGTTTTTTTCATCACTACCACCGGATATACTGGAGAAGGTGAAGGTGAAGGAGAAATAACTCTTAGTGGATCTATTCATGAATGTGCTTGTTCCAGTGGAATTACTGGAATGATGACTTCAATAGCAGCGGATATTATCCCACAAGGAGTCTCTTTAAATGGAATTGCACTTGGACCCAATTATAAAAAAGATATTGATCAAATTATTTGGGCAGTAAATCTTTGGCTTTCGGGATTAGGGGAGTATTCATGTGGTCAGATTCTTAGATTATATTAAACTTGTTGTTTCTTATTCAATTAATAAAAATTTGGAGGTTTCAAAAAAATGGAATATTTAAGTCAAAAAGAAAGAAATAAAATTCTAAAAGAATGGGATGTCTATGAACTATCTCTAAATGATCAAATTGTAAAAATTTTTGAAAAAGTAAGAGATATTCGCTTTGGTAGTATCAATTCAAGAAATCCGATTGACGTTTATAAAGCAAATAAAGGGACTTGTTCGGGAAAACATTTCCTAATTAAAGAATTATATAAAGGTATTGGTTTAAAAACCAAAGATATGATTTGTATGCAACGTTGGAAGGATCTAATATGGTTTCCGACAGGGAATTATGAAATAGTAAATTTTTCAGAAGAATTAATAGATATGCTCAAAGAGTATGAAATTATAGACTTTCATAACTATCTTAAAATTTTCATAGATGAAAAATGGATACAGTTAGATGTAACAATTGATAAACCGCTGAAAAAACTTGGATTTTTTACAACAGAGAAATGGGATGGAAAATCAGATATGCCTTTATGTTTTTGCGGGACAAATAAAATATGGGATTGTGAAGATAATGGTATGGAACAAAAGAGAAATCTAGTTAACCAACTTCCGGAAAAAATCAGAACCGCAAGGAAGGAATTTCTTGAACAAATGACCAAATGGATCGATGCTCTAAGAGAAAAAGGCGAGATTTAAGGCCTTCATCTTTTTAAATCCTTTTTCTTTTTCTCACACAATTCTTTCCGCCATTTATTGCCAAGAAAAATAAAGCAAAATTTATAGAAATTAACATTGAAGAGTCAAAATACACCAATTCTATAGTCGATATTTTTTTTAAAAGGGAAAGCGTCAGAAGTATTGTTAAAATTAAAAGTAATTTATTCCGAGTTCTTTTGTCTAATAAATATTAGGCTAAAAAGATCTCTAATCTATACTACCATCTCGTTTTAGAACCTAATTTAACGTCTAAAATTGGTGTTCCGTTGATCGCATCGAGATTTTTGACGAATAAAGTGGTGTCTTCAATTTTAACTAGTTTAACGTTAGTAATTCCAATGCGAGATAATCGATTAGGCGTCCGAGAAGCGAAAACACCGACTTTTTTCCCGTCAATACCTCGAGAAAAGGTCGATCGAATCTTACGCTGTTTATGAAAATAATATACAACAGTAATCCATTCGTCTTCTTCTAATTTGTAAAGAAATGGTCGTTGAGATTCAAAAAGGCGGATTTTAGAGACATCATCTCTACGCCCTTTTAGCCCAAATCCTCCCCCTTTTTCTAATTGATTTTCCACAAAACCGATTGGAAAGATCTTAAACGGCTTATTGTTCTGATATAAACACGAATAACATATGAATTTGTCGTCATATTTATCAAGTTGGTCTAATGTTTTTTCCAATTTACATTTCGTACAAACTGGCATAGCTACTAATTAATCTATTGGTTAATTTATTAATTTCCAAAAAGTCTGGTTATTGTAAATTATTTTTTTAATCTTGTTCTCTGATGCTAGAGTATTCAATTGAAGTAATATGTCTTGTTCATTAAACTTTTTAGAACAAAATGATTCAAAAATTTGTTCTTGTCTCATTGGATGTCTTTCAAGTAAGTTCTTTAATTCTATTTCAAAATTAGAACTAAAAACACTAAATTTTCCTCGCTCAGGAAAATTTATATTATTATATTCTCCAAAAACATCGTTTAAAATGGGAATAACGCTTTTATCGGGAATTTGCACCCAACTTTCTGTAGGAGGTCTTATTGGAACGTTAATGTCAATTCTATCGGGGTTGATTAAATCTAATTTGTTTTTTATTTTTAATAGTTCTTCTTTAGAATCGTTAATTCCTTTCATTAACATTATTTCTATCCAGAATTTACCGTTAAATTCTTTCCTAAAATCGATGTATCCTTGAATCATTTTTTCATACTTTATGGAGGGATGAGGACGATTTATTTTAATGAATAGTTTTTCATCTCCCGCATCTAAAGTAGGTAAAACAACATCAGAAAATACAAGTTCATCCTTTACATCTTTGTGATATAATAAACTACCATTAGTGATTACACAAATCGGTTTTTTAGATAACTCTTTTGCTTTTAAAATTAATTCGCCTAAACTTTTGCATAATGTAGGTTCCCCACTACCTACAAATGTTACATAATCAAACTTATTTTTATTAAGGTTAATAGACTCTTCCATCTCTTTAATAATATCTTCTTTGGGGGAAAAATCTTTCCTCTCGTTCGTAAAATTAGTTGTTTTTCCTAATTGACAATATATACACTGATAATTACAGGTTTTTGAAGGAATAGGGTCGATTCCTAACGAATTTCCTAATCGTCTACTAGGAACAGGTCCATATATGTATTTCATATTCTTTTAAAATTAATATAATGTTTTGTAAAATTTATATTTATTTAACCAGTGATGCTTTATATTTATTTATCGCTCTTCTTAACGTTCTTATCGCTAATTCCGCACAATGTTTATGATCTTCTGGCAACCCTTTTAAAGCGGAGTCAACATCTTCCGGTTTTAAAGCTTCAGCAAAGCTTAAAGATTTACCCTCTATAAGAAGCGTAGTTTGACATGCTGCCACAAAAGAACATCCACATCCTTCATTTATAAAATTTGCTTTTCTTATGATATCATCTTTGATTTTTAAAAAGAAGAACAACGAATCTCCGCACGGACCCTTATAAGTTTGAGAAATAGTAATCTCTTCATCTGGAGGTTTTCCATAATTTTTAGGGTTATTCAATAAATTAACAATATATTCGTTATATTCATTAAACTCTCCTTTTATTTTCTTCTTCTGATGCGTTTCTATACTCCCGTTTTGCTTTTCCTTAGACATCTTAGATTGATTTACTTTTTATTCTGCAATACTAATGGTCATGGTTATGGTCATGGTCATGGTGGTAACCGTAATTAACATCTGCTTCTGTATGGATTCTATCTACGCCTTGTCCTTTAGCAAGGCCAGGAGAACAAATGTTTTCGCCACCCTCTAATGTACCATCTAAAATTTTTTCAATAGTATCATTAACACTTCCATTAATACCTTGAATAACTTCAATTCCATATTGGTTAAAAAAATCAATGGCTCTACGACCTATTCCACCCGTAATCATACATGTCGCACCTTGATCGTTAACAAATTGGGGTATGCTTCCAACAGAGTGCCCTGGATTAGAAAGAGCTTTAATCTCTATTACCTTATTGTCTTCAATTGTAACAAAAATATATTCTGGAGCTCGACCAAAATGTTGGGCAACCCTACCCGATTCTGTGCATATGGCTACTTTCAACTTTAGAATCACCTACTTTTTTAATTTTATTACTTATTTGTTATATCTAAATTGATAATATTATTTTGGATAATTATTCCTTGATAATAATTCTTCTTATTCTTTAAATTTTCTAAATCTTATAAAAACATGTATCCAATCAGACTCCTATTGTAATTTATTTAATCTTTTATTCGTGAATTATAAAAAAAAATACTATCAATGATTATTACAAGTCTTCTAATAATAAGTTTTGAAATAATTATCTATCTACAACAAAAACATCACAGATACTATTTAAACATTAATTTCAGAGATTTTTAAGGATTTTTAATATCTTAGGATAAAATGATACAATTAATAAGATTAATATCAACAAAAGGAGCCCTATGAAGAAAAATTGATTACTAATTTTCATAATTAAGAAAATACTTGAGGCGATTAATTGGATCACTGTGATAACAATACCTAACTTCATAAAGGTAGAAAAGGTTAATTGATATCCGTATTCCCTCACCATTAATATTAGAACTAAATTATCTCCCATTATTGATAAATTTTCTCCCAATATAGTTCCTACTGACACCGCAGAAAATAGTATTCGCTGATTTCCTAAGGTGGACATATTATTAACAATGGGGATAAAAATCTTTGTTATTGGAGCATTATCCATAATTGAACTTAATATACCGGATATCCACAAAAGAAGCAGAGAAGTGCTAATGAGATCCCCTCCAGTTATGTAATTAAGTCCACTAGAGACAAAAGTTAAAACACCTGTAAATGTTATTGCCTCAGAGATAAATAAAATACAAAATAGATAAAAGATTAATTCGAGATCTAATTCTTTCCATAAAAGTTCAAATTTATCGTTTAATACAAGGAGAATTGTAAGTATTCCGCCTATTAAAGCAATTATATCAATAGAAATTGTACTAATTAACGGAACTATAATAACGGCCGTTATAGTTAAAATAAACATTATCAACGATTTATAGAAATTCTTCTTGCTCTTAACAAACATCCAAGCGTCATAATCTAATAACAGTTCTATTCTTTCAGCTTTGGGTATTTTCAGCTTCTCTTTATTATATCTACTTAAAAAAATAATACTTATTAGAAAAAGAATGATAGAAAAGAAACCAATATCCATAAAATATTGAGGAAATGTCCAATTAATTGAATTACTAATTAATAAGTTTGGAATAGAACTTATAACAAAGAGGAGCCCTCCTAAATTAATAACCATGCCTTCAGAAAGAATATAAGGTATCGGATTAATATCTAGCATTTTACAAATCGTAATTGTTAATGGAATAATTAAAAAAATAC
>Ga0209121_10004117_pt1 | contig 13691 bp, 13 predicted proteins | sample Cruoilmetagenom3_FD_187292 | JGI IMG/M metagenome (GOLD analysis project Ga0209121, IMG submission 187292) | Oil polluted marine microbial communities from Coal Oil Point, Santa Barbara, California, USA - Sample 3 (SPAdes) (version 2) | ecosystem: Environmental > Aquatic > Marine > Oil seeps ... | reverse complement strand
CCGGCCGGCTGCGGATCCAGCGCGACCGGGTGATGCGCGACAGGCTTGAGACGCTCGGTGCCGAAGTCGCTGACGGGGTGGCGCCCGTCAGCCCCGAAGGCGGCGCTGACGGGCATGGGCGCGCGCGGGTCCGATCCCGGGCGTGCCCACGCGAACGGGCACTAAGAATGCATCCGATGATCAAGATCGAGGGCGTGCGCCACGCCCACAATACCGCCGTCAGCCCCCTGCCGGAACTCGACGAGTGCGGCTTCCTGGCGAGCGTTGGCCCCGCGGGCCGCGGCAAATCCACCCGCACCAAGCCGCTGCCCGGGCTGCTGATACCCGACGAAGGCCAGGTGATGCTGCCCGGCGCGGTGGTCGAAGCCACGCTCGACCGTCGGCATGGCGTTCCAGACCCCTATGCTGCTCGAATGGCGCCCGATCCTGCAAAACGGGATGCGCACGCTCGAGATCGTACCCAACACGCCCTCGCAGGCGGAGAAAGGAGACCGCGCGCCCCCCCCGGAGCCGGTCGGGCTCAACGGGTTCGAGGGCACGCGCCCCTCGGAGCTGTCCGGCGGCACCCGCCAGCGCGCCCCGCCCTGCCGGGCGCTGGTCCACGAGCCCGAGGTGCTGATCCTCGACGACCCCTTCGGCGCGCTCGACGCCTTCCCCCGTGAAGACCTCTGGCAGACGATGCACTGGGTGACGGAAAACGAGCCCTTTTCCGGCGTGCTCAGCACCCAGGACCTGCGCGGGGCGATCATCCTTGCCGACCGGGTGGTGGTGCTCTCGGGCCGCCCGGCCCGCACCCGATAGGTACTCGACGTGCCGACACGGGGCCCCGCGATCTCGTCCATCCCCACACGCCCGAGGCCGCCGGGATGCTGGCCGAGGACTTCGGCGCACTCAAGGCGGCGGTAACACTGGCCTTCATCGGCACCGACCCGATGGGGATCGTCAGCTCCCACGGCCGCGGCCTCGGCGCGCTTTGCGACAGCGGCAAAACCAACTCCGACGACCCGCTGATGTTCGCTGCGCTCATCGCCCCCAACCGTGCGCGGGACGTGCTCTACCACGTCGTGGTGGCGCCGCAACAAACCTTCACCGGCTGGGTCGAACGCTACTTGCGTTGACGCGGCGCCCGGGCGACGGCGTTTCGAAACGCCGTGACACGCGGTTTCGAAACCGCCTGCAAACCGCATCGATGCGGTTTCCCCCGGGGCGCGGGTCAAGACCGGCGGGAGACTGCCCCGAACGCCGCCCTATTGCGCGGTCCAGCCGCCATCGACCGGGATGGTCGTGCCGGTCACGTTGTGGGCGAGCGGGCTGCACAGCCACACTGCCAGTGCGCCGATCTCGGCGGGATCGCAGGTGCGGCGCGCACGGTTGCTTTTGCGCCAGCAAACCGGCAATGCCTTTCTCGCGGTCCCCGTCGAACTGCGCAGCGCGGGCGTGTACCTGCGGCTCGATGATCGCGGTCTCGGTCCATCCCGGTGCGATGCAGTTCACCGTGCCCCCGCCGGCGGCGCGATTGCCTGCAGCGGCGTATTCGAGTGCGGCCACCTTGCTCACCCCCACGAGGCCATGCTTTGCAGAGACGTAGGCGCCCTTGTCTACCGAGCCCACCAGCCCGCGCACGGAGGCAATGTTCACCACTCTTCCGTAACCGTTCCCGGCCATCTGCGGCAGGGCCAGGCGCATGGTTTGGAACGCCGCGGTGAGATTGACGGCCAGGATCGCGTCCCAAATCACGGGATCGGCCGTGGCGACGCTGGCGGTCTTCTGGATACCGGCGTTGTTGACCAGAATGTCGGGGCCGCCCCACCCCGCGAGCGCCGTCATCAAATCGCCGATGGCCGTGACGTCGCGCAGGTCGGTGCCGAAAAACCCTGGCTTGCGGCGCCCCGGCAGCGCGCACGGCCGCAACCGCTGCCCCGGCCTCTGCCCCGGCCTCTGCCCCGGCCTCTGCGGCGCCGTCGGGGCCATGCACCGCCACCCGCGCGCCTGCCACCGCCAGCGCTTTATCCACTGCAAGACCGATCCCCTGGACCGATCCGGTGACCAGCGCCGTCTAACCCCTCAGATCGCTCCTCCTGTTTGTTCGTTTTCCAGCATCGCTCTCAGCGCGGTCTTGAGCACCTTGCCGTAGTTGTTCTTCGGCAGGGCCTCGACGAACCGGTAGCTCTTGGGGCGTTTGAAGCGGGCGATGTGGTCGAGGCAGAGGGCGTCGAGGGCCGCCTCTTCGGGCGTTCCGCCCCCATCGGTGACCACGAAGGCCACCACCACCTCGCCCCATTCCGGGTCGGGTCGCCCCACTACAGACGCCTCGCGCACAGTCGGATGCGACAGCAGCACCTCCTCGACCTCGCGTGGGTAGATGTTGGAGCCGCCGGAGATGATCACGTCTTTGGCGCGGTCCTGGAGGGTGAGGTAGCCGTCTTCGTCCAACCGCCCAATATCGCCCGTTCGCAGCCAGCCGTCCCGGATCGTGTCCGCGGTCGCCTCGGGGTTGTTCCAGTAGCCCGCCATCACCGTGGCGCCCCGGACCGCAATCTCGCCCACTTCGCCGGTCGGCAGCTCCCGGCCTTCGCCGTCGATCACCGAAACGCGAACCGGCGTTTGCGCGGTGCCCACCGAGCGCAGCCGGTCGCGCCAGTTCGGGTGGTCGCGGTTGGCCACGTCCGCACGCGAGAGCGCGGCGATCCCCATCGGGCATTCGCCCTGACCATAAATCTGCACGAAGCACGGGCCCATGACGCGGACCGCTTCGACGATGTCGGCCTCGTACATCGGCCCGCCGGCATAGACCACGGTGCGGATCCCCTCGCCGGTGCCGCCCCGGGCCTTCGCAACCTCGACCAACCGGCGCACCATCGTCGGGGCGGCGAACATCGACACGCGGTCCTTGCCCCGCCCGAGCTCGGCCGCAAGCGCCAGGATCTCGCCTGCGTCGAAGCCTCCGCTCTCGGGCACCACGTGCGCCGCGCCGCGCAGCACGTGCATGAAATTGTAAAGCCCGGCCCCGTGGCTCATCGGCGCGGCGTAGAGCGCCGCATCGTCCGCCGTCACTTCGTCGACATCGACGAAATAGCCAAGCGTCATCGACGCAAGGTTGGCGCAGGTCATCATCACCCCCTTGGGGGTGCCGGTGGTGCCCGAGGTGTAGAACAGCCAGGCCATGTCCGTGCCGTCCATGGATCGCGGGACGTCCAACGGTGCGGTCCGGCGCAAACCCGTGAACGCCGGACTGTCGGCGGCGATGATGTCGACCGTGTCGGGCAGGACCGGGTCCAGCGCGGCGCTGGAATTGGCGTCGGCAAAGACCACCCCGGCGCCCGCATCGCCGACGATCCAGGCCGCCTCGCGCGCGTGAAGCTTGGCATTGATCGGCACGGCGGCAGCCCCCGCCCACCAGATCCCGTAGAGCGCTTCGAGGTATTCGGTACGGTTCGCCATGAACAGAGCCACCCGGTCGCCCGGGTTGACCCCCTGCGCGGCGAGCGCGGCCCCAAGGCCGGCGGCGCGCCGGGCGAACTGCGCGTAGGTTCCCGCAAGGGTCGCGCCCCGGTACAGCGCCGGCGCGTGTGGTTGGCGCCGGGCAGTGCGGCGCAGCCATTCGGCCGGGTTCATTTCACCGCTTCCAGGATCGAGCAGTAGTTGGCCACGCCGGAGCCGCCCATGTTGTAGACCGCCGCGAGCTCGGCCCCGGCGATCTGCTCCTCGGTCGGCGCCAGCCCGGTCACATGCTTGGCCGCGGTGATATGCATCGACACGCCGGTCGCCCCGACCGGGTGGCCCTTGGCTTTCAGCCCGCCCGAGACGTTCACCGGCAGCCGACCGCCGCGCAGCGTTGCGCCCTCGGCGATCAGCCCCGCCCCCTGCCCCACCGACGCAAGCCCCATCGCCTCGCAGATCATCAGCTCGGCGATGGTGAAGCAATCGTGGACCTCGGCGAGGTCGAGATCGTCGAGCCCGATCCCGGCCGCGTCGAAAGCGGCGGCGAAGGCGTGGTGGGCCGCCTCCAGGCGGGTAAGGTCACGGCCCTTGAGGGGCAGGAAATCGTTCATCTGGACGGCGGCGCGGAAGCCGACCGCGCGCGGGAAATCGCCAACCATGTCATCCGCCACCATCACCACCGCCGCCGCGCCATCGCTGATCGGCGAGCAATCGGTGAGCCGGAGCGGTGCGGCGATCATCGGGTTCCTGTCGGACACCGTGTTGCAGGCGGCGAGATCGAACGCCTTTCGCAGATGCGCCAGCGGGTTGTTGAGCGCGTTGGCGTGGTTCTTGACCGCGATCCGGGCCAAGGTTTCCGACTGGTCGCCGAAGGCCTCGAAATAGGCTTCGGCGAACTTTGCGAAGATGCCGGGAAAACTGAGCCCCGCTTCGTCCGGCTGATAGGCGGCCCGGCCCAGCGCTTGCGTGACGCCCCGTGTGTCGAGGTCGGTCATCTTCTCCGCGCCGATCACCAGAGCCGTGCGCACCCGGCCCGCGCCGATCGCATCGCGCGCCGCGTAGATCGCCGCCCCCCCCGACGCGCAGGCATTCTCACACCGGGTCGCCGGTTTGAACCGCATGACCGGGTCGAGCCCGAGCGCGAGCGACGAAGCGAAGGCGGCGGGCACCATGCCGGCGTTGAAATGGCCGAGCCAGACTTCGTCGATATCGGCAGGTTCGATCCCTGCATGCGCGATGGCCTCACGGGCCGCTTCGAGGATCAGCGTCTCGAAGCTCTTGTCTTTGTGCACACCAAAGGGCGTGTGACCCCAGCCAACGATTCTCGCGTTCATCCTTGCCTCCCGCTCGTGAGGCCCCGATAATAGCATCGAGGGGCACCTGCGCATTCCGGGAAAACACGTACATCCCGGGAATTTGACCCCAAGCCCGTCTTGGAAACCGGATGACAGATCTTGCCACCACGGCCTTCGACTTTGCACCCGTCGGGCTGATCTACAGCGAGGATCGGGTGATCCGGCGCTGTAATCCGATGTTTGCAGAGATGTTCGGCTACCCGGCGTCGGAGCTGGAAGGCAGGTCGCTGTCGCGGCTCTACCCCTCGTCCGAGGAGTTTTTGCAGATCGGCCGGACCGGCGCGGAAAAGATGGTGGGCCGCGGGCGGTACCGCGACGGACGGATCATGCGACGGCGGTCGGGTGCGTTGTTCTGGTGCCGGGTGCGCGGACAGTCGCTCGACCCGGGCGAGCCGTTCGCGCGCGCGGTCTGGAGCTTTGCAGACATATCCGAGGCCCGGCCGGTTACCGCGCTCACCCTGCGCGAACGGCAGGTGGCGACGATGATGGCAGAGGGGCTGACCTCGAAGGAAATCGCCCGGGCGCTCGACATCTCGCCGCGCACGGTGGAGGTCCACCGCGCCCGGTTGCTGGAAAAGTTCTCCGCCCGCAACAGCCTTGAGCTTGTGGCGCAAATCGCCGGGGTGCCGTTGTGAGCGGCGCAGGCAGCACTATCAGAGCACCTCGTCGATCGCCCGCGCCAGCTTGGTCGTGATCTCGTCGATGTGGGTGTCTTCGAGGATGAAGGGCGGCGCGAGCAGCACGTGGTCGCCGGCGCGCCCGTCGCGGGTGCCGCCCATCGGGTAGCAGATCAACCCGGCCTCGAAAGCGGCCTCCTTGAGCCGGCCGGCTAAGCGCTGCGCTGGGTCGAACGGCGTCTTGGTCTCGCGGTCGGCGACAAGCTCCACCCCGCGAAACAAGCCGCGCCCGCGGATGTCGCCGACATGGGGATGCTGGCCCAACACCTCGACGAGCGCCGCGTCGAGCCTTGCGCCCATGTCGCGCACCCGGGGCAGCAGCCCGCGCTCGAGGATCGCGCGCACCACCGCCAGGCCCGCCGCGGCGGCGACCGGGTGGCCGATATAGGTGTGGCCGTGTTGGAAGAAGCCCGAGCCGTGCGATATGGTGTCATAGATCGCACCCGTGCAGATCATCGCGCCGATCGGCTGGTACCCCGCCCCCAGCCCCTTGGCGATGGTGACGATATCGGGGGTGATGCCCTCGGCCTCGCAGGCGAAGAGGTGCCCTGTGCGCCCCATGCCGCACATCACCTCGTCGAGGATCAGGAGCACACCGTAGCGGTCGCAGATCTCGCGGATGCGTTTGAAATAGCCCGGAACGGCGGGGACCGCGCCGAGGGTGGCGCCGACCACGGGCTCGGCGAGAAAGGCCATGACGCTGTCGGGACCGAGGCGAAGGATCTCGTCCTCCAGCTCCTGCGCGACCCGCTGGCCGTAGGCTTCCACCGTCTCATCCGGGCGCTTTTCGGCATACTCAAAGCAGGGCGCGATGTGGCTGACGTCGATCAGCATCGGCTCGAACTGGGTCCGCCGCCACAGGTTGCCGCCTGCCGCCAACGCACCAAGCGTGTTGCCGTGGTAGCTCTGGCGTCGGGCGATCAGGTGGCGGCGCTGAGGCTCGCCGCGTTCGACATGGGTTTGCCGGGCGAGTTTCAGCGCCGCCTCGACCGCCTCGGACCCGCCGGAGACGAAATACACCCGGTCGAGATCGCCGGGCGCCTCGGCCGCCAGCAGATCGGCCAGCGCCTCGGCGGGCTCGCTGGTGAAAAAGCCGGTGTGGGCGAAGGCAAGCCTGTCGAGCTGGGCCTTTGCCGCCGCGGTCACCTCCGGGTCGCCGTGCCCGAGACAGGAGACCGCAGCGCCGCCGGAGCCGTCGAAATAGCGCTTGCCGGCGCTGTCGATGAGGTAGCAGCCCTCGCCCGCCACGGCGGTTTTCATCTGGGCGCCCGAGTGGCGCGGAAAGACGTGGCCCATCAGGATAGTCCTCGTGGTTCGAACCCGGCCCGGGCGGCGGCGGCGACCAGGGCCGCCACCGCAGCGGCGTTGTCGGTGAACAATGTGCCGTCCGGGGCGAGGTGGTTGTTTTCAAAGCCGATGCGGACATTGCCGCCGCGGCGGATGGCATGGAGCAGGCAATCCTGTTCGCGCGGGCCGAACGCGCAGACCGACCAGGTGAGCGATCCCGGTCCAAGGGCAGCGAGGAACGGGTCGAGATCCTCCGGGACGGAGCGTTGGCCTGCGGCGTAGCGGCCAAGCACGAAGAGCACGGAAGTGAAGTGCGCAGGGATCGTGCCGGACTTGAGATGGCCCAACAGACGCGTAAGATCCTCGGGCGCGTAGAGGATGTGCTGGACCTCGGTGCCCGCCGCCTCAGCCACCCGGTAGGCCTCGGCCAGGCGATCCGGCGCGCGTTCGATCTCGCGCAGCGCCACGCTGGCCTCGGGGGCAAGGCCTTGCGCCAGGCAATCGATCTGGGCGGCGACGTCGAACAGCCCGGCCGCCTCGGTGGTGATCTGAACCCGCAGGTCCGCCGCGGCCGTGATCGCGGCGATGGCGGCGCGGTAGGCGCCCGGGTCCAGCGAATGCCGCCCGGCGGCGTCACGCACATGCAGATGGATCGCCGTTGCGCCCGCCGCGGCGCAGGCGCGCGCCGTCGCGGCCAATTCAGCGGGTGTCAGCGGCAACGCCGGGTGATCCGATTTGCCTTTGCGGGCCCCGTTCGGGGCCACCATGAGATCGAACGCTGTGGACAAGCCTGGCTCCCCTTACGTAACGTAATCGCGTCCGCCCAGTTGGATGTGGAACACGAATCCTGTCAACAATCCCGAAAAATCACATATGTTTTTCACATCCGTCACAAAACCGAATCAACATGGACCCGACCCTGCGCCCCCGAATCGTCGCCCGGCTGAAGACTGAAATCGCCGGTTTCGCGCCGCAGATGCATGCGGCTGCGAAATACCTGCTCGACCATCCGGCGGAATTTGGTCTGGACCCGATCCGCGAGACCGCCCGCAAAGCCCGTGTGAGCACCTATACCTTTGTAAAAATAGCCAAATACCTCGGATTTTCGTCGTTCGAGGAGCTGCGCGCGCCGTTTCGTGCGGCGCTGGTGGCAAACGTGCCCGGCCCGGCAAACCCCGACTGGCTCGAGGAGTTGCGCGACCGGGGAAGCGCCGGCGCGGCCTTCGCCGAATCCGCCCAGAACGCGCTGTCAGTGGCGAACCGAACCCTCGAGAGCCAGACACTGGACGAGTTGGCAGCGGTGGCGGACATGCTGACAAGCGCGCGCAGGGTCTACGTCACCGGTATGCGGGCAAGCTACGCGATGGCCCATTATCTGCATTACATCGGCCGAATGGCCCTGCCGGGAATGGAGCTCATCCCGCGCAACATGGGCAGCGCGATCGACGATCTGAACGACGCGCAGGAGGGTGACCTGCTGGTCGCGATCACGGTCACGCCCTACTCGCGCGAGACCGTCGAAGCCTGTCGTTTTGCCCAGGCCAAGGGATTGAAACTGATACTGATTTCGGACAGCACCGTGGTGGCGCCGGAGCTCTCGCCGGAATACAACCTGGCGGCCTGCGTGCTGAGTTCGCACCATTTCGCCTGCTACTCGGGCATGACCGTGCTGATCGAGGCGCTGATCGCGCTGCTGATCCAGCGCGGCGAGGGGCAGTCGCGCGCCCGGGTGGCGGCCTATGATTCTCTGCGCCGGGGCAGCAACGCCTATTGGCCGGAAAGAAAAACATAAGTTTTTCAGTGACAACTTGCCGCGCATTGCAGAACCTGCCCCCGCAAGCGAACAGGTGAATCAAAAATACCAAACGGGAGAGATCCAGAATGCTTCACAAATTCATCGGCGGCGCTGTGGCCGCCGCCGCCATCGCCTTCACGGGTGCCGCCACCGCGCAGGATCAGCAGTTCATTTCGATCGGCACCGGCGGTGTCACCGGCGTCTACTACCCGACCGGCGGCGCGATCTGCCGTCTGGTCAACCGTGACCGCAAGGAGCACGGCATCCGCTGCGCCGTCGAATCGACCGGCGGCTCGGTCTACAACATCAACACCATCAAGGCCGGCGAGCTCGAGTTCGGCGTCGCCCAGTCGGACTGGCAGTACCATGCCTACAACGGCACGTCGAAGTTCGCCGACAACCCGTTCCCGGAAATCCGGGCGATGTTCTCGGTGCATCCGGAGCCGTTTACGCTGATCGTGCGTGCCGATAGCGGCATCACCTCGTTCGAGGAGCTCAAAGGCAAGCGCGTCAACGTCGGCAACCCGGGCTCCGGCCAGCGCGCCACCATGGAAGTGGTGATGGAGGCCTTCGGCATGACGATGGACGATTTCTCCCTCGCCACCGAATACAAGGGCTCGGAAATGGCCAAGCAGATCTGCGACGACAATATCGACGCGATGATCTACACCATCGGCCACCCGGCCGCCGCGATCAAGGAAGCCACCACAACCTGTGACGTCGTGCTGGTCGACGTGGTCGGTGCACCGATCGATGCGCTGGTCGCCGACAACTCCTACTACCGTGTCGCGACCATCCCGGCCGGCATGTACGCAGGCACGGACGCCGACGTGACCACCTTCGGCGTCGGCGCGACCTTCGTGACCTCGGCAAGCGTGCCGGAAGAGACCGCGTATATCGTCGCCAAGGCGGTGATGTCGAACCTCGACGATTTCCGCGGCCTGCACCCGGCGTTCGCCAATCTCGACGCGGCCGAAATGGTATCGGACGGCTTGTCGGCCCCGCTGCACCCGGGCGCCGAGAGGGCCTACAGGGAGCTTGGCCTGATCGAATGATCCGGGCGCACGCGATCTGAAAAAACCTGCGCCAGCGCTCCCCGACCGGGGCGCTGGTGTTTTAGTAAACGCCGGGTGGGGCCCGGCGGTGAAACGGTGAAATGACGGGACGAAGAGAAGGGGCGACCATGACGGACACCACAACAAGAACCGCCGAAGACATGGTCTCGGAAGCCGACACCGGCGCCCGCGATGCAGGGCAATTCGTGGCCAGGCTGATCTTCTGGATCTCGATCCTGTGGTCGCTGTTCCAGCTCTATATCGCCTCCAAGGTGCCGGGGATGATCGCCGAGTTCACCGGCATTTCGATCTTCGCCAACATCGTCGCCCAGGCGCGCTTCGTGCACCTCGCCTTCGCGCTGACGCTGGCCACCCTCGCCTTCCCGATGTTCGGCCATCGCCACAGGGTTCCGTGGTATGACTGGCTGCTGGTCGCCGGCGGCATCGCCGCCACGCTCTATCTCGTGGTCTTTCGGTTCCAGATCGCCGATCGTCCGGGGCTCTGGAGCACCACCGACATCGTCATGTCCGGCATCGGCATGGTGGTGCTGATGGTCGCGGTCTTCCGCTCGCTCGGCCTGCCGCTGGTCGTCATTGCGTCGCTGTTCCTGGCGCTCGCCTTCTTCGGTGGCTATAGCGACTGGATCGGCTCGATCACCAATTACGGCGGCGCCTCGTTCTCCAAGGCGATGGGGCATTACTGGATGCAGACCGAAGGGGTCTTCGGGGTCGCGCTCGGTGTCTCCACCTCGATGATCTTCCTGTTCGTGCTGTTCGGCGCGCTCTTGGAAAAGGCCGGCGGCGGCAACTGGTTCATCAAGGTCGCCGTCGCGCTGCTCGGCGCGCTGCGCGGCGGACCCGCCAAGGCCGCGGTGCTGTCGTCGATGATGACCGGGATGATCTCCGGGTCCTCGATCGCCAACACCGTCACCACCGGGACCTTCACCATCCCCTTGATGAAAAAGATCGGCTTCAAGGCCGAAAAAGCGGGCGCGGTCGAGGTGGCCTCCTCGACCAACGGCCAACTCACCCCGCCGGTCATGGGGGCCGCGGCCTTCCTGATGGTCGAATACGTCAACATCCCATATATCGACGTGGTCAAACACGCCTTCCTGCCGGCGGTGATCTCCTACATCGCGCTTCTCTACATCGTGCATCTCGAAAGCCTCAAACTCGGGCTCAAGGGGCTTGAGAAGCCGGGCCGCTCGATCGGCGTGGTGATGATCCTGATCCTGTTCCTCTCGGGTTTTCTCGCGATGGCGGCGATCACCTTCCTGCTGATCGGGTTCCGCGCCCTGTTGGAGCCGTTCATGCCCGGCGAAACGGTCTATGCGGCGCTGGTGCTGCTCGCGGCGGCCTATGTCGCGCTGGTCTGGCTCGCCGCGCGCTTCCCGGACGTCGAGGTGGACGACCCGGACGCCAAGGTCGTCACCGCCCCGCGCCTCACCCCGACGTTCCTGGGCGGCGCCTATTTCGCGCTGCCGATCTTCGTGCTGGTGTGGAACCTGATGGTGCGCACCGAGACCCTCGACCGGCTCTCGCCGGCGCTTTCGGCCTTCTGGGCGACGATCACGATGATCCTTGTCGCGATGACCCACAAGCCGCTGAAGGCGTTCTTCCGGGGCGACCACGCGGGCGCGCGGGCGTTCGGTGAGGGTTTCCGCGATTTCGTCGCCGGGCTCGAAGCCGGCGCGCGCAACATGATCGGCATCGGTGTCGCCACCGGGGCCGCCGGCATCATCGTCGGCACCATCTCGCTGACCGGCGCGCACCAGATCATCGGCCAGGTGATCGAGGTGATCTCGGGCGGCAACCTGATGGTGCTGCTGGTCCTCGTCGCGGTGCTTTCGCTGATCCTCGGCATGGGGCTGCCGACGACCGCGAACTACATCGTCGTCTCCTCGCTGATGGCGCCGGTGATCGTCACCGTGGGCGCCCAGTCCGGGCTGATCGTGCCGCTGATCGCGGTGCACATGTTCGTGTTCTACTTCGGCATCCTCGCCGACGACACACCACCGGTGGGCCTCGCCGCCTATGCCGCGGCGGCGATCTCGCGCGGCGACCCGATCAAGACCGGTCTGCAGGGGTTTGCCTACGACATCCGGACCGCGCTGTTGCCGTTCATGTTCATCTTCAACACCGATCTGCTGCTGATCGACGTCGGGCTCGCCAAGGCGGTGATGGTGTTCTTCGTGGCGCTCGTCGCAATGCTGCTGTTCGCGTCAGCGACCCAGGGCTATTTCATCGCCAAGAGCCGGGGCTGGGAAACGGCGGTGATCCTCGTCATCGTCTTCACGCTGTTCCGGCCGGGCTACTGGCTCGATATGTGGCAAGACCCCTATATCGAGACCAGCGGGCCGCAAGCGGTGCAGGCAATCGGCGACCTGGCACCGGGAGCGAATGCCCGGCTGGTGGTTTCGGCGCCCGATTTCGACACCGGCAAAGTCGGCTCCACGACCCTGCTCTACACCGCCGAAGCCGAGGGGACAGGCGATGAGCGGCTCCAGGCCGCGGGGCTCACGCTGCTTGAGGAGGACGGTCTCTTGAAGCTCGACGAACCCTTCCCCGGCACCCCCTACTTCGAGGCGCTGGCGAACGACTACGATTTCTACGGCGACGAGCCGGCCTTGCTTGCCGCCGTGCAGGTGGAGAACCAGCGCCCGCCCAAGGAGATCTTCTTCATCCCCGCTTTTCTGCTCCTGGCCCTGATCGTCTTCGTTCAGCGGCCACGGGCTACCCAGGCCCCGTTCTGAGGCCCGTCCTGAGGAGGAGACCCCATGTTCAAGACCGTTCTTGTTTCCGTCGACGTTTCGCTGCCGGAGGAAGCCCGCAAGATCCTGATAGCCGCCAAGGCGCTCACTGCGTCGTGGGAATGCGACCTGCACGTCGTCACGGTGGTGCCCGATGTCGGCATGGCCATTGTCGGGGCCTATTTGGACAAGCGCTTCGAGGATCAGAGCCACGACGCGGCCGAGATCGAGCTGAAAACCGCCATGACCGAGGTCGGGATAGATGCCCGCGCGCATGTGGCGGCGGGCACGGTCTATGACCGGGTGATCCAGCTCGCCGACACGATCGGGGCCGATCTGATCCTGATCAGCGCCCACAGCCCGGAGCTGAAGGACTACCTGCTCGGGTCCAACGCGGCCCGGATCGTGCGCCATTCGCAGAAATCGGTCCTGGTCCTGCGGATTTGATCCGGCCGGGTCCGATTCGCGGCCGGGTCACGCACGAAACACCCTTGCGTCAGACCTCGAAACAATGGCAGCATTCCGCCGTGGATTGCACCGCCGAACGGCGGCCGTGTGCCGGTGCGTGGGTTGAATTGATGCTAAACGCCTCATTCATGACACTTTCCCGCCACCAAATAGCCAAAGTCTCACCCAACCATCACCACAATGCGCGCCAAACGGAGACGAGCGGGCCCGATTGTCGGACCGGCTGAGCAGCAGGGGCGCGCAGGGAGCAAGGTGATGGCACAACAGGCAGACTCGCGCGAAACCAGAAAGCCGGAATCGCGCCCGGAATCGCGCCCGGCACGCGACGACTCGACGGTCCGTAAGGACCCGCCGAAGCTGGTGATCCGCGAGATCTATTCCGACTGGGCGATGATCTGATCCGGTCGTCCCGGAGTGCCGCCGGGCAGATGGCGGGCCGCCCACTGGGGCTTTAGGACCGGAATTGCGCCGCCGCACCGGCGTCACACCCAGGTGCCCCGCACGGCGTTCGGTGCCCCGCACGGCGTTCCTGGAACCCGGCCGCTGAACAGCGCCGCGTGTCACACCGGCCCCACCCAGGCGCGGCCAGGCAAGGGTGCGTCCGGTCACAGGCTCACCCGACTGTCACTCGACTGTCCCCGACTGTCACTCGACTGTCACTCGACTGTCACTCGACTGTCCCCGACTATCCCCCGACAACAAACCGTTCATCCGCACGGCACACCCGCATGGGCGGCTGTGCGCGCGCGCGCATTGCGCGATCCTGAGCGGACGCGCTCGGCCTGGCAGGCCCAGCGAAACCGGCGGGTCTCGGCGTCCGGTACCCCGGCGCAACCCAGGCAGGTCGCGGGCAGGCCAGCCGC
>Ga0209121_10004115_pt1 | contig 13700 bp, 17 predicted proteins | sample Cruoilmetagenom3_FD_187292 | JGI IMG/M metagenome (GOLD analysis project Ga0209121, IMG submission 187292) | Oil polluted marine microbial communities from Coal Oil Point, Santa Barbara, California, USA - Sample 3 (SPAdes) (version 2) | ecosystem: Environmental > Aquatic > Marine > Oil seeps ... | reverse complement strand
AGCAGAAAAACGAGTCGCATATAATTCCCTCAATTCAGCAGGCAAAAAGCCAACAATAGAGATATGCTATTCGCATTATCTGCGGCTGAAATCAATGGGCAGTCGTTATATGATTTGTTTCAGAAAATATAGAAACTAGGATAGTGCGCTGGCCACGTGCGTGGAAATGCCACCTGTGATAAGGGTCGCGCTTGAGTCTGAACCGGATTTGATAGTTGCAACTACGGCGATTGCCATAATGCAAAGTGCTGCGGTCAATACGACCCAGTCAACTGTCACTGCTCCATCTTCTTCTTTCGAGTAGGACCGAAACGAAGATAAAATTTGCATCGGGAACCTCCTCTAACATTCTAGAGTTTGTGACATAAAGATCGAGTGTGAGGCGTTGAAACGCCTCACACTTTAAGTCGATTCCTGTGCGTAGCGCACAAGCGAGAGCCTTAGCTCATTGCCGCTGGAATGATTGTGTCTGTCAGCGCCGAACCAATGTCGTCAGCGGCATTGTTCAGGCCGGTTTCGATGGTTGCAGCAACTGCGATCGCGATGCCAACAACAGCAGCGGTCAAAACAACCCAGTCTACAGTTACAGCGCCGTCTTCGTCTTTTACGAATGCGTTAATAAGGTTTTTCATAGTGTTCCCTCCTAGGATACAATATTTAGTTTCATTTGGCTTAAACTCAGCCCACCACTCATGCCCTAACAGGGCTTCCCCAACAGCCCACCACATAACGGTGTGGTGAAATGTCCGAGGCCGTTAAAACGTCCTCTGAGCGAAGTTAATCGCTTGGTTGGGTCTAATATGATCAAAGAATGTGGCGAAACAATGGCCAGTTGCACAAATTGGATTGTTCAAAATATTATTAATAAAAACAGTGTTGTAGGGGTTTCATAATTCTTGGAAAAGTTGAAACTTGTGCCAAAAATCCCCAATATTGCCCAATTCTGGTTGAGATGTCGCCACAGGTCTAAGTATAAGCGAAGAAATCGCGAATCACTCGAGAGGTTAAAATGGCGCAAAGCCATGCAGGAAACAAAACCGCTATTGCATTGGTTCTGGATGTCGACGGAAGCCTGCTCAAAACCGATATGCTATTTGAAAGTTTTTGGGCGGCTCTGGGGCGGCATCCGTGGCTTTGTCTGATCTCTGTTTTTACCCTGATATTCAACAGGCCTGCCCTTAAAAAAAGAATGGCGGAGCTGGCAGGGTTGAATATCTCATTGCTACCGCTCCGCAAAGAGATTGTCACTTTGGCGGAGGATGCAAAAGAGGCGGGGCGCACGGTTATTCTGGCATCGGGTTCAAACGAGGTTTTAGTTCAAGCCTTGTCGGATAGGTTGGGGTTGGTAGAGCCGGCAATGGCGTCCAATGGGCAGATAAACCTGACGCGGGGCACCAAGGCAAAGGCTCTGGAAGCGCGATTCGGAAAAAGAGGTTTTGAATATGTCGGGGATTCGGAAGCGGATATAAAAGTCTGGCAGGCGGGCGTTGGTGGATATGTTATCGCACCCGCGGCAAAATTGTTGCGGCAGGTTTCCAAAGCACAGCTAACGCTCACGCCCATTGGCCAGCGAGACGAAGGTTGGGCGCTTTTGCGTGCGCTCAGGCCACATCAATGGGTAAAAAACATCCTGCTTTTACTCCCGATTGTAGCGGCCCATCGTACAGATATTGAAGGCTTCGCGCTCGCTATCTGGGGGATAGTGGTTTTTAGTGCGGCGGCTTCTAGCATTTATATAGTTAATGACCTGATGGACCTGGAGGCAGACCGAAAACACGCCACCAAAAAGCACCGCCCTTTTGCGGCGGGAACTGCCAGCATTCAGTCGGGTATGTTAACAAGTGCGGCGCTGGCAATAGGTGCTTTGGGTGGCGCTGCGGCGCATTCGTGGCAATTGGCGGCGATAATTGCGCTCTATATGGTGCTGTCGCTCTCTTATTCGATGGGGCTGAAGCGGCTGAGCTGGGTGGATATATCCACACTCGCGGCGCTCTATACGCTTCGGGTTGTCGCTGGCGCTATCGTGGCAGGCGTTCCCATGTCAGGCTGGCTGGGGGCATTTGTTTTTCCGGTATTTCTGTCGCTGGGGGCCGTAAAGCGGCTGATCGAACTGGGTAAAGCCGAGAACGAGGAGGTGTTGCCGGGGCGCGGCTATGCACGACGTGACCGTGCTGACCTGCGCAATATCGCGATAACCGCAGCGATTGGCGCGGTGGTTGTCTATACGCTCTATACCTATAGCGAAATTGCGGCGGTGCTTTACCAAAACCTGACAGAGCTTCGGCTTGCAGCGGTTCCAGTGGCCGCTTGGCTGGGGCGGATGATTTATAGAGGGTGGCAAGGAAGAATGGACTATGACCCAATTGTTTTTGCCCTGCGGGACCCGATCGGGCTTACCCTAATGGCCATTGGGGCCGGGCTGCTTGTGCATTCGGCTGTCTAGCCTAAATCGAAAGCTTCTTGAAAATAAATTCGGGAATGTGTGTGATGATCAACATGATGTAGCGCCAGAACCAAGGTGTATAAACTACGTTTTTCTTCTTTTTCACAGCCTTTATCAAACTCTCGGCCACGTCGTCTGGCGATGCCACGAGAAACATTCCTTCGATCCCCCAGGTCATCGAAGTATCCACAAACCCCGGTTTGACGGTCACAACATGGGCGCCACTGCGCGCCAACCGGTTGCGCAGACCGGAGAGATAGGTGTGAAAACCCGCCTTCGCCGAGCCATAAACATAGTTGCCAACCCGCCCGCGGTCACCGGCCACAGAGCCGACACCAACAATCGTGCCGCTTTCGCGTTCTTCCATGTGAGGCGCAAGGGTGTGTAAAAAACGGATAGCGCCGGTAAAACTGTCTTGCACAACGCCATCGATCAGGCTTGCATCTGCGTCCATCTCGCTTTGCTCGGGCATCGAGCCGACAAAAACAGCCGCATTCAAACTGCCGCCGGACGCTGTCGCCTGTTCTATGATGCCTTCAAATTTGGCTGGCTTGCGGGCGTCAAAAGCGACCGCCGAAGCACTGGTTGCACCGCGTAGCTCGCAATCGGCTGCGATCCGCTTCAGCTCGGCCATATCTCGGCCAGCCAATAAGAGGTTGGCGCCGTTTTGAGCCAGTTTGCGGGCAAAGGCGCGGGCCATGGCTGAAGTGGCACCCAAAATGATCCAGGTTTCGCTCATGCCTGCCCCCTGATTTTTAATCGTTGCACGAGGTCGGTTTCAAAAACACCCGACGGGTCCACTTTTTGAACTTCAGCGCGAAAATCATCCAGCTCGGGATACATGTCAGCCACATACCCGGCTTCAAGGCTCGAATCTTTGGCGAGATAAACCCGCCCCCCCGCATTGCGTGCCAGCTCGTTGAGCCGTGCCAATAGGGCCTTGGCGCTGGGTTTGTTGACGATATCGAGCGCTAGCGTAAAACCTTCCATCGGGAAAGACATCATCCCGCCGCGCCCGTGCCCCAATCGCTTTAATACCGAAAGCGGCGAGGCCAGCCCCGAGGCAACCACCGCTTCAAGCATCAACGCCAGCGTAGCAGGAGCCTCGTCGTCAGGGAGCACACATTGAAACTGGTGAAAGCCGCGCTTGCCGTAGAGGCGGTTCCAATGGTGGACATTATCAAGCGGAAAAAAGAACTTGTGCAGAGGGCGCTCTACGTCCCGACCCGCCTCGGGCACGCGTTTTGTGTAGGCCCAGTTGAAGGCTTTCACGATGGGGCGGCTCATGGCGAATCCGGGAGCATTAAACGGGACGGCGCGCGGTTCGCGCGGCGGCTCGAACGGGCCGGAGGAAAAATGCGCTTCTTCCAGAATGCCACGGCCGAGGTGGATATCTTTGGCGGACATATCGAGCCAGCCAACCTGATAGTCGGCGCGAGAGCTGTTAAACGCCTCGAGAAAGGCATCCAGATCTTCCATCCGCCGCTCTTGCACCGCCATCTTGCCCGCTGGACATTTGGCAAGGTGAATGCTGGCCGAAACAATAACTCCGGTTTGCCCAAGGCCGCCAATGGTGGCCCTAAACAGCTTTGGTTTGGATTTGAGCGAGATCCGCTGACTGCCGCCCTCCGGCCCCATCAATGTCAGGCTCTCCACATGTTGACCAAAGCTACCGGAGAGGTGGTGGTTTTTACCATGCACATCATGGGCAATACATCCGCCGAGCGTGGCAAATCCGGTGCCGGGCATGACGGCTGGCATCCAGCCCTTTGGCGCAAAAGTATTGAGGATATCCGCGATTGTCACACCGGCTTCGGCTTCCAGCAATCCGGTTTCGGAATCGAAACTGATGAAGCGATCCAAACGCGTGAAATCTATCGCTTTGGCTGCGGTTGACGCATCGCCGTAAGAGCGCCGATTGCCGATGGCGGGGCAGGGGGACTCTTGAATGGTTTCGCTCAAGGTCGAGAGCCGCTCAGGGCGGGCAATTTCTGCCTCGCGCGTGAGGGCACGGCCCCATCCCATCAAATTATCGGTTTTCCAACGCATGTTCCACCCTTTCGGCTCTGCCATCGGGGATACAATAATTCGGGCCAGAAGTGCAAACCAAACTGTTGCTCTTCAGGTTATAAACATTTCCGCGAGAGCGGGTTGGGGTTTTACCCCCCAACCTCAAAGTGAGTTAAACCACAACCGTGGCTTCTGTCGCTGCGTGGATGTCCGCCAAGGTCACGCCTTCGGCCATTTCAACCAGCTGCAATCCGCCTTCAACGACATCATATACGCCGAGTTCGGAAATGATCCGGTTCACCACACCTTTCCCTGTGAGGGGCAAAGTGCACGCCTTCAAAAGCTTGCTGTCGCCGTGTTTGTTGACCTGACTCATCAAAACCACAACGCGGCGGACGCCCGCTACAAGGTCCATCGCGCCGCCCATGCCTTTGACCAGCTTTCCCGGAATCATCCAATTGGCGAGATCACCGTTTTCGGCAACTTCCATCGCGCCGAGGATCGCCATATCAATATGGCCGCCACGGATCATTGAAAAGCTGTCAGCGGACGAAAAGTAGGATGTCCGGTCGAGTTCGGTAATCGTCTGCTTGCCGGCATTGATCAGGTCGGCGTCCACCTCGTCCTCAAGCGGGAAGGGCCCCATGCCGAGCATCCCGTTTTCGGATTGCAGGGTTACGTCCACGCCTTCAGGGATGAAGTTGCTCACCAAAGTCGGAATGCCGATTCCGAGGTTCACATACATGCCGTCTTTAAGTTCTTGTCCAGCCCGCGCTGCCATTTGGTCTCTGTTCCAAGCCATGATGTTCTCCTCAAGCCGCCCGCGTGGTGCGGTTTTCGATTTTCTTCTCAGCGGTGCCGAGCACCAAGCGGTTCACGAATATGCCCGGCGTGTGGATAAGGTCGGGGTCAAGGCTGCCCACCGGCACGATCTCCTCGACTTCAGCTATGCAGATTTTCCCGCAAGTGGCCGCATTCGGGTTAAAGTTACGTGCTGTTTTACGGTACACAAGGTTACCCTGCGCATCCCCTTTCCAGGCTTTAACCAACGAAAGGTCAGCAAATATGCCTTCTTCCATTATATAGGTTTCGCCATTGAATTCTTTGTGATCTTTACCTTCGGCTATCGCGGTGCCCACACCGGTTTTGGTATAAAACCCGGGGATACCGGCGCCCCCGGCCCGCATCCGCTCAGCCAAAGTGCCTTGCGGCGTGAATTCAACTTCCAACTCGCCACTCAGGTATTGCCGCATAAATTCAGCATTTTCGCCCACATAAGACGAGATCATCTTTTTGATCTGCCTTGTTTCCAGCAAACGCCCGAGGCCAAAACCGTCGGTTCCCGCGTTATTGCTGGCGGCGGTAATTCCGGTTGCACCGGTATCGCGCAATGCTTCAATCAGCGTTTCGGGAATGCCACACAGGCCAAAGCCACCTACCGCAATTTTCATGCCGTCATGCACTGCGCCTTGCAGGGCCTCTGCGGCGCTGTCATAGACCTTTTTCATAATGTCTCCCTCCAGATATACCATGGAACTACAAGCGTTGCGGCTTAAACTGTCAAGACCGTAAACACATTATTGTTTGAAACTATCTCAACAAATTAAACCGTTAGGAACAGCTCTGTTAAAGCGCGACCTAAAAGTGCCTTACACACCGAATTCCGAGGCGTAGCGATCTACTATTTGCGCAAAAACATCTAGCATGGCGGCTGAAGGTTGCTGCCCGCCTATTCGAGCCCCAAGCGCATCCCCCGCGTCAATCGCGCTGCCGCTCATTTCCTGCAAAACCGCATGGCCGCAAAAAGGAACATGGACTTCCGAGTAACCGCCCTCATGGGCCATAACCAGCCGACCGTCACATAGCTCATCAGCGGCCTGCATCAACTTGCGGGTCATCAGCCGGAAAGTCTCGGCGCTGCACAACATTCGCGAGAGCGGGTCCACGCCAGAGGCGTCAAACCCGCAGGCCACCACAATCAGATCGGGGCGAAAAGCTTGCAGGCGGGGCAGGACCAGACGATCAAAAGCATAGAGATAGCTTTCATGCCCCGCGCCCGGTGGCAGCGGGATGTTCATGTTAAATCCCTTGCCCGCACCTTCGCCAATCGCCTCCACATCGCCGGTATCCAGCGGATAGTTACGTTCTTGATGGATGGAGATGGTTAGAACGTCGTCGCGATCATAGAAGATCGCTTCGGTGCCGTTCCCGTGGTGGACATCCCAGTCAACCACGGCCACACGGAGCGGCTGCACGGCTTCAATCGCGACCGCAATGTTGGCCAGCAGGCAAAAGCCGTTGGACCAATCGGGCAAGCAGTGGTGGCCAGGCGGGCGGGAAAGGGCATAGGCGTTTTTGAGTTCGCCAGAGAGCACCGAACGCATCGCGCCAATCACCAATCCGGTTGAAAGTGCTGCGATTTCGTATCCACCCGAGCCAAAAGGGGTGCGGAGGCCAAGCTCTCCGCCACCTGTGTCACTTTTTTCCTTGAAGCTGGCCAAGTAGCTTTCAGGATGAACTTTCAGCAATTCGGATTTGCTGGCCGGATCGGCAGTTCTCACGGCAAGTTCGTCGGCTAAACCGGTCACTTTTAGCAGGTTATAAAGCCGCCGCTTTGTTTCAGGGTTTTCGGGCAAACCGCCAGTCGCCAAGGGCTGGACGAGCCCGCCAACGGGGGCCGTTAGCGCATAATTCCCGCCGGAATGCCAAAAACATTTCTCGTCAACAAAAAAACCTGTTTTGGGCTCTATAGGCAAGATGAAAGCGCCTGTGTTATCGCCCCGAAAAAGCTGAGTGTGAAGCGATCATTGCCGATAAACTCTTCGCCTAGCGGGTCGATCGTTGCTCGTGCCGCATCCTGCAATATCCCTTTCGGCAAGCGCTCGTTGGGATCTATGATCAGGCAAATATTGCCGTCGAGGTTTGATATGGCAGAAAGGCTACGGGCACCCACAGCGTTATCCTGGAAATCGCTTAGCATGCCGGCGTGGATCAGCCCGAGATGGGTTTCAAGATATTGAAAAGCATCATGGGTGACCACAACTCTTATTTCTTGCTCGGCAAAGGATGCGGATACCGCCGCCAGATCCGTGTTAATCTGCGCAAGATCGCCTTTGAACGCTTCCAGATTAACGCTTAGGCGTTCGGCGTGCTCCGGCATATCGGCTGATAATCCAGCAGTGATTTCTTCAGCCCAGACCGCAAGTACTTCGGGGCTAAGCCACATATGTGGATCAATCACGCCATGCGCATGTTCATGTTCGTCTTCGTGGCCTTCGTCATCATGCTCGTCTTCATGTTCATGCTCGTCTTCGTGTTCATCTTCGTGTTCGTCTTCATGCGCATCTTCGTGTTCGCTCTCCGCTTTAGTACCAATTTGACGGGCATCAAGCAAAAAGGGGTGAACCGGTTCGATCTCGCCAAGCTTCAAAACTACCCCTTCTGCAAGATGTGGTTCGAACCTTTCAAGCCAAGGTTCCATGTCCTGCCCAACGGCAAAAATGCGTGTCGCAGAATTGATGGTTCTGATTTGAGAGGGCGCAACGGTGAAATGGTGCGGGTCGGCTTGGGCCGGAAGCAGGGAGTCAGCTGCGGTCACACCACGGGTCAGATCTCCGATAATACCGGCAAGTGGTGGTATCGTGGCAGTGACGGTTTGCGCAGTGCTTGCTGTGCCAAATGCAAAGGTCAAAAGAATAGATGTTAGACGCATAGAGGTCTCCTAGTATTTATGTGTGGCGATAATTTATGGTTGGTGGAATAAGGTAGCAACCCGTAGGAATACGGGAAAACAAAATTGGCAAGTGTGTTGGCAGACGTCCGTAGAGCGGCGGCGCTGAGCACCTAATCCTTAGGTTTGTTTATCTCGAACGCGGCTTGTTTTTCAGGGCTGGCTTCCGATTGGTGCAGATCGCGCCATGCCTCATAAGGCATGCCGTAAAAGGCCTCACGGCCCGCGGCTTTGTCCATATCGACACCTAGGTCATTGGCCGCTTCCTGATACCAGCGCGACAGGCAGTTCCGGCAAAATCCGGTCAGGTTCATCATGTCGATGTTTTGGACATCGGTGCGCTCGGCGAGATGGTCCCGCAAGCGGCGAAAGGCAGCGGCTTCGGCTTTTAGCTGGGTAAGTTCGTCCATTTTAGACCTCACAGGTTGGCAATTATATCTTTGAGCGGAGCTGCCAAAATGGCCGCCCATTTTTCCTGACCTTCTTTCGTATCGATCAGATCATGGCGCAATTCGACCAGCACATGGGCGTAGCCGTTTCGAGTGGCGTGGTAATACATGGTATCGCCGCGTAGCTCACCAGAATAAGGCTCGTTATTCCCGACACAGATTTCAGGATTTTCTGAAAGCTTCTCTATGAGGGGTTCTGCAATACGGCCGTCTTTGTCCCACAATATTCCAATGTGCCAAGGGCGCTTAGGCCGACCGTTAAGCTGCGGTGTATAGGAGTGGATCGACAAGATAATGGGCTGGTGCCCTTGGTCTGTTATTGACGCCAATGCGATATCAATCGCTTTGTGGTAGGGGCGGTGATAGGCTTCGATCCGGCGCCTTTTCTCGGCAGCGTCGGCATAGCGGTTGCCTTCTACAATGGTGTGATCGTAGATTTTCATCAAGATCGTGGGGTCGTCTTCGCCACGGTTCGGATCAATCACAAGGCGCGAAAAGCAGCTGGCCAGCATAGGTGCATTCAGGGCTTTTGACAACGCGAGCGCGGTGCCTCTTGCGCCGATATCATAAGCAATGTGCCGCGCCATGTCTGCGTCAGATATGCCGAGGGTGCCATTGTTTATGTCGTCTGGAACGCGGTTGCTGGCGTGGTCACAAAGCACCAGAACGCGCGATTTTGCATCACTATTCAGGGCTTCAAAAGCGCTTGATTCACTCATGTCAGGGGGCCTGATTCTCTCATTTGTCTTATTGTTGTTACACAATCCGGCAGTCATGGGCCACACAATGCGACCAAAAAGCAAGGATATTTCGCCAATTAAGGCGGACATCTGCTCAACATTGCTTTATAGAAGCCGCAGGCCCGCCAAAATGGCACGAAAAGAGACGACATGAATAAAGTAATTCGACGCAAGAGGAATGTCAAAATAGTGGCAACTCTTGGCCCCGCATCCGACACCAAACAAATGATCCGTAATTTGTTTCTCGCAGGGGCAGATGTGTTCCGGCTGAATATGAGCCACGGTTCACATGATGAAATGACTCTGCGGCACACAATTATTCGAGAGCTCGAAGAAGAGCTTGGCCGCCCGATCAGTATTCTGGCTGATTTGCAGGGCCCAAAACTGCGTTGCGGAGTGTTTGCCAATGAAAGCGAAATTCTGGTTGAAGGCACCAGTTTCAGGTTTGATCTGGACAAAAAGCCGGGGGACGATACCCGTGTTAACCTCCCCCATACCGAGATATTCAATGCGCTGAAGGTTGGTTCAACCTTGCTGGTCAATGATGGTAAAATCCGGCTCAAAGTTGTCGATTGCGGGAAGGATTTTGCCGATACAGAAGTGATTGTCGGTGGTGAAATATCCAACCGCAAGGGCGTGAATGTGCCGGATGTGGTGCTACCGCTTGCCGCGCTTTCAGATAAAGACCGGGCGGATCTCGAGTTTGTTTGTAACCTTGGCGTTGACTGGCTCGCACTTTCGTTTGTGCAAAGGGCGTCGGACGTGCTCGAAGCGCGGGACCTTGCCAAAGGCCGGGCACACATCATTTCGAAAATCGAAAAGCCTGCGGCGGTAGATGCGTTTGACGAAATTCTGGCCGTGACAGATGCGGTCATGGTCGCCCGTGGTGACCTTGGTGTGGAACTACCTGTTCAGGCTGTGCCGCCAATTCAGAAAAGGCTGGTGGCGGCTTGCCGGCGCGTGGGTAAACCCGTGATTGTTGCCACCCAGATGATGGAGAGCATGATCTCTTCGCCGGTGCCAACCCGCGCCGAGGTTTCCGATGTGGCTCAGGCCATTTATGAAGGCGCGGACGCGGTAATGCTTTCGGCCGAGTCTGCGGCGGGTGACTACCCGATCGAGGCCGTGACCACGATGAACAATGTGGCAGAAGAGGTTGAAAAGGACGACATGTATCGTGACGGCCTTGAGGCTTCCCACACACCCTCAAAGGCCCGGGTGGCAGATGCGATTAGCTCGGCAGCCCGCGATGTAGCCGAAACTACCGACGTTAAGGCCATTGCCAGTTTCACCCAGTCCGGCACCACGGCAATGTTAGCGGCGCGGGAGCGCCCACGGGTGCCGATCATCGCGATTACCCCCATTCCGACAACGGCGCGCAGGCTCGTGCTGGTATGGGGGCTCCACTGCGTGGTTTCCGATGAGGTTGAGCGGTTTAAAGGGGCGGTTATTAGTGCCGCTAAAGCCGCGAAGGATGCTGGTTTTGCGAAAGAAAATGACATGATCGTCGTAACAGCCGGCGTACCGTTCAATACCCCTGGTACAACCAATATTTTGCGAGTAGCACCGGTAAACGAAAAGCTGATTTACGGAGGCGAACTGGATTGATAGGCAAAATTTTGCCCGCAACACCATGACAGCTTTTTGTGTAGTATTAATTTTACAAAAAATTTGATATAGCTGCTTTGCGAGGATTGTGAGGCGGCCATGTCAAATTATGAAATTGCTCTTTTATGGGCGGTAATATTACTGATCGCGAGCCTGCTTACAGGTTTTTCTGCGGTTACCAACCAACGTTCTGTTGTGGCTGCGCTGGTGTTGTTTGTGATCGGCGGTTTTGTGCTCTATTACGCTCAAAGCCTGAACACAGACGGCAATCTGGCATCCGACATTCCCAAAGCGGTTTATAAATTATACGGACGTTTAACGACCTGACGAATCAGCTTGCTATCATTACCAATTGCGCCTAGAAGATGCGCTCCACCGGTGCGGCCGGCCGAAAGGGCTGCCGAGTTGCGCCTCATACCAACTTCTTTGTAGGAGACGGAAATGCCCAAGATGAAGACAAAATCGAGCGCCAAAAAGCGCTTTAAGGTGACGGCTTCTGGCCGCGTAAAAGCCGCTCAGGCTGGCAAACAACACATGATGATTAAGCGCTCAAACAAATTTTTGCGCAATGCTCGCGGCACTGCACTCCTGTGCAAAGCTGACGAGAAAATCGTTAAAAAATACATGCCATACGCACGATAGGAGCCTGAGATATGTCTAGAGTAAAAGGGGGCGCCGCCTCCCACGCCCGCCATCGCAAAGTTATCAAAGCTGCCAAAGGCTATTATGGCGCACGCTCGCGGAATTTCCGCACAGCTACGCAGGCTGTTGATAAGGCTATGCAATACGCCACGCGGGACCGTAAAGCCCGCAAGCGCAATTTCCGCGCTTTGTGGATCCAGCGGATCAACGCGGCTGTGCGCCTGAACGACGAAAGCTTGAATTATTCCAAGTTCATCAACGGTCTGAACCTTGCCGGTATCGAAGTTGACCGCAAAGTGCTGGCCGACCTTGCTGTGCACGAACCGGAAGCGTTTAGCGCGGTTGTAGACCAGGCCAAAGCCGCACTGGCTTAAGCAACCCAACATGAATTTTAGCGGCTCGCCAAGAAATTGGCGGGCCGCTTTTTTATGATGATTATGCGAAAATGAAATCGTCAGCCGTGAAGTCACTGGCGGTGAACAGTTTTGACTTGTCGTGAACCACAAGGTGCTCGACCCCGAATTCCAGCGTTTCAAGCCGGATAACGACCCGTCCGGGGGAGACATCGGTAAAGGTCAGGTTTGCAAAAGCCGTGTCAAAAGCGGCCAAATCAATTTTGTCTTTGCCAATTTCAAACCGACGAACAGCGTCGCGCATTCCGTCTGGATTAAACAAAAACACATCGGGCCGACCGGTACCAAACAGCCTGTCAGCGGCGGGCGTATCGGCATGAAGCGTGATCGTGGGCGGGGCTGCGCCGGGGTCAAACAGAAAATCTTCTGCCGTGAAGGAAGAGGGTGTAATTGGCGGATCGCCAAGATTTGGCGGCGTAACATCTATCTGGTTTTTCTCGCCGCGAATATCGATCACAAAGCTATAGGTATCAATTTGATAGATAAACAGTTCTTCAAAAGTAACGTCGAAATCGGTGAAATCAATCACGTCCACCCCATCCTGAAAATCGAGGACCGTGTCTCGCTTGCCATCTTTTTGGAAAACGAACGTGTCAGCACCAGCATCGCCCAAAAGCAGATCACGCCTCAAGGTGTCTGTGATTGTATCATCACCGCTTGTGCCACCAATGAACATTAAAATACCCCTCAAATTTGATAGGTATTATTAATCTTTCTCGGGTTAAGAAACCGTTAATGCGTAGCGATCCGGCTCTTCAAATATGTCAATGGCCTTGGTTCCTGCTTTTGCGGTCGCGCTGTGCACCACGCCAGACGGAATGTTATAGGACATGCCGGGCGTATAGGTTTGCGTTTCGTCGCCGATTGTCAGCACAACCGCGCCCTCCAAAACGGTGCCCCATTGGCCTTTATGCGAATGTGGCGGCAAGGTAAAATCCTTCAAGAATTCGAAGATCACCATCATCCCGCGATCCGACTGGATCGCGCTTGTGCGTACAACGTCGGCAGGGATGGGCGAGTCAATGCTCGGCAGGTTTGTTAAAAAATCGGGCAGTTCCATTGTTCTTTCCTTTTTACTGGTTGGGGAGTGGTATCACTCCGGGCCAAGGCTTGCAATTCTGGCCCCTTGTGATACCCCGTGAACAAAGCAATTTGGGGCCTGTTATGGACGATATTTCTAATCTCAAATCCAAAATCCTTGGTCAGGTGGCTGATGTCGCCGATCTTGACGCGCTGGAAGCGCTCCGCGTGGCGGCTGTGGGCAAAAAGGGTGAGGTTTCCCTGATGATGCGCGGGCTTGGCAAGATGTCTCCCGAGGAGAAAAAGGTGGCGGGTCCGGCGCTGAACGCGCTGAAAAACGAGATCAACTCAGCACTGGCGGCGCGTAAGGTCGGGCTTGAAGATGATGCCCTGAATGAGCGGCTCCGCACCGAGTGGCTGGATGTAACGGCGGCTTCGCGGCCAGCAGCGGGCGGTAGCATTCACCCGATCTCGCAGGTCTCCGAGGAGATCATCGCAATTTTTGCTGACCTTGGCTATGGCGTGGCCGAGGGGCCGCAGATCGAGAATGACTATTACAATTTCGACGCGCTCAACATCCCGCCCGAGCACCCTGCGCGGCAGGAGTTTGATACGTTTTACATGCACCGGGACGAGGGCGATAAC
>Ga0209121_10004110_pt1 | contig 13714 bp, 14 predicted proteins | sample Cruoilmetagenom3_FD_187292 | JGI IMG/M metagenome (GOLD analysis project Ga0209121, IMG submission 187292) | Oil polluted marine microbial communities from Coal Oil Point, Santa Barbara, California, USA - Sample 3 (SPAdes) (version 2) | ecosystem: Environmental > Aquatic > Marine > Oil seeps ... | reverse complement strand
CAGAATGAGTGTGTTCAAGAACGTCGAACTCCCGACGCTTGCGAACCACAAACACGGCTGCAATCCAAAGAAGCGCGCGAAGGAACTCTTAGAACTCGTAGGACTCGCAGGTCGGATGCATCACAAGCCGACAGAGCTCTCAGGCGGGCAGCGCCAGCGTGTTGCGATCGCAAGAGCACTCGTAAACGACCCATCGATCATTCTCGCGGACGAGCCAACCGGAAATCTCGACACAAAGACCGGAGAGGAGATCATGAAGATCTTTGAGGACCTGAACAGAGATGGGCGCACCATCATCATGATCACGCACGACCCTGAGATCGCTGCGCACGCTGATCGGATTGTGCGCGTGAAGGACGGGCTGCTTGCGGATGGGGATGTGAACAACTAAAGGTGTATTAATATGAAAAAGAACGACAGCAGCCGCACACACAACGAACATGCTTCCGAATACGACCGAGAGGCTCGTGAAACCGGGTGGTTTGGTCCTGAAGTGCTCTTCGGTCTCTGCTTTTAGTATATAAGCCCCCATGAGCGCCTGCTTGATATCGGGATAGGTACCGGGCTTGCCTCACTGCCATTTGCCAGAGCGGGTCTGGAGGTTCGGAATCGACGGCTCTGCAGAGATGCTTGAGATCTGCAGATCAAAGGATTTTGCGCAGGATTTGAGAGAGTTCGATCTGCGAGGTATGCCGCTTCCATATTCCGATGGCTTCTTCGACGATATGATCTGCTGCGGCGTTTTCCATCTCATTGGTGATCCGGAGCCGATCTTTAAAGAGGTTTTTCGGGTTATCAAACCAGGAGGAATCTTCGCTTTCACCATCTTAGCGGAAACCCCGGAAAAGGAAGAGGAGGTTGTCAGCCACAACCACAGGGTTATTCGGAGATCCGGAGCGATTGGGGCGTGCCAGTCTTCATGCATAGCGGTGGTTGCATCGAGAAACTTTTGCAGGACTCTGGCTTTCTCGGGTTAAAGCCCACCTTTCCTACCTTTCCCACGTTTAATCTCTAATTTTTGATGGCAGTGTAGTAGAGAATCAGTTGCATTAGACCACTTCTCGCCCACTTCCACCCCTATCGCTAGATATATCTCATTATTTTTACGACCAATATTTTATATTATAATTTCATCAAAATAAACTCCACTCTTATCGTTTCTTAACCAGAAACCTTAAGTAGTTTACGACCACCATGAAGATTATGACGCTCAACTGGTATCTCAAGCACCACCACCATAATTACTACAGTCTCGTGGAACCGTACAGGGAAAACGGCAAGAACCGGCATCGGGTGATCAAATATCTAAGCGGTTTGACACAGGTTGAGGCGCAGCAGATCAGGCGCGGTCTTGCGGTCATGAAAGAACTCGAAATCGAGACTATAAAGGTAGAAGACCTGGTATTTGAGAATCACTGGCGCTATTTGGATGTCGCATTCCTTGATTCCATCTGGAAGCAATGGAAACTCTCAAAGATATTTCCGCAATCAGACGGCAAAGACGTGCAGACATCAGAGATTGTGGAGATATTGACATTATATCACTGTCTGGATCCGGGAAGTTATCTTTCCGCTGTAGACTGGTTCAACAAAACCATATTAGACCGTATTCTACACATAAACTGCCAACATATGAACAAATCAAGGATATTTCGTGAGCTTGATATTATCGAGGATAGAAAGACGGATATAGAACGTTATCTGTACAAAACCCTGAAGAAACGGGACGAGGACAGTATGCACATCGTCTTTTATGATCTTACTGATTCGTATTTCGAGGGGCGGAAATGCGAGTTAGCGAGCGCAGGGAGGACCAAGAGCAACGGATTTAGGAAAAAACGGGTTGTACTCTCACTTCTGGTGAACTCCAGAGGTTATCCATTTGCCTGGGATATCCTTGAGGATTACACGGCAGACGTCGAAACGATCAAAGGTTTATCGGTTCAGTGGAAAACAGAGTTCAAATTCGGGGATAACGAGATAGTACTGGTTTTCGACGGGGGAATGGTTTCTGATGAGAATCTTAAACACCTGGAGCTTAAAAAATACAAGTATATCACGGCTCTTGACAAGAATCAGATTCCAAATATGCAAAACGTTAATATTGAGCGTTTTGAATCGATCAATAAAGAAAATACGACTGATCAGATCATAAAAATGGGGTTTGGGAAATATGATGATGCAACATACTATGAAACCGTGGGAACGGTAGGTGGCAGACGTTATGTCATGATATTCAATCCGGAAATGCTTATAGATCAGAGAAAATCCCGCAAAGAACTGATACAGAGAGCAAAAGACTATCTGGACAAGGAGAACAAGGCATTATCCGGAGCGAAAAAAAACAGAAACAGAGACAAAACTAGAGACAGGATCGACAAACAACTCAAAGCGATGAAAGCAATGAACTTTGTGGATTATGATCTCGAAAATCTGGAAATAAAAGCAGAAGGAAAGGAAATCAACAGTTTCCGCATTGTTCCAAAAGAAACAGATAAGAATAAGAAAGCAATTAAGAAAGCAGAGCGAACTGACGGTTTATGGACGATTGTCACAAATACTTCGAGTAAAGAAGATGATAAGAATAGATTTACGGAAGATGACCTGATTCGTGCATATAGGGACAAGAATCAGATCGAACAGGCGTTTAAAGACGTGAAATCATTTATTAAGATACAGCCGTTCAATGTCTGGACGTCAAAACACGTAAGAGCACACTATACAATATGCATACTCTCGTATCTGCTAGATATCACGATCGCAAACCGATTGAAGGAGGCGGATATCGGAGTAAAAAGTCCGCAAAAGGTGTATGAGGTATTGAAAGATGGGATAATCGGAAAAATAACAATGGAAAGTACGGGTGACGAGTTTCTCAAGTTAATGAGTCCTCAATCGCAGCATAAAGCGATACTGGAGTTGTTTCAAAGCGAGAACGTTGTAAGGAGGGGCTATCTGAAGTCGATGGGAATTACATGAAGAAGGTTACGACCAAGAAAGAGCGGAAATTTTGGAGGCATGCAGCCCTACGCTGCTGGTTTTGATTTTTGGGTGGGAAACTTGGGCTACAAGGCAAATAACACCACCATAGCGGACGGGGATATCAAGGTTCAAACGAACTATAGGAGACGTGTCGAGTGACTCTGGTGCTCCGTTTCAGGTAACGGGGCACCGCCCCACTTTTTTTCGGGCACTCCACCCGGGATCTAAGTCATCACCAAAACCCCGATTCCGCGTAGACTTCAAAACATTCTCCGATAACCCCCCATCCTCGTCGCCCCTGGCTAAAGTCGGGGCATCCGTGGGGATTCGTCGATGGTCTTTCTCTCTGAATCAAACCGGCGCCAGGATTATTTGAGACTTTTTATTATTTTCTGGGAACGTCGGATTGTCTTATGTAAGCACAACTGCCAGAATGTGGCACTATCGATCTAAAAAGCCATTTACACTGTTAATCTGCGTAATCGGTGTTAATCAGTGGCAAATAAAACTTTTAACCACTGTCTGCGAGCAGAACGAGCAGCGGCTAATCCATTAACACTGATTCCGGAAGTCCAATCGTACCAGTGTTTGCAGGATTGGTGTCATGTTTTTCAACCGACCAGAAGGAATTAAAAAGATTCCGGATTCTCTATTGAAATCGCTATGAAGCACTCATGAAACTCTTGCGCCTCTGCGTTCTGCCTTCGGCGATACTGGCTTCGCCGCGTGCTTTCGCAGATCGTATTGCGCGGTTATAAATCGACAGAGATTGTCAGATCCCGATCAATTCTGCGATCCGCTCCACCTCTACGACCGCTTCCGAGTCATCAGGCAGATCGATGAGAGGAGTTCCGTCGAGGTCGTAGTCTGCAAGTTTAGAATCGAACGGGACCGTCCCCGCGATCTCGAAACCGAGTTCCGATGCATACTTCTGCAAACTCTCCCTGTTCTCAGGTGTGACCTTGTTTAAGATGATGTAGATCTTCTTGAATCCGAGATCTAGTTCGCCTGCGAGATTGCGTATCCGCTCGGCAGTGAGAAGCCCTTTGCGCGAGCCATCGGTCACCACAAGTAAAATATCGAGGTTTCTGATGATTCGCCTGCTCAGATGCTCAAGACCTGCCGCGGTATCGATTATTGTGAGGTCATAGTTCTTCGTGATCTTGTCCATGATGCCGCGGAGCAGGTTGTTTGCATAGCAGTAGCAGCCGGGTCCATCCGGTCTCCCCATCACAAGCAGGTCGTACTTTGGCGTCTCTGTGAGTATCTCATATATCTTCGATTCGAGCACCAGCATCTTGTCAGCATCAGGCGGAAGACCTTCGAGCACCAGCTCCCTGATATCGCCCACGGTCCTGGAAACGGTATCGCCAAGCGCCTCCGGAAGATTGGTGTCGGGATCGGCATCGACCGCAAGCAGCACACTGCCGCCGCGCATAACGTGCCTGATCAAGAGCGCTGTGACTGCTGTTTTCCCTGTTCCGCCTTTTCCCGTGACTGCGACGGTTGTTGTCATATCACACCTCTGGCATCAAGAAGACTGCCGCGCATATCGCGGTCGTCCAGCCCTGACCTGAAACCGCATCCCCTGCGATGCCTGTAAGTTTGGTGGCGCCGCCGTCAGCGAGTGTCGCGTACATCTCTGTTGCAAGATCACATGCGTACTCCAGCGTCTCATCCTTGTTCTTGCCAGATGTGTGGTATTCCGCGAGATACCCGAACCTACCGGCATCGCGTGGAAGCGCGCATCCGATGGATGCAGAGATTAACCGATCCGGCTCATCGGTTGCATTCCTTGAAAGCACGACAAAAGCGATCTCTCCGGACTCAAGTTCCGGTATCCCTTCGACTTTTGGGATGATCTGGCATCCTGGAGGTACGATCGAGCTGACCATGACAAGATTCAGATGCTCGATCCCGGCATCGCGAAGCGCCATCCCGAACGATACAAGATGATCGGCATGTCTTCCAACTCCGCTTGTAAAGAACAGTTTTTCAGGAACCAGATGTCTCATGCTTATATGTACCCGAGCGCATCCTCGATTCTGCCGAGTTCGGGCCCTTTGGTGTCCGCGCCTGCAAGATACCCTGACGAGTTAGCAAGCAACCCCGCCCCGATAAGCGGCGACCCGAAATTGACAGTCCCGATATCAACCGGAAGACTGAACGTGTCCTCGAGAATCGCTATTTCAGCGTCGCTTACCTTCGGATGCACCAGAACGCCTTTGTTGGTGGCGATTCCAGCCATGCCAACCGTCTTTAATCCGGCGATGGTCGATCTCTGCACATCCACCTGCATCGTCTCCCGAATCACCTTCACCACCCGATCAGAGAGGAGTGGGTGTACAATTGCAGCGGTGTCGTTTGCGAGAATGATGTTTCCACAAGCGTTCATGAGGCTTGGGAGCGGCTGAACATCGCCAAACTCCCGCAGTTCTTCGATCTCCCCCGGGTGCGCATACTTTGAGACCACAAACCCGGTGCAGTTCCCACACGACAGCGATCCCACGATAAAACTCCCTGCCAGCGAAACCGGTACAATCCGAACCTGCAGCGTATCCTCGATCTGTTGCGCGACCGCGTCAGGCACACCTGCCGGAACGAATGCTACGTTCTCGGTCACTGTGGCGAAGACGCCGAGTACGGTACTGCCATAAAGCGTCAGTTTTCGATTCAGCGCACTCTCACCTCTTCAAGAAATCTTTCAGCACAACATTGCAGAGACAAAGCAATCAAGCAAGTTCCGCCTCCACAACACCGTCCTCAAACCGCACGGCACGCACCCTGATACGCCTCGGCGGCTTCTGCGCGCCCCGCCTCCAGATCGCCTCATTGATCGTGCGATCCAGTTTGACGCTTTCGGAATCCGTCTTCATGTGCCTTGTGAGATACGCGCGCACATCTTTTACTGCCCTCTTACTCCGCTTCCATCTGGGCGTGCTCTTCACAGACCGCAGCGGTATCGTGTATATCTGTTCTTTCTCCATCATACTCAATCAATCCTGTGGGTTTAATCCTTGATGCTGTTGCGTCGCCAGTGACGTCTCTTCGGATGGGTTGTAACCTTCCGATTCGTCTTCATAATCGCCCAAACAGGAACACGCTGATTCTGATTGTGTGCCTTTGCGAGCAGTTTCTTCTGTCCTTTCGTTTTTTTGGTCATATAATCACTTCATGTCAGATGTAAATCTGTTAGTATCTTTTCGCCTATCAATTCATCGTTTGCATATACTTTGATCACTACATGGTATGTTCCCGCAATTGAGACTTTCCCGATCTCCGTTTCGACTTTCGCGGGCAGATTAAACTCTGCACACAATTCATGCGACTCTCCGCTCTCGATCCGCTCGTCGAATTCGAGTGTATATGTCTCGGTTCTATCTTCGGCAGACATGCTTTTCATACCAAGGTTGACCTTCCAGTCATCCATCTTGACAGCGGTTGCGGTCATGACGATCTTCTCTTTCATAACGGTCTCGCTTCCATTGTTACAGATCGTTATGGTCGCATCAGAGGGAACTCCGAGTTTCAGTTGGGATGTGTCGATCGATTCGACATAAGGACGCTCCGGTGGCACCCATTGGGTCGTTGGTTTCTGTTCGGACGGTTTATCGCCGCCGATGCAGCCGAACGCAGAACATACTATGGTAAGTGTGATAATAATTGCGGCTATGTTTCTTCCTGTGATCTGGTTGCTTACTTTCACAATTGCTATATATCACTCTACCATATAAAACATTTGAAGCGTTTGGGGGATCGGGTTTGTGATCTGGTGCCAAAGCGATCAAAGCATTTATGTATTGCCGGCACGGTATCTGATATGCAACCATACCAGCGGGGTAGGGTAGCCAGGATATCCCGTCGGGCTCATAACCCGAAGATCGATGGTTCAAATCCATCCCCCGCTATAATGCACGCAACGAACATCCGACTGCGCGATTTTATTGTCACGGACAACGACTGGATCTTTGCAGTGTCCGGTTACGATCATACCGGTGGCGTGCAAGCAGTTCTTAGATACATACCTGATCAGGACGGCGATCGCGAGATGGGTGGTGTCAGGTACCGCAAACTCGATTTTGACGAGTCCAACAAGTTTCTGGAGAAGAACCGTGCCTCATGGAAGTTCCGTCTGCCTGAAGATGCGATCTCAAAGGTTCTCAGATCGAACGAGCGCATACCCGCCCTTGTAAAGGAGGACCCGCGTGTCGCTGTGATCGTTGATCTGCTCAAGAGTGCTGGAATCCCTGTAGATAAGATGGGGGTCACGGGTTCGATGCTTCCCGGATTGCAGATCGAAGGTTCGGATATCGATTTCGTGGTGTACGGACGATACTGGTTCCTTGCGAGAGATGCGATTCGGCGGGAGATTTCGAGAAACAGGGACCGAGATCAGGACAGAGATCGAGATTCTGACAAACTCGAGATCACAGAGATCAGCGAGGAGATGTGGCACCAGATCTATGCGAAGAGAGTGCCAGAGATCTCGTTTGAGGAGTTTTTGGCACATGAACTGCGGAAATGGAATAGGGGCATGATAGGTGGTACGTATTTCGACCTGCTCTTTGTCCGTGACTGGGATCAACTACCAGTTACGCAGGAGCGCGGAGCCGATCTGCGGCGGTGCAGCTTGACCGCGCGGGTTCTAAGCGCAGATCTTGCATTTGACAGTCCCGCGGTATACGAGATCGACCATCCGGTTGTATCCGAGATCCTCTGTTACACGCATACTTATACAGGTCAGGCGCTGGCTGGTGAGGTTGTTGAGGCGCGGGGCATGATGGAGGATGTGCGCGGTCAGAAGCGCCTCGTTGTCGGGACATCGCGTGAGCCGGTCGGCGAGTGGATGCGGTCGCTCGATCTGTTAGGTCGCGTCCCACAGTCAGAGGAGTGACCGGGGCATAATGGGTTAAGCGATAATTGCCGGGAGCGCCTTATAAATTGGAGACTTTTTACTATCTTCTGGGAATTGGGTTTTGGAAAACCACAGAGAGCACAGAGGACACCGAGAAAACAACTCTCTGTGCCCTCCGTGTCCTCTGTGGTTAATCTTCTTCGCCATAATCAGAGTCCACCCAGAAAAAATTAAAAAGTCTCATAAATTGAGATAGAATTACGGAATTTTTCGGACCCAAGTTCATGGTTCATAGAAACTCGACATCGTCATCGACCGGCGCGGTCATGGCGTTTCCATCGTGAGCATCGATCATGATGCTGCCATTCATACCTTTAACCTCCCAGACTGGCAGGTACACAAGTTCCATCTCGAGATCGATGTCCTTTGCCATAGGCCTCACTGTCCTGTGCTCGGTGATGATGGCACCGCCTGATGTGCTGGTGGTGGCTACGTTTTTCGTGTTGCTCTCGATCGCATCGTTTAATATCTCTTCCCGGGCTTCGACTTTCGTCACGGTAGGGCTTTTTATCTCGTAATCCTGGCAGGGAATAGATATGGAATCGCATACCTCCTGCAGGTACTCGTGTTTCTCCCTGTTCAAGGCATTGATCGCGCCAGAGCCCTCTGATGATAGGCGTATCGCCTTTGTCTTGTGCTGCCGGTACGTATCAATGACGTATTTGTAATTCCAGAACGGCACAAACTCGATGGCAGCACCGGTTATGCTGCTGACAAACCCCTTCGCAGTCGCGATCGCACGTCTCTCATCCACGCGTATGGATGTACATCGAAGCTGCAGCGCATCACGCGAATCGTCCGCGATCTCTGGCATCCTGCCAGCAGAATGCCCCTGAGGCTCATACTCATTAGACTTCCGGTACTCCTGACCCAGAAGGTCGTAACGCGCGTCTTCTGCCTCTGCAAGCATCGCCTTTCCGATGCGGATCTCAAGTTCGGCACGATCCCACATCCTGATGTTGTACCGATCCGCGAAGAGCACCATCTGGTCAGTGATCTCGTCAGATATGAAGAGCGCATCGTAAGCCCCCTGCACTGCATCTGCGAAATAGCGCAGATCGGTCTCGGTCCTGCCATACTGGATGCAGGTCATCCCCCCGTCCTTCGCAACAACCAGATCGGTTCGCGGATGGGTTCCCCGGATCAGGGGATTCACATCGTACCCCTGCGAGCTTAGAATATTTGTAAGAAGATCGAGTAAGATCTGTCTGTTCATCATCTGCACCTCGCACATACACCTACATATTGAGCAGTTCGCGGAGGCTATCGTCCTCCATCGGAGCTGGTATCGCTGAGTGTTTGCAGTTCATGACCGCTTTCGCAAGCTTGCGGTATACATCTGCGATTGCGGAGTCCGGCGCATTTTCGAGCACAGAGAACCCCTGCCGCTCGCAGTCCTGCACGATATCGTCTTTCGGGATGAATGCAACGAGTTCGCTCCCGATGGCTGTTGCAAATTCGGTTATGATCTCTTCTTCTCTCGGGACATTCCTTGAATTGCAGATCACGCCGCTAAGCGGCATCTTCAGTTTCAAAAGCCCTTTGCAGATGTTGTTTGCAGCATAAATCGGCATGTATTCGCCTGACGAGATGATATATGCCTCGCTAACAAGCCCCTTTCGGATCGGCGCCACAAAGCCGCCGCACACGATATCCCCTGGCACGTCGTAGATCACAAGATCACTCTCTGTAAGCGCTGTTGTGATCTTCTGCAGTTCTGTGACCGCGACGATGATCCCCCTGCCAGCACACCCGACGCCGGGCTCTGGTCCGCCGACCTCGATGCACTTGACGCCCTTGTAACCTTCGTAGACGACATTCTCCGGAGAGAGCTCGACCCCCTGCCGTATCAGATCCATCACCGTCGGAATCCGCCTACCATTGAGCAGCGTGATCGAGGAATCGCTCTTCGGGTCGCAACCGATAATGGTAACTGAATACCCGGCATCCGCGCACGCTGCTGCGACATTTGAGGCGGTGCTGGACTTGCCGATCCCGCCTTTGCCATAGATCGCTATTCTTCTTGTTTGATACATGCGTTCTCAAGCGCTGCTATATCACAGTAAACATCCACAACTCGGGCGTGCTCTTGTATCTTGTTCGGTACATGCGTTCTCAAGCGCTACTATATACTCCTGGTATGCTGCGATCAGATCGGTCGTTTTGTCCATGAAACCATGAACACGCGTGTAAAACTCTTTGATGTATGCCTCCTCATCAGGATGGTCCTCTTCTGATAGTTCCGATATTAATCTGGAGGCCTCCGAAAACTCTTTTTCGCGAACAATCATTGCATCACCAAGTTCTAGTAAGACTTCTGTATCCATATTTGGAACTTGCGCTGCCATAGTATTTAATGATGATTAATGAGGGGGCTGTCGTCTTCTCCGGTGTTGACAATCCTGCCGCACTCTGCGCTACGTCTCTGCATCTGAAAAACTGTGTTGCTGATTTTATGCCAACGGCTTGGTTCGCGGAAGGAAACTGAGACGCGGCTGAAGCTTGTGGGGCACAATTGAAGAGTTGAAAATCCCCGAGACCATGGGTGGTGTGGTGCCACACTGGCGTGGGTCCGGGTGTGCGCGAATTTTGTCCCAAATCCCAAAAAACGAAAACTTTATGAGGGGGTGATCGTATTATGCCTTACTACAAACACCATGAGGAGGATAAGTAGTGAAAAGAAAAAGAATATTATATGGGCTAACTATATTAATTGTTGTTCTGTCAATTGGTATAGCATTAGCAATAGTACCGCCACCACCAGCAAATCAGGATCTGGGAATATACGACACCCTGTGTGAAGAGTTCGCAGAAGATGACTGTAGGGCATGTCATAGTTCTGGCGTTCCGGATACCCACCACCTGTTAGTACAGAATGGGGTCTATGAATGTACGGACTGTCACCAGGTTACAACCGATCCCGATGGTACAGGTGTTGGAGTAATCAGGAATTGTGTGGAGTGTCATGATACATCACCACACCATGAAGCACAAGAAGCTGTGGACCGGCATTGTAGCCACTGCCACGGTAGCTATGTTGACGACTATGATGATGGGCATTCGATCCCGACATACGAGCCGTCACTGATAACCCCGGATACCAGCTATACCGTGGAAGACGGTGCAACTGGCAAGAAATGGGGTGGCTGTGAGGCATGTCATGAACCCGACAGCACATCGGTACCACCGATATATAGTAACCCCGAGACGCACCATAATCTTGGCAGTCTGAGCCTCGAGTGCAATATGTGCCACGGCGACACTTCTCTGAATGATTCTGTGAATGAGAATCTGCTCAGCATCAGAAAATGTGAAGATTGTCATGGTACCAAATCTCTGCACAATATCCAGTACAACTACACCAGTACTAAAGGCCAGCTCGGATATGGCCATGTAGGTGATGATTGGGACTGCGCGGGCTGTCATGCATGGTATGTGGCATACAGCTATGCACCGCTGGAAGGACCGGTAATCCCGGATATCCACGAGGTAAGTCCTACCATGATACTGGCTGGTGATGAAACAGTGGCGACCATTAACGGTACCAACTTCGTGAATACTGTGAATGGTACTAACTATACTTCCGATGTGGTTATTTATATTGGTACAGGAAATATAACACTGGCACCTGATTCCATAACCGCCTCAGAGATAGTAGTGACCATCCCGCCACTGGGTGCAGGAAATTACGGACTGCGTGTGGTCAAGAGTGGCATGGAGAGCAGTTTGGTGCCAATAGTGGTTGTGCCTCAGGTAACAATCGATTCAGCCACGATTAGGAGGAGTATTGTAACCATCCGTGGTTCAGGGTTCAGCGATGAATCATATAATGGGTGCCTCGGTGTTACCGTCGCTCACGCAGGCAATGACCTTGAAACCAGTATTGTCACTTGGGACGGTACTCGGATTGTGGTTGAATGTTCTCCTTCAGCAACGGTTGGAGACATAGTAACCGTTAATGCTCTATATGGTTCTGACTCTGCCACGATCGGATAACACAAACAAACCGCCTGAGAAGCCAAAGGACATCGAATAGGGATTTGTTATCAAATCCCTGTCTTTACTTTTTTTAGTATGGTATAAAGATATGAAAAAATACTTTTTGACGCTTATAATAACGTTTTTAGCAATTATTATCACATTATTAAGTGGAACCGCTTACTCAGAAGAGCCGCAACGTGATGTTATTATCGGATTTCACCAGATGCCTATTCCCTCGGAAAAGGCATTGATCCACAGTGAGGGCGGTGTTGTAAAACATGAGTATCGCTTAATCCCTGCTGTGTCTGCCAGTTTATCAGAGCAGGCGGTAGACATTATGAGAAAGAACCCGAGGGTCGCATATATTGAGGATGATGTAATACTTACGATAGCAACCGATGAATACATGAATTCCTCGGGTGTGAGCCATATTGGCTGTGAAATGGCACATAACAACGGCATTGATGGTACCGGAGTTAAAGTGGCAGTCATTGATACCGGTATAGATTATACTCATGAAGACCTGAATGATAATTATAAAGGCGGTTATGATTTTGTGTTCAACGATTCCGATCCCTTTGATGGTAACAATAGCCATGGCACCCATGTGGCAGGCATCATCGCTGCTGAGAGGAATGGAATTGGTGTGGTAGGCGTAGCCCCAAATGCCAGCCTCTATACTGTCAGGGTATTAGATAGTGCCGGATTTGGTACTGCCAGCTGGGTGATTGCTGGCATTGAGTGGGCGGTAGATAATGATATGGATGTGGCCGTTATGAGCTTTGGTACTAATGAGGATTCTCAATCACTTCGTGATGCCTGTCGTAATGCATCCGATGCAGGTGTGCTTCTGGTGGCGGCGGCTGGAAATACTCATACGCAGGGCGGAAATGTGGCCTATCCGGCCAGGTACGACTCTGTGATAGCTGTAACAGCTACCGATCTGAATGATAGCCAGGCATCTTTTTCAGCTATAGGTCCGGAGGTTGAGTTAGCTGCGCCAGGCGTGAATATAATGTCTACCACCAGTGGCGATGGTTATGGAAATTTGAGCGGAACTTCCCAGGCAGCGCCTCATGTGGCCGGAACAGCCGCTCTTATCATTTCATCTAACCTGCCGGATGTTAATGACGATGGGGTAGTGAACAATGAAGATATAAGACTGCAACTGCAATCGACGGCACAAGATTTAGGAGATCCGGGGAAGGACGACACGTATGGATATGGTTTGGTTAAAGCACCTGTTACGGCAGCCGCGATCTCTTGCGACTGCGGCGACATCTGCGTCAACGGAACTGGCTGGTGGCGTGACGGCGGCGCGTTTAACGAGAGCGGAGCACCGATACAGGATGCAGTGAATAACGCGAGCAGCGGTGATACGATCTGCGTCAAGGATGGCAGCTACAACGAGAATGTGGATGTGGCGACGGATCATCTGACGATTCAGTCTGAGAATGGGTCTGTTTCGACGATTGTTCAAGCAGCGAATTCAGGCAATCATGTCTTTGAGGTGATCGCTAATTACGTGAACATATCAGGGTTCAATGTGGCAGGGGCAACCGGAATTAGCAAGGCAGGGATTTATCTCAGCGGAGCAGATCACTGCAACATCTCTGACAACACCGCATCGGGCAACGAAAACGGTATCTACCTGTATTCTTCGAGCAACAACATACTTCTGAACAACACCGCATCGAACAACGACAACTACGGCATCGAACTGTACAATTCGAGCAACAACCTGATCTACAACAACTACTGGAGCAACACAAACAACGTCTACGACGACGGATCCAACCGGTGGAATGCCACCGTAACCATCAGGCCAAATATAAT
>Ga0209121_10004109_pt1 | contig 13719 bp, 12 predicted proteins | sample Cruoilmetagenom3_FD_187292 | JGI IMG/M metagenome (GOLD analysis project Ga0209121, IMG submission 187292) | Oil polluted marine microbial communities from Coal Oil Point, Santa Barbara, California, USA - Sample 3 (SPAdes) (version 2) | ecosystem: Environmental > Aquatic > Marine > Oil seeps ... | reverse complement strand
CAGCTCCTTGCCATCGTAACTCCCCTTTAACGCCATATAGAGAGTCTGAAGTCTCTGCTGCCCATCCAGAACGAGGATCTTCTCTTTGTCCCTGTATTCGCTGGATTTTAGATAGGTCTCCTTAACGTTCATACCGTCCCTATAATCGTCAACAAACCGTCGAACCTGAATGTCGTCTCCGGTTATCCAAAACAGAAAGGTGCTAAAAGGATATCTTCTTAATACAGAGTCAAAGAATTTTTTCACCTGATTGTGAGTTCTGTCCTGTTTCCAAACGAAGGGCCTCTGGATATGTGGCAGCAGTAGCCTCCTCTCGTCCATCATTTGTACCGCTTTCCTGATGGTCATGCTCTCGTACTTCATCTTAAACCTCCAAGATTGACCCTACCCAAGTTTGTTCATTGACACAGGGATTGCCTTTTGAACACGGACTAAATACTCCAATAGATGACATAGCTACTTCCAAAGTGACTCTTCAACCCACTGCTGGGCATTTTACTACAATGGCATCCCTGGAGGCATCCCTGGAGCAAAAGCTGCTTGCAAAGGTTTTACAAAAGTTAGCAATTGGCTCCCTAAACGGAATTCAAACTCAGTTTTTAATATATTTTCCTAGTCCTCAATAGCCTCTTTAGTGCTAGGCACTCTGCCTATAATTCGCTCATCAATGCGGGTGGCTGAGTCCAGAGCTCGGCCTAAGGCTTTAAATAAAGCCTCGGCTTTGTGATGGTCGTTGATGCCGCTTATTATCTTGGCGTGGAGGTTAATCTTAGCTTCAGAGGCAAAGGAAACAAGGAAATGGCGGACCAAGTCGGCACATAAGTCACCCACGTTATTCTTGGTGAGGGATGCTTCAATGACATTGTAACTTCTCCCCCCTATATCCACTGCTACTGCAGATAAAGCTTCATCCATGGGCACAACGGTGTGCGCCATTCGTGTAATACCTTGCTTCGCCCCTAACGCTTGATTAAAGGCTTTGCCCAAAGAAATAGCTACATCCTCAACTACGTGATGCTGGTCAGCACCAGAGGCTGAAATTTTTATGTCAAATATTCCATGCTGAGCTAGTTGAGTAAGAAGGTGATCAAACATCCTTATGCCGGTAGTAATCTCAAATTGCCCGCTACCATCAATGTTGAGCTCTACTCTAACGTTTGTCTCCGCAGTTTCACGAATTATGGTTGCTTTTCTCTCATCCATTTAAACCCCCATTAATATTTTATTTCACCCTCACCTTAATCCTCTCCCTTCAAGGGAGAGGGAAATAGTTAGAGATTCCTCGCCGCTTCGCTCCTCCTAGCTAACGAAGAGACACGTTGCTAGCTTAACACAGCACCTTTAATGCCTCAATCAAGGCATCAGTATCCTCAGGTTTACCCACACTCATTCGCAGGTAATTCCTTAATCTTGGACTATCAAAGTAGCGAACAAAGATGCCTTTCCTTTGCAATTGCTGCCAAATTTCCTTGGCTTCTCCCTTAATCACAGAACAAAGAATAAAATTGGCTTTGGAAGGATAAGGTTTTAGCCAATCCATCTCTTTAAGCTTACTAAATAGCCGATTCCGTTCAGCAACTATCTTTGCTACATTATCACGAAGATAACTCATATCTGCTAAAGAAGCTAACATTGCTGCCTGTGCTGCGGCGTTGATATTATATGGCTGCTTAATTTTCATTAAATAGGTAGCAATTTCGATAGGGAAAATGCCATAGCCTATTCTCAAACCAGCTAGTCCCGCCCATTTGCTGAAGGTACGCAAAACTATCAAGTTGGGATAAACAGGAACCAAGTTAGCCATAGTTATGTTGCTGAACTCGAAATAGGCCTCATCCACCACAATAATTTTCCCGGTACCAACAATCTCTAAGATTTCTTGCTCCGTAATAGTATTGCCTGTAGGATTATTAGGCGAAGCAATAAAAATAACCTTCGTTTTCTTATTCAGTGCTCTCTTTATACCTGCTATATCAATGGCGAAGTGTTCATCTCTAGGTATGTCAACCACCTTACCTCCGCAAACCTCGGTATTAAAAGGATACATACCAAATGTTGGTGAACAATTGATAACTTCGTCTCCAGGCTCAAGGAAAAGCCTAAGAATAAGATCAATCAGTTCATCGCTGCCAGCGCCGCAAACAATGTGCTCATGGCTTAAGTGGGTGCATTCCTCCAAAGCTTGCCTCAACTTTTTTTGTTCCGGGTCAGGGTAGATATGATAGTAGGAATAATCAGCTAGAGCTTGATAAACCTTTGGGGAGCAACCGTAGGGATTCTCATTGCCATCAAGCTTTATTATTCTTCCCCCAGCTCGCTGTTCCAAAATTTCTGTTGGTTCGATAGGAGTGTAGCTCTCCATAGTTATGAGCTCAGGCCTTATTATCTTTTTTATATCCATTTCAACTAAAACCAAAAGTTAAAAATAAAAAATCAAAATGACAAATCAAAAAACAAAACTTTTTATTTTTGCTCCGTATTTTTGCCTTTTGCATTTTAATCCTTTATTTACCTCTCAGCCTTTTTTCTATAGCTTGAGCATGGGCATTAAGCCCTTCAGCTCCGGCTATCACCATAGCTGCTTGGCTCAGTTCTCGCATAGTAGACTTATCTAAAGCAACAATGTTGGTAACCTTTAAGAAATCCTCAATGCCCAGAGGGGAGCTAAAACGAGCGCTGCCCCCCGTAGGTAACACATGGCTTGGCCCAGCAACATAATCGCCCAGAACCACTGGTGAATCTTCACCGATGAAGATGCAACCGGCATTGTAAATCCTGGAAATCAGGGAAAAGGCATCAGATACCACGAGGGAAAGATGCTCCGGAGCATAAAGGTTAATCAATTCGATTGCTTCATCAATGTTATCAACAAGCACAATCATTCCTTTATTGATAGCTTTAGTGGCAATGGAACGCCGTTTCAACTTTCTCAGATGTATCTCAATTTCTTTATCCACACGATTAGCTAATTTAGATGAGGTAGTAATTAAAATCACCGAAGCCAGTGGATCATGCTCCGCTTGAGCTAGAAGGTCAGCGGCACAAAGGCAAGGGCTAGCTTTGTCATCAGTCACAATCATTATCTCGCTCGGTCCTTGAAGTCCATCAATGCCTACAGTGCCATAAACAAGTTTCTTAGCCAAGGTCACAAAGATGTTACCCGGGCCGCAAATTTTATCCACCTTTGGTATCGACTCAGTGCCAAAGGTTAGAGCAGCGATAGCTTGAGCACCACCAACTTTGAAGATATGGCTGACCTCAGCCATATCAGCAGCTACTAGCGTAGGCGCTGGGATATTCCCACTTTTACCAGGTGGTGAAACCATAATGATTTCCTTTACACCCGCTACTTTAGCTGGTATTGCGGTCATTAACACTGTGGATGGGTAGGCTGCAGTGCCACCGGGAATATATAAGCCAACTCTGTGCAATGGCTGGATATGTCTTCCTAAATATTGATTAACGGGTATGATGCCAATCTTACCCAAACAAGCAAGATGAAAGTCTTGTATCCTTTTAGCTGCCAGCTCAAGGGCTGGAACTAGCTCTCTGTCTACCATATTATAGGCATCTGAGATTTCCTCCTTACTTACTTCCAATGAGCTAAGCTCGACGCCATCTAATTCTTTAGTATAATCAAAGAGTGCCTTATCACCCTTATCACGAACCTCGCTAACAATTCGCTCAAGCTTTTGAAGGGTTTCTTCCTCAGAAATACTCAATTCCTCCCAGAGAGGAAAGCCCTTTCTCATCAGCAATTGTTTCGCTTTATCAAAGCCTTCAATTCTTATCATGATAATGCCTTTCGCACCATTTGAATAAGAAGATCAATATTCTGCTTTTTATCAGAGGAATCAAGACTGCCTTTGTTGCCAATTAGGCAAGCTGAAGACTCGAAAAGCACGCCGATAATTTTCAAATTGTGTTGCTTTAGAGTTTCGCCTGTTTGGGCATTATCAATAAGCAAATTGGCATCTTCAGGCAAAAAGGCTTCGCTTGCCCCAAAAGTTGGTATTAGCTTATACGGATTGATACGGTTGTCTCGAAGATAGTTATCAGCAATGTTTATATATTCCGAGGCTACTCTTAGAGGGGAGAGCTTTCCGCTTTGAACAAGTTGCCTTAGCTCATCAATGTTAGCCAAAGGCATATCCTGACTCACCGCCGCTACAATTTTGACCATACCAAAGCCAAGATCGAGCAACTTTTTAACCGGGCTCGAGGGAAAACGATAAAGGTGATCCAACAGCCAGTCCCTGCCAGTTATGGCTAAATCGAAATTACCATTAGCTACTTGAAGAGGCATATCCTGAGGTCTGATTACCTTAATGCTAAGATAATCTAAATCAGTCGAAGGACGACGATTCAATATCCCTTCAGAATACCCTTGAAATTTAAGCCCAGCCTTCTTTAAAAATTCCGCAGTAGGTGGTTGCTGATGTCCATCGGGCAGAGCCAATTTGATTTTCTTTTCTTGCTTTTGCGCCTTTGGCGCAAATTGAATTGAATTATCTAATACTGGTACTTTTTGCCCTTCGGGCAAATCATATATCAAGCTCTCTTGCTTAGCCCCAAACTTGAGACTTAAGCAGCCTAATATCTGGCTCAGGTCTTTATTCTCCAAGCTTTCTCGATTAGCGATTAAAAAAGCATTGGCAGGAATTAACCTCATTAAGGGGACTAAACCTTGAGCCTCCAGGTCATTTTCATTCTTTCCCCACAATATGGCTAGCTCGGCATCCTCCGGGGGATAAACTTCAGCAGCTCCCCATACGGGGAAAACGCTAAACTTTCTCATTCTACGATTTAAAGCAAAAACTTCAGCCAAATTAGGATACTCACTTACTATACGCCAACTATTGAGTTTGGCTAAGGATTCATCGAGGCTAGATATTTCTGCTTGATTACTGGCTACCACATATACACTGCCTTCGCCATAATTAAGATTCGATATTTTTACTAAAGCGCTGGCTGGATACCTTACGAGAAGTTCTTCAATCCAATCCAAACCACATATCCCTAAGTCATAATTCCCTATAGCCACCTGTATGGGAATATCTTTCTCCTGAAACATTTTGGCTGAAAGATAAGGGAACTTGGTTGACTTCAAGCGATATTGCCTCGTTTTGTCACTATAATCACTAAATCCTAGGTCTACCTCATCAAGTAGCTCAGCCGTAGATGGTAAAAGTCTGCCTTTAGGCAAGGCAAGTTTGAGAGAGCCAGCTTGGTATGCCATAAATTACCTATACTCACCTAATATACTAAGAATCTCTGCTATAGAAGCTACATCTCGTTGTTGCTTCTGCTCGCAGTCGGTGAGTACAAAGGGAGTCTCGCCCCCGGAAACCAAGATAATCCACCGATAACTAGATTCTTTTTGAGTAGTAAAACCAAGCTCTGCTGTGTGCCCGGCATTACGAAGTGATTGAGCCAAGGTAAAACATGCTGTTATTACCTCTGGACTTAGGTTCTTACCTTTGACTAAAATTCCGGATTTATCCCCTTCCTCCCTCTCCGAGGGAAGCAATTTCATTATAGGGTCAACGTAAAGGGCAAAGCCGCAGGCTGGTATATCTCTTCCACTCATAAGTGGCACAAGGTCATCATACCTTCCTCCACCGCCTATTTTTTCTCCGTCAGCCAATAACTGAAAGCAAACTCCTGTGTAATACTCGAAATTTCGCATTGCCGTGATATCAATCTCATAACTACAACTCAGGCTATCTAGCAATGTGGCGATGTTTATGAAATCCTCGAGACTAGACTTCAAATTCGATGAAGCTTGTTGGGACAAAGCCTTTACATTTTGTAGGAAGCTGCTTGATTTACCCTTCAGGTTCAGAAGCTGAGGTAGAAACTTATCTAACTGGGGATTAATTGATTTTGCTTCCATCAATGCTTGCCAGTCCCCATCTAAAACACGGCTTACTACTTTAGCTTCTTCACCAGAACTGAGCTTAAGCTCTTTAATCAACGCCTTTATTAAACCAGCATGAGACAGTTGTAATTCAATATCAGCAAAGCCAAGTTTACGTATAACCTCTCTAGCTAACAGAATTATCTCTACATCTGCAGTAAACTTAGCACCACCGAGAAACTCGGCACCGCACTGCCACCGCTCCCTATTCTCCCTACCTGTTCCTTCAAAAGCAAAGATATTAGTCACATAAAAAAGCCTGGACGGCTTCGCCGTAAATAAGGAATTATTCAATTCTTTCCTCTCCTCCCCTCCCCCTTTTGCAGCTTCGCTGCAAATTAGGTTGTTGATATAAAGCCTGGCTACAGGGATAGTGCCATCTGGCCTCAAGACCACTCTCTCACCACTCCAGCCATTCCAGTCAAGAAAAGAATAGACCTTGCCTAACATGCTTGGAGTAAGTGTTCCGGTAGCCGTGAACAGGTGGAGGTATTCTAAGGTCGGAGTCCTTACCTCTTGATACCCCCATTCAAGGCAGCAAGTTCGAAAGGCATCTTCAATATGTCGGAACTTCAGCATATCATCAGGAAGCAGGTCTTGCATTCCTTTGCATTTTTGATTTTCCATTTTTCTTATTCTACATTAAGCTATGCTAGCCTTCAATCATTTGAAACTGAATTTGCTACTCAGTAATGCCTAGCTTATAATTAAGTCGAGAACATAACATGGCTAAGAAGTTACTCAGGTTCTTTTATTTAACTCTATTTGCTATCGTGATAGCTGGGAGCTTAGGGGGCAACGCAGTTGATGCCTCGAGCCCAACCATTGAAATCCTTCACGTAGAGGGCACCATTGTGCCCGTAGTGGCTGACTACCTTGATCGAGGCATCAGCCAGGCTGAAGACAAGAACGCTGCTGCTTGCATTATTGAGCTAAACACGCCAGGAGGGCTTCTCGGTTCCACTGATAAGATTGTCAGTAGAATTATGAATGCTGAAGTGCCTATCATAGTTTATGTTTCCCCAGTAAACGCTTGGGCTGCTTCAGCAGGGACTTTCATTACTTTATCGGCCCATATCGCAGCTATGACTCCAGGTACTACTATCGGCGCTGCCCATCCTGTGAGTGGTGGAGGACAGGAAATACCAGAAGATCAAATGAAAAAGATAACCGAGTTCTCAGCTAAGTGGATGGAGACTATCGCCGAAAAGCGTGGTCGCAATATGGAAGAAGCCAGGCTGGCAGTGACGGAAAGCAAATCCTTTAGCGATACCGAAGCGCTGGAATGCAACCTTATTGACTTGCAAGCTGATAATTTAGCAAGCCTCATCTCTCAAATCAATGGCAGGAAGGTTATTTTAGCTAGTGGCGAGGAAGTTACTATTAACACTTTGGGCTATGAGACATCCAAGAATGAGATGAATGCCATTGAGAAGTTCTTGCAAGTCATAAGCGACCCCAATATTGCCTACATCCTATTTACCTTGGCTACTATAGGGCTAATCACCGAGATTTCTAACCCAGGTATGGTTTTTCCCGGAGTAGCAGGTGGCATAAGCTTGTTCCTCGCGTTTTACTCTTTAGGAGTGCTCAATGCTTATTGGGGAGGCATAGCTCTTATTTTGCTTGCTATTGGACTCTTTATAGCCGAGTATTTCACTACTAGTTTTGGATTGTTGACCGCTGGAGGTATAGCCTCGCTGGTTTTCGGTTCCTTAATCTTGTTCAGCCATAGCCCAGGAGTGGAGGTTAATCGTGGGCTGATTGCCGGGGTAACAACTGTTATCGCTGCCTTTTGTATCTTTGTTATTGGTGCTATTATTCGTGGCCAAAGGCGACGCAAAGCTACTGGCAGTGAGGGAATGATAGGGAAAATAGCTATAGTTAAAACACCCCTCGCTCCCACAGGCACTGTTCTAGCTCAAGGCGAGCTCTGGACAGCTATAGCTGAAAACGATAGAATAGCACGGGGTGAGGAGGTGGTGATAAACAAAGTAGAAGAATTGAAATTATGGGTGGCAAGAAAATCAAAAACATAGGAAGGTAGTATCAATGGAAATGAATATGCCGATTATCGAAATGACTGGTCCAATCATTATAGCCATAATCTTCGCCACTGCCTTTATTATTTTTGTCATTTATGCTATTGTTAAAAGTCAAAGGCGAAAGCTCGCTGCTGGCACTGAGGAAATGATAGGGAAGGAAGCTGTAGTGCAAACGACTCTCAACCACAAAGGCACAGTTCTGGCTGAAGGCGAATTGTGGACAGCCATAGCCGAAGATAGTAGAATAGAACCTGAGGAGGAGGTGATCATAACTAAGGTAGAAGGCTTGAAATTATGGGTGACTAAAAAGACTAAAGAAAAGGAGGAGAAATGAGCTGGTTTATTTATTTTGTTATCGCTGTAGCAGTAATAATACTTTTATCAGCAGCTATCAAAATCGTGCAAGAATATGAAAGAGGAGGTGTTTTCCGTCTAGGGAGATGGGTTGGCCTTAGAGGTCCAGGCATTGTCTTCATCATCCCTTTTATTGAGCGTATGAGGAAGGTTGACCTTCGTGTAATCACCATGGATGTCCCACAACAAGAATGCATGACTATGGACAATGTTACTGTCACAGTTGATGCTGTAATTTACTTTCGTGTGGTTGAGGTCACAGATGCTATTCTTAAAGTGCTGGATTATATAAAGGCAACCTCATTGCTTGCTCAAACCACTTTAAGGAATGTCGTGGGGCAATCTGAGTTAGATGAGTTATTAGCTCATCGAGATAGACTTAATGAAAAGATACAGGTAGTGGTTGATGAAGGTACAAACCCTTGGGGAATAAAGGTAAGCATGGTGGAAGTTAAGGATGTAGAATTGCCAGACACAATGAAGCGAGCCATGGCAGCCCAGGCTGAAGCTGAGAGGGAAAGGCGAGCCAAGGTTGTTCATGCCGAAGGTGAATACCAAGCAGCAGAAAAATTGACTCAAGCCGCCCAGATTATCTCCACTCAGCCTGCAGCATTGCAACTTCGGTATCTACAGGCGTTGACTGGTATTGCTACAGAAAGAACCAATACCATACTGTTTCCCTTGCCCATAGATCTGGTGACCCCCTTCTTAAGTAGAGCCAGTCCTGAGTTGAGCAGAGTTGATCCTGATAAGAAATAAGCTTTAAGCCCACTAATTTTGAGCAATAGGGCAAATCAAGAGCCTAGTGTCTTGGGCATTGCATGTAGTCCACGCCGTAATGGCAATACTGACCTCCTCCTACAGCAAGCATCCTACAGCTTTAAAAGAGACCTTCTTTGCAGAATAAAACTTGGTTCAGGTTAATAGCTGTTTGTTGACGAAGGTTAATAAATAGGATAGGCTATTAGCTTAAACTCGAAGAAAGGTAAAAACAAATTGCGGTGCCGTGGTATCAGAGGTGCCATCACAGTTCAGGCAAATAATAAAGAGAGCATTATAGCTGTAACTAAGGAGCTGCTCAGGGACATGGTTCAGGCTAACGAAATTAAAATTGACGATATAGCTGCTATCTTTTTCACCACCACATCAGACCTAAATGCTGAGTTCCCAGCAGCAGCAATACGAGAACTAGGATGGCCACAACAGCTTGCTTTGCTTTGTGGACACGAAATGAACGTTCCTGATAGTCTACCCCGCTGCTTGAGGATTTTAATGCTAGTAAATACTGAGAAAGCAGCCGAGGAAATTGTCCACATTTATTTAGGAGAAGCTAAGAAGTTAATCGGAGGCAAAATATGATTGTGGTCATGAAAACCAGTTCTAGCCAAGACGAAATAAGCAATGTTGTTAAGCGGATTGAGAAATCAGGGTTAAAAACGCATATATCACAAGGTGTCGAGCATGCTGTTATTGGTGTGTTAGGGCAAATTTTCCCTGAACTTCAGGATATGTTGCAATTGCTCCCAGGAGTAGAGGAGGTTATCCCTATTAGCAAGCCTTATAAGCTTGCCAGCCGAGAGTTTCATCCCCAAAACACCATAGTGAAAGTAAATGACCTCTTCATTGGTGGCGAGGATATAGTTATTATGGCTGGACCTTGTGCTGTAGAAAGTGAAGAACAACTTTTAACCACAGCTCAGGAGGTTAAGGCAGCAGGCGCTAATATACTACGTGGTGGCGCTTTTAAACCAAGCACATCGCCGTATCATTTTCGGGGGTTAGGCAAGGAAGGCCTTAAAATGCTAGCAAAGGCTCGAGAGGAAACTGGTATGCCAATCATTACAGAAGTGATGGCACCGAATGACGTTGAGTTAGTAGCTAGCTATGCTGACATACTCCAAATTGGGGCTCGCAATATGCAAAATTTCATTCTGCTCGATGAAGTGGGAAAAACAAGGAAGCCGGTAATGCTCAAGCGAGGTTTGTCATCCACTATTCAAGAATGGTTATTAGCCGCTGAGTATATCCTAGCTCAAGGAAATGAACAACTTATTCTTTGCGAACGCGGCATCAGGACATTTGAAACTTCTACTCGTAACACTATGGATATCAGCGCCATCCCCATCATCAAGAAAGTTAGCCATCTGCCTATTATCGCTGACCCCAGTCATGCCACGGGCAAATGGTATTTAGTACCCCCTATGGCATTGGCAGCGATAGCCGCTGGAGCGGATGGACTGATAATAGAGGTCCACCCCAACCCTGACTTAGCGCTTAAAGACGGAGCGCAATCGCTTACTTTCGATAACTTTCGACGACTCATGTCTCAATTGATGCCTGTAGCTCAAGCTATAGGCAGAAAGTTGGCTGTTTCAGGCATAAAGGTTAAACTCTGAGGGGTAATGATAAGAGATTGCTTCGCTTCGCTCGTAGCTAACATTAGGATATGAGAATTGAGCAAGAACTAGCTAACTTAATTCCCCCAAAAGAAACGCTCCTTACTATTGGTGTTTTCGATGGCGTCCATATGGGGCATCGCTATTTGCTGGAAAATTTGAAGCGGCGAGCAGGGGAGAGAAACTTGCTTACCGGGGTAGTTACCTTTAATCCCCACCCCCAGTCGATATTACACCCACATAATCAACTACCTTGGCTAAGCGATTTGCAAGACAGAGTTAAGTCCCTTCGAGAACTAGGTATAGACCTGGTTGCCGTACTATCATTTACTCCAGAGGTGTCTCAACTAAGTGCACAAGAGTTTATCTCCCTGCTTAAGAAATATCTCAAAATGCGTGGCCTTATGGCAGGTCCTGACTTCGCTTTAGGAAAGGGACGTGAAGGCAATGCTAACCTACTTCACTCCCTAGGACAAGAAATGGGATTTAGTATGGAAATCGTGCCTCCCTTTACATTCAACGGTGAAATAGTAAGTAGTACTCTCATTCGCCAATCGCTCGCTCAAGGTGACATGACAAAGGTGGGAAAGTTAATGGGGCGCTATTTCTACCTTGCAGGCAGAGTTATCACCTCGGATAAACGTGGCCGGACCCTAGGATTTCCCACTGCCAACTTGGATATAAAGCCAGAGCAAGCGTTGCCCTGCAACGGCGTTTACGCCACTATCGCCCAGGTGGACGGCAAGCAATTCGCCTCGGCAACTAATATGGGTATTCGCCCTACATTTGGGAATGATAAAAAAAATGTGGAAACTCACTTGATAAATTATGAAGGCAATTTATATAGTAAAGAGATTAAGATAGAATTTGCCCAGAAACTAAGAGATGAGCAGCGTTTCGATTCGCCTGAAGAGCTAAAGGCACAAATTGGGAGGGATGTTCGAGAGGCGGAAGCAATTCTATCTAAGGAGCGTTCAGCAGTCAGCGGTCAGCATTAAGCTGATGGCTGATAACTGATGGCTGATAGCAATGGATATATTAAAGCGAGGGGTAGCCGAGATAATCGTTGAGTCGGAATTGGTAAAGCTATTGGAATCGGGAAAGGTTTTGAACTTGAAGCAAGGCTTTGACCCTAGCACCCCTGACATTCATTTAGGACATGTGGTTGGTCTAAGAAAACTGCATCAGCTCCAAGAGCTAGGGCATAAAGTCACTCTTGTAGTTGGTGATTGGACAGCACGGATTGGCGATCCAAGTGGAAGAGTCACTACCCGCCCTATGCTTTCCCCAAAAGAGGTGGAAGCCAACGCTCAAACTTACATGAAACAATTCTTCAAAGTGGTAGACAGGAATAAAACAGAGGTAAGATGGCAAAGTGAATGGTATGGTAAATTCACCTTGGACGAAGTCATTAAACTTACTAGCAAGTTCACTATAGCACAACTTCTGGCTAGGGAAGATTTCAATAAAAGGTATAGCTCTGGCAATCCTATCTCTCTGGCTGAAATGCTCTATCCCTTACTTCAAGCGCATGATTCAGTGGTTATCAAAGCAGATATTGAATTTGGCGGCACTGACCAAAAATTTAATTGCCTCTTAGGTAGAGAGCTACAGCAAATCATGAGGCAGCCTCCTCAACAAGTTTTCTTGGTTCCTCTTCTCATTGGCACTGATGGCAACCAGAAGATGAGCAAGAGCTTAAATAACCAAATAGGCATTGCTGAGCCTCCCCAAGAAATATACGGCAAGGTGATGTCTATCCCCGACTCTCTTATCATTGATTATTTTGAATTAGTGACTGATGTGCCAGATGAGGAGATTAGAAAATTTGAGAAACAGCTAAATAGCCACTCGGTTAATCCAATAAACCTTAAAAAAAGATTGGCTCATGAAATTGTTTTACAATTTCACGGTAAGCAGGCTGCAGATGAGGCGGAACAAGATTTTACCAGGATATTCCAGAAGGGAGAGATGCCACAGGAGATTCCCGAGTACGCTTTCGCAGCCACTTATGTTGGAAACAGATTATATCAGCTCGACATTGCTCCAACCTTGCTCGAAAAGGGACTGGTTAGAAGTAGGAGTGAATTGAAGCGCCTCCTTGCCCAAGAGGCAATCGAGCTGGATGGCAGTAAAGTAAGCAGTAATATTGTTACTGCTCGTCTGGGCAGTATTATTAAAATAGGGAAGCGCAGTTTTGTTAGGATAGCTGTGAAATAAATCTTGTAGGGAGAGAACAAAGATGCAACTACGTATACCTGGACCTACACCCTGCCCACCTGAAGCTTTGCAAGCTATGACAAAACAAATGATAAACCATAGAGGCAAGGAATTCGCTGAGATACTTAATTCAATAACAGCGAAACTAAAACAAGTATTCCAAACCAAAGGAGACATTCTCCTCCTTACATCTTCAGGCACCGGTGGTTTGGAGGCAGCCATCGTAAACACTTTGTCGCCCGGTGATAAGGTTTTGTCTATTTCCATTGGAGTCTTTGGCGACCGCTTTGCTGACATTGCAGAAGCTTTTGGGGCTAAGGTAAGCCGCCTTAATTTTGAATGGGGAAAACCGGCTAGCCCCGAAGCAATCGGCAAAGCATTGAGATCTGACAGTGATATTAAGGCGGTGCTGGTAACTCACAATGAAACATCCACTGGGGTAACTAACAACCTTGGCAAAATAAGCGCTGTAGTCAAGGAATTCGATAAACTTCTTCTGGTTGACGCCGTCTCAAGCCTTGGCTGTATCAACTTGCCTGTAGATAACTGGAATTGTGATGTGGTTGTAACTGGTTCTCAAAAAGGATGGATGGTTCCACCCGGGCTGGCAATGGTTAGCATGAGTGAAAAGGCATGGCAAGCCTATGCCCATGCCAAAATGCCAAGATACTATTGGGATTTTGCTAAAGCCAGAGATTATTTAGATAAGAAGCAGACTCCGTGGACACCGGCTATTTCTACCTGCTATGCCCTGGATGTTGCCTTAGATTTAATGCTAAGCGAG
>Ga0209121_10004108_pt1 | contig 13719 bp, 14 predicted proteins | sample Cruoilmetagenom3_FD_187292 | JGI IMG/M metagenome (GOLD analysis project Ga0209121, IMG submission 187292) | Oil polluted marine microbial communities from Coal Oil Point, Santa Barbara, California, USA - Sample 3 (SPAdes) (version 2) | ecosystem: Environmental > Aquatic > Marine > Oil seeps ... | reverse complement strand
TGCTCAGAAAATTCGTCATAGGAAATTTTGCTATCTGGACTGAATGTAGAACGTAAATGGTCAAGAAGATCGGGAACAACCACAAAGAAGACCGGTTTTCCCCGCGCCAGTTGATAATTAGCGATAGCTGCCGCCAGATGAGTCTTACCACAGCCATTAACGCCTTGAAATGTTAGCCAACCCTCTGGTGAGCGAGCAAATCCCACTGCTAAGTTGAAAGCCTGGCGCAAATTTTGCCGCTGTTCCAGGGGAAGTTCCATCCTCTTGTGGTCAAAATTATCAAAGGTCATATTCCGTAATAGCTCTAATTTTAAGCCAGCTTGGGATTCCAGGGGCGATGCTGGTTCAATCGTCCATACTTGGCAGAATTCATTATCGGCAAGATGGCCGCGTAAGCGTTCATCCATTCTTTCTAGCGGTATATCGGTGATGATTACCGTGGCTAGCCTGGTATTGAAGCGATGCTGAAGGAGTTGCTCTAGCTTCTCTTTAGCCCAGGTAGTAGCGCTTCCCAGAGTAAGGTCATCAAGCGCTAATAGAGGCACATTCTTTACTTGCTCAAACAGCTCGTCATAAGTGGTGTCGCTTGTGGGGCTGAAAGCGGAGCGGAGGTGATCCAGTAGGTCAGCAGTACCGATGTAAAATACAGGCTCTCCTAAGCTAAGACGGTGATTAGCGATAGCACAAGCCAGGTGTGTTTTACCAGAGCCGCTGGGACCTAAAAATACCAGCCAACCCTCGGGATTATCAGCAAAAGCTTTGGCAGCCTGGTAAACCTGAGCAAATCGCTCCTGGGAAATAGCATTCGCCACCCTTCCTTTAGGAGATAGGTTGTCAAAGGTAAGCTGCGATAGGGAACCCAAATTGCTGTACTTCTCAAGATATTCTGCCTTTTTCTTTCTCAGTTCCCCTTTACTGCATCGGCAGGGTACCACTCGGCTGAAATCAACTTGCCCTGAATCTAGAGCAGGATGTACAAAGCCAGCCCCTTTACAAATAGGGCAGCTTTCACCTGCGCCTTCTTCTATTGAGGGAGAAGGAACATTACCTTTTGACGAGGTGTCCGTATCGGCCTTTGACATATTTGTCTGGGCCATCCTTTTTAATGTCTCTCCTATGCTCTCCACTGTCCTTACCTTCGCTAGTCCATCTTTCAAGGATGCGAGCGATATATTTCCAACTGCGTTTGTTTAGCGTAACAGCTTCCTTAAAGGCTTCTTTAATCCACTGTGGTGGATAAAGCTTCTCTGCTTCCTTAAGTTCTTCAGCAATCATGGGCGTTATCATACCGATATTCTGCTCGTAGAGAGCAAAAACATTGACAGTCGGCGGCTGATGGCTATCAGCGGTCAGAGAGTAAACATCCTCGAGCACTCCATTTATATTTAAGGTCGAGTGTAACAGAGTACCGTGCTCTACAGCCAAGTCCAAAGCATGGCGAAGTGTCTCCTCGCCTAACTCGGCTGATAGCTGACAACTTCCAGCTTTCAGTTCTTTGTAAGTAACCCCGATAACATCGGGGTGAGGATGCTCTTGCCTTCGCAGGATAAGATAAGCCATATACAACACTACTTTAAGTTCAGCCAGGTCTTGAATTTTAGGCATCGCCTGGGTAAAGAAAGAGTCAGGCAAGGAGATAAAATCTGTTTTCCTTTGAGAGCTTGATAATTGCTGGTTAGGCATCTTTTCACTCTTAAGAGGCAGAAATCACCTCAGACTCTAAATTATCAAATTTGGCAATCCTGCTCAGGAAGCACAGTTTGATTTGGTCTAAAGGACCATTGCGGTGTTTGGCTATAATGATGTCCGCAATGCCACGGGGATAAGGTTCCCTTTCAATATCATGCATCTTACTCCACTCTTCGGGAGAATAATTCAGATCTTCTCGGTGAATGAAAATAACCACGTCAGCATCCTGCTCGATACTGCCACTTTCGCGTAGGTCAGAAAGCTGAGGTATATGGGAGGGACGCGCTTCTACAGCCCGACTGAGTTGCGATAGGGCTAAGATAGGCACATTCAGTTCCCGGGCTAAAGTTTTTAAGGCACGGGTTATCTTGCTAATTTCCTGAACTCTGGTTTCATTCTTGCCGTCGCCTTGTATCAGTTGCAGATAATCGATGATAATCAGGTCGATGCCGCGTTCGAAGTGAAGTCGCCGTGCCTTGCTCCTTATATCTACCACCCGAAGCATAGGAGAATCATCAATATAAATCGGCGCCTCGGATAGAATCCCACTGGCGTCCATGATTTTTACCTCATCATTCTCACTAAAGCGTCCCAACCTTATACGCTTAGAATCCACCCCTGATTCACTACCGAGAAACCTTTGCACTACTGCCTCTCGAGACATCTCCAAACTGAATAGCGCAATGCAAGCCTTTTGGTTAATAGCGGCATTCCTAGCAACATTTAGAGCTAAACTAGTCTTACCCAGACTAGTCTTGGCGGCTAAAATAATTAAATCAGACTTCTGTAATCCTCCTAACAAATCATCCAAGGCAATAAAACCAGTCAAAATATGAGGTATTTCCCCTTCCCGCACTACAGTAGATGGCCCAGTTTCCTCGAAGTATTGGCCTAGAGCCTCACGAATTGGAATAAGGCCTCGAAGACCCTGCTTGGCTCGCACTTTAAACAGGATGTCTTCAGCGTCATTGAGGCTACTTTCCACATCTGGGCCAGCGTCATATCCGATGGCTGCAATTTGTCCTGCAGCGGCGATAAGTCTCCGCATCACTGCTGTATCGGATACTATTTGAGCATAATATTCAACATGGAGTGATGTAGGTACATTACTTATTAGATGGCTTAAGAAGGCAGCACCACCGATGTGCTCCAGCTTGTCCTGACGCATTAGCTCATGAGCCACCGTAATCTGGTTTATGGCTTCATTGCGTTGATAGAGAGAGAGACAAGCATGGTAAATCACCCGATTTGTTTCTGAAAAAAAATCCTCGGGCTTGAGGGAAGTGGCAATTTTCAATATGGCATCAGGGTCAATAAGCAGAGACCCAATTACTGCCTCTTCAGCTTCAACATCATGGGGTGGTAATTTTTCCTCTGCCATGCCTAATCTTTCTCCTTCTCCTTCTCTTTCTCTTTCTTTTTCTCTGCTTTTTTCTCTGTCTCTTTCCCTTTCTCCTTCTCCTTCTCCTTCTCTTTCTCTTTCTTTTTCTCTGCTTTTTTCTCTGTCTCTTTCCCTTTCTCCTTCTCCTTCTCTTTCTTTTTCTCTGCCTTTTTCTCCGCTTTTTTCTCTGTCTCTGTCTCTTTCCCTTTCTCCTTCTCCTCCTCCTCAATAACCACAGTAATTTGCGGCTTAAGGTCGCTGGCTAACTCAACGGCTACTTCATAGCTACCTGTTTGGCGTAAAGGTTTCTCTACATCTATCTTCTTTTTATCAATAACAGAACCTATGGCCCGACTTAATTCTTCAGCTATATCGGCAGCAGTAATAGAGCCAAACAAGCGTTCTCCAGCACCTATGCGAGCTTTAAGGCGAATCTCCGTTCCCTCAATTTGTTGAGCCAGTTCAACTAGTTTATCTCGGTCAATACTTTCCTCAAGTCTCTCCCCCTCTAGCCTGGACTCTACTTGCTTAATGATCGTGGGAGTGGCTACCAAAGCTAAACCATGAGGCAAAAGGAAATTCCTGGCATAGCCTTTGCTTACCTCTTTTATCTCTCCAGCCTTTCCCTTTCCAGGGAGGTCCTCTAACAAAACAACTTTCATAAAATTCCTCGCTTCTCTCAGAATGACAGAAATTTCTCTGCCGACATAGCAGCAGCGCCATCTCCAGCAGCAGTTATCGCCTGCCTGGCTGAACTATGGCGGACATCTCCAGCAGCAAATATTCCCGGAATCCTCGTTTCCATGAGTTCATTGGTGATTATGTAGCCTCCTTCGTCCAAAGGCAACAATCCACGCCAGTGAGCACTATTGGGCTCTGAGCTGATAGCCATAAGAACATCTGCTAGCTCTAATATTGATATTTTAGCATTTTTGGCGTTTTTTAGCATGAGTTACTTGACTACCCCATCGCCTTCAATTTGGGTTACTACAGTATCCCAGATAAACTCTATCTTTGGTACGACCATAGCTCTCTCATGAATTATTTTGTTGGCTCGAAGCTGGCTGCAACGGTGGATGACCTTAACCGGGGAAGCAAACTTGCTCAAATAGAGAGCTTCAGTGATGGCGGCATCGCCGCCACCTATTACAGCCACTGTTTTGTCTTTAAATAAAGGGCCGTCACAGGTAGCACAATATGAAACTCCCTCGCCTACAAATTCATCTTTTCCAGGTATGTGCAGTTTACAAAATTGCGAGCCAGAGGCAATGATTATCGACTCAGCTACAAAATCGCCTTCGCTGGTGTTGACTAGATTATGCCTGTGGCTAGGCACCGCTTTGTCAACTTCGGCAAGTAAGATTTCCAATCTATAGCTAGTGGCTTGCTCATGAATAAACTGTCCTAACTCAATACCTGAGATACCCTTGGGAAAGCTAGGGTAATTCTCCACTCGCTCAGCGCTGGTTATTTGGCCGCCAATTATTCCGTTTTCGATAAGCAAAATATTGAACCTTGAGCGGGCGGAATATAGCCCGGCGGTGAGTCCCGTCGGCCCACCACCAATTATGACTACATGGTAATTTTTATTCATAGCTTTAATTTATAGCCACTTCTTCCCAAAAGTCACAGCATCCTCCCACCTGGCCAGAACCCCACCTTCCACAGAGATTTGAGCAAACTGGCACAAATTAGGACAACCTCTACATTAATTAATTATACAATCGACTTTTGCCTTTAGGTTGGAAATGCTCACTCTAACCACGGCAGAACTCTTGCCTAATTTTATCAAGCATTCCTGGCTGGAGTATATCTGCCACAGTCATAGCCATTGCCTTGGCTGCATCCGTTAAGCCCTCGTGTCCCGTTTTAGAGGCGGCTGCATAAGCAAACTCTTGTGTATGTATGGTCACCTCAGGCGAAGCTATGGCTATCATAGGATGTATGCTTGGTACCACTTGACTGACGTTTCCCATATCTGTGCTGCCAAAGCCAAAGCCAGGGCCAAAGGCCTCTACACGTCGTCCCAGCGATTCTAGATTTTGGCTAAATAACTGAGCCAAAGTAGTATTGTTTTTCATCGGAGCATAAGTCTTGTCTTTCCATCTATATTCTAATCTTGCCCCGCTAGCTATAGATGCTCCCGTAAAACAGTTTAGAACCTTGTCGTTCAACTCAGCAAGATAATCATCATCTGGAGCACGTATCATAAACAGAGCAGCACTATGAGCAGGCACTATATTGGGTGCTTCACCTCCATCAGTAATTATGCCATGGATGCGTGCCTCCCCCTTTATGTGTTGGCGCAATGAATTTATAGCAGTGAAAGCTAAAATCATGGCTTCAAGGGCATTTATGCCCCTGTGGGGTTGGGCAGCGGCGTGAGCTGGCCTACCAAAAAATTCCACCTCTAAGGAGCTACAAGCAAGCGCATAGATGGTTACCATGTTTCGGATACCGGGATGCACTATCATAGCCACGTCTATTTCTTTGAAGACCCCGGCTTTCACCATATCTATCTTGCCACCGAAGACTTCCTCCCCAGGAGTACCCAGAACCACAACACTGCCTCCTGACTCGTCAATGATAGATTTGCTAGCCACAGCAGCACCGACTGCCGAAGTAGCTATTATGTTATGCCCGCAGCCATGCCCTATTCCGGGTAAAGCATCATATTCGGCAAGCAGGGCTATCCTTGGGCTCCCCTGGCCATATGTCGCTCGAAAGGCTGTAGCCAGGTCGGCAATGCCTCGCTCTACACGAAATCCACTGTCTTCAAGATAGCTAGTAAGCCAAGCCGATGCCTTTTCCTCTTCGAAGCCCAACTCAGGGTTATCGTGGATATTCAGGCTCAACTGGATAAGTTGCTGCCTTTGTAATTCGACGCTATCTTTTATCTTTAGCTTCAGTTTTTCTGTCTCCAAGGCTGTTTAACACTCCCTTCTGTCATTCTGACCCTGAGCGAAGTGAAGGGGAAGAATCTCATTCCGCTCAGGGTGACAAAATAATCGTTTCCTATTTCCAAAACTTGAACCTCTTATGAATAGTTATTATACTTTGTACTGGATCTAAAGTTCTAGGCTATGACAGATGGAAAGAAAACCTCTGAAGGCTCTGATAAATGTAGCTCAGTTGCTGAAAGAGCCTGTTGGCTCTAGCCAAAGCTATGATATTACTGGAATAATTGATGAGGAAGTTGAAGGTTTTGTTGAAGGAAAGGCAAAGGTGATTCATCTCAATCGGGGAGTCTTAGTTCAGTGTAAATTAACTGCTGAGGTAAAACTCATATGCAGCCGCTGCCTTGATACATTCTTATTCCCTATAAGTTTCACTGCTGAAGAAGAATTTCTTCCCATATCTGATGTGTCTGGTGATTCAGCACTCTCCTTGCCAGAACAATCGGAAGAATTCACTATTGATGACAAAAATACACTTGACTTGGGCGAGTTAATACGGCAATATACTTTGTTAAATTTGCCCATGAAACCCCTATGTCGACCTGATTGCCCAGGAATGAAGGAGGCGAATTCACATGGCACTACCTAAGAAAAAATACGCTAAATCGCGCCAGGGAAAAAGGCGCAGCCATCTTAAACTAACTCTGCCTGCTATGGATGTGTGCCCACATTGTCACAGTTCTAAGTTATCTCACCGTGTTTGCCCTAACTGTGGCTGGTACGATGATAGAGAAGCAATTGAGGTCAAGTCCGCCAAAAAGAAATAGTAAGCATGGCTGAGTTATCCAAGATAGCCCATATTTTCCCCGGGCAGGGCTCCCAAAGCACTGGTATGGGCTTAGATCTGTATAACAGCTATGCTTCAGCCAGAGAAGTATTTGATGAAGCTGACGCTTCTTTGGGCTTTCCTCTCTCCCGTTTATGTTTTGAAGGTCCTGATGAGGAATTAACCAAGACGCATAACGTCCAGCCAGCGATATTAGTTACCAGCATTGCCTGCCTTCAAGCCCTTGAAGAGGCAGCTATAGCTAACTTTCGTTCCCCCGCTCTTGTTGCTGGGCACAGTTTGGGCGAATATACCGCTCTGGTTCCTGCTGGCGTGCTGGGCTTGGCCGATGCTGTTTTGCTTGTCAAGGAAAGAGGTAGATTAATGTATGAAGCCGGGCTAAAAAAGCCTGGGAGCATGCTGGCTGTAATAGGGCTTGATGAAGAAACAGTTAAAGACATAAGCTTTCATAGTGGAACCGAAATCTCCAACATAAACTGTCCCGGGCAGATTGTGATTAGTGGTGCCGCCCAAGCTCTGGCTGAGGCTGATAAATTAGTCAGAATAAAAGGTGCTCGTGCTATTCCTTTGAGGGTTAGCGGGGCTTTTCATTCTGCGCTAATGGAGCCAATCATAGCTGAATTCAGTAAAATCGTCTCAAGCTTTGAGTTCCACCCACCAGCCGTCCCCATAATATCCAATGTGACCGCCCAGCCGTTAACCGACGTTGATTCGATAAAGGAAGAACTGGTGAAGCAACTTCGTAATTGCATCCAATGGCAAGGGTCGGTGGAATATATGATGCACAGTGGGGTCACTACCTTTTATGAGATAGGTCCCGGGAGAGTGCTTAGCGGTTTAATCAGGCGAATCAATTCAGAACTCCAAACTTTCAATATATCTGGAATTGAGGATATAGTGCAGCTAGCACGTAAAGAGGGCCCAACTAACTAGTACCCCTTGAAAAACGAAGTTTTCCAGGGTGAATAATTAATGGCTGGTATCAGGCGAAAGGCAAGAATCGCTGCTCTCCAGGCGCTTTATGAGCTTGATTGCACGAAGCATAAGGTGAAGGAAGCTTTAGCTCGCTCAAGAGCGGGGGAAACACTGGCTCAAGAAGCACTTAGCTTCAGTGAGGAGCTTGTGAAAGGAGTGCTTCAGAATAGATCTGAGCTTGATGCTCTCATTAAAAAGTTTGCCCCAGCCTTTCCCTCAGAACAGATGTCTATCATTGATAGAAATATTCTGCGCCTTGCTATTTTCGAGATTCTATTCGATGATAAAACTCCATTCAAGGTAGCTATAAATGAGGCTGTAGAGTTAGCCAAGGAATTCGGAAGCGCTTCTTCCTCCCGGTTAATCAACGGAGTATTGGGCTCAATAACAACTGAACGTGGCGTAGAACAATAAAGCCTCATTAAGGGACGTGAGAGCCTTGTCTACTCTCTGGCAATCTCTTAACCGGGGTGATGTCCCACACAAGATAAATTTTCTTGACAATACAGTCCATATAGTGTAAAATTATTTTACAATGGGCAACCTGGAGCTTCAACAAACACAATCCTTGCAGACTCGACAAGAGCTCAAATTGCTTATCCGACTGGAACAGGCTAATTTTCTGGAGATGCCTGAAGAGGAGTTCAACAGGCTTACCACTGAGGTAGAAAGCAGCCCCTTGTTTAAAAAGTTATCTCGGAAGGAGAGAATAATTTGCTATCAGAGATATCCTAAGACGGATCTTTCCTCTCATTTTTTTCAGCTTAACGAAGAAATTGCCGCCGGCACGGGTACTCTTGATATCGAATCCATTTTATATGACAAGGAGGATATACTACGTCATATACAAAAAATAGGGCTGGAGAATTTTAAGCGCTATTTCTTATATCCCGAACCTGGAGTAAGCGTAGCAGAGATTGCTCAAGAGTGCAATTTGGAGCCTCCAGAGGTTGAGAAAATAAACAGCCTCATTAACGAATTCTCTATTATGAGCGAGTTTTACCACCCTTCTGCTCTTAGTTCAGGACGTGGAATTTACTACTCCAAGGTCGCTTCGATAGAAGGGGAGCCAGAGGGTTTTGTCATTGGCTATCTCTCACCCTCTTATGCTCGGGGAACATATTCGATTGACTATGAGAGATTCGGAGAATTGAAAGGGAATGGAGCTTTCAGTGCCGCTGAGGCGAGGGAGATAAGGCAGCTATTTAAGAGGCTAGAACTAATCAATAGCCGTAAAGACACAGTAACTCGGATACTGCAAGGAATCGTGGAAAAGCAAGCAACCTATTTCGAATCTGGTAACGGTAAAGCTCTCCTGCCATTTAGCCAAAAGGAACTAGCCGAAAGGATTGGGCTTGTTCCAAGCTCGATTAGCCGCGCTATTAGCGGTAAAAGCCTTGAGACGCCTGGGGGTGAAGAGAAAGCTCTTAAGGATTTCTTTCCTCGGCCGAGAATGTTCAGGAAGGAGCTGGTCAAGCAGCTCCTTAAAACAGGGGAAGAATTCCCCTCTGATGAAGCGATTAAAGCTAAACTTGAGCAACAATTTGGCGTTTCTATTTCCCGTCGCTCAATAGCAGATTTAAGGAAGGAGTTGAAATTTCCCCCTGCTTGGAAGAGAAAACAAGATTTGCTTCAGGAGAGAAAACTATGACTGATCATCCCACTCCAAAGAGTAAATGGCAGCGCTGGAGGGACAGCATTGCAATGAAAACCATTAAATGGTTACCGGAGAACCAAATATCTAAGGGTGTGCGAAGTCACCACTTCTGGATAGTCGCTGCGCTAATGGCAGTTCTTACGCTCGTTTACTATGCAGGGTATACACCCTTAGCCAATCTCGGGAGTTTTTTCACCGATGCTTTTCCTCACGATTTGCATCGGACTCTGTTTTTAATTCCCATAATCTACGCAGCTCTAACTTTCAGAGTGCGGGGGGCCCTGGGTGCTTCATTCATCTGCCTGTGCGTTGTGTTGCCACGCACCTTTTACTCCCCATACACTGACCCGCTAGTCAGGCCACTTCTCTTTGTCCTGTTTACCGCTTTACTCGGGGTATTAACTGCAATGCTGATAGATCAAGTTGAGAAAGAAGAAAAGGCTCACGTCGAGCTAAATATAGCTCACCAAGAGCTTAGCACCTATGTTCAGCAGCTAAAGGAAAGCCAAGATCAACTCATCCAGGCTGAAAAGCTGACCTCCCTGGGTCAGATGGCTGCCTCCATTGCCCATGAGATCAACAATCCTCTGGCCGGCGTTTTGGTCTACACTCAGTTGCTATCGAAAAAGGTGATTGGTGATGCTTTTAAGAAAGAGGAGGCCCTGGGTTACCTTTCCAAGATGGAATCCGAGGTAGGTCGTTGCTCCAGGATAATCCGAGACCTCTTGGATTTTGCTCGGCAGACAGAGCCAATGTTGAGGCTGGTGGATGTTAACAAGGTTGTAGAACAGGTCTTGGCCTTGGTAGGCCATCAAGCTCAACTTCAAAATGTCGAGGTCGTAAAAGAGTTTACCCCTTCCTTACCCAATGTTATGGCTGATTTCAACCAGCTTCAGCGGGTTTTCACCAATCTCATTCTGCATGCCATCCAGGCAATGGCTGACGGAGGTAGGCTGCTGCTCCGCACCTCGGTAGTGGATAGCCAAATCAAGGTCGATGTCCAGGACACTGGCTATGGTATCCCCAGAGAGAATCTGTCCAAGCTCTTTACCCCCTTCTTTACCACCAAGGAAAGGGGAAAGGGTGTAGGATTAGGATTGGCAGTAGTCCACGGGATTATTGAGAGGCACAAAGGGAAAATCAAGGTGCAAAGTGAAGTGGGGAAGGGAAGCACCTTCAGCGTTTACTTGGGAGCCTATAGCGATGAAAAAGATTAAAATACTCGTCGCCGATGACGAGGCTATCGTCCGTGAATCGCTGCACGATTGGCTCAGCGATGCTGGTTATCAGGTTTTAGCTGCTGAAGATGGCCCTAAAGCCTTGGAGATTATCAAGAAAGAAAGGCCAGGGATTGTCATCTCCGATCTGGTGATGCCGGGGATGGATGGGATCGAGTTGATGAGGAAGGCTAGGGAGATTCAGCCCCACATTGAGGTGATCATCATCACAGCCTATGGCAGCATTCCCACCGCCATCACTGCCATGAAAGAAGGGGCATACGATTACATCGAAAAGCCCTTTTGCCCTGAGAGGGCTGAATTATTAGTCGAGAAATTAGCCAAACATCAACAACTGGTTGAGGAAAATCTTTCCCTTCGTCAAAGGTTAGAAGACCATTACCGTTTTGAGAATATCATCAGTAAAAGCTCTAAGATGCAGCGAGTGATCGAACTAATAAAGGTCGTAGCCAAAAGCAACGCCACAGTATTGATCACAGGCGAGAGCGGCACAGGAAAGGAGTTGGTGGCACGTGCCATTCACTCTCAGAGCCATCGTCACAACAAACCTTTCATAGCCATCAGTTGTGCGGCTTTGCCCGAAAGCCTTCTAGAAAGCGAGCTATTTGGCCACGAGAAGGGTTCGTTCACCGGAGCTTATGCCCAAAAGAAGGGAAAATTCGAGTTCGCTAACGGGGGGACACTTTTCTTAGATGAGGTCGGCGGGATGAGTGCCAATATCCAGGTGCACCTGTTAAGGGTTTTAGAAGAGAAGGAATTTACCCGTGTCGGTGGCAATGAGCCGATCAGGGTTGATGTAAGAGTTATTTCAGCGACTAATAAGGACTTGAGAAAGGCCATAGAAAAGCAGGAATTCCGAGAAGACCTTTATTACCGACTTAATGTAGTTAACATCGAATTGCCTCCCTTGAGGGAAAGGAAGGAAGATATCCCTCTATTAGCTGAGTATTTCTTGAACAAGTTTGCTGCGGAGAATAAAAAGGAGATTACTGAGTTCTCCCCGGAAGCAACTGAGTTTCTGCTGGATTATGACTGGCCAGGAAATGTCCGTGAACTGGAAAATGTCACTGAAAGAGCGGTCATCTTGGCTAAAGATAGCATTATCACTGTTGCTTACCTGCCTCAAGAAAATCTGTTGCCGGTGGGTTCAGCCGCCACAGGGAAAAACCTCAAAGAAGTGGAAAAAGGCCATATCTTAAATGTTCTCCGTGATACCGGCGAGAACTACAGTGAAGCAGCTAGAATCTTGGGAGTCAGTAGGATGACACTCTATAAAAAGGTGAAGGAGTATAGCTCGAGTGTAAAGAAAATAAACAATGACTGACTAATTTCTTTACATAGTGTGAAAAGACCATAATTCCTCAGCCTGACTCTCTGGGGAAGAAAATTACCCTGTAAGTTCAGGGTACTTTTTTATTTTGGCAAGAAAATTGCGATAAGAAAGGGTGAAGGAGGTAAAAATGAATAAACAAACAATCACAATAAAACAACAAAAGGAGGTGAAAGAAATGAAACCAGTATTAATCGTTGAAGACGAAGCTATCATGCGGGAATCGCTCAGGGACTGGCTTAAGGACGTAGGCTATGAAGTAGAGACTGCTGAAGAAGGTGAAGAGGCGCTGGAGAAGATTGGGAAAAAAGAGTTCAGTGTCGCAGTTCTTGACCTGAGGCTGCCGGGAAAAAATGGGCTAGAGGTATTGAAGGAAGCCACAGAGAAAGACCCGAGGATCAAGGGCATAGTCATCACCGCCTATCCTTCCGTGGAGACAGCAGTGGAAGCAATGAAAATGGGCGCAATTGATTACATAGTAAAGCCCTTTGTCCCCGATGCATTGGAGAGGGCAATTCAAGAGGTTCTCGGCCCCGTTCAGGTGGAGATGAAACCTGAGGATAGTAAGGTTGAGGAAGCTGCAGTAGTTGAGGAGGCCAAGGTTGACGAAATCACAGCCATAACGAAGGAGGAAATTCCTGCCCACTTTGAGCAAGGCCAGACTTACTTCAAAGCAGGTCGCTATGAAGAAGCGCTGAGAGAATTTCAGTCCATTTTACACATCGCTCCAGGACACATAGAAACTAGAGTCTGGGTCCGAAGGGCGAAGGAAGAACTGGTGAAGCCAAGGGTTGAAGTGCCTGAAGGTGAGGGTGCTGTTGAAGAAGCGGTGAAAGTCAACGAGTGTCTCTGGGCAAAGATGGGAGTGGTCTCTTACAGGATCTGCACCCGGAATTATGACTGCCTTACCTGCGAGTTTGACCAGATGATGCAGGAAAAAATAGCTGCTGGAGAGGTTTAAGGAGCTGCCGGGTTCACAGAGGCTTTGCCGTTATGCTCTCAAGGGGGACGTCTCCTATCGGCTTTGCACGCGTTTGTTCCAATGCGAGACCTGCGAATTCGGCCAGTTTATGCAGGATGCCCTAGAGCAAAAGATGGTCAAGCTGGCAGCTCGTCGTGAGGCCCTGCGTAAAAAGGAAGCAAGCGCTAAAAGCGAGGTTAGTTAGAATTGCGGTAAAATAGTGGTACAGGTTTGACTGGCATAAAGGGGTCAGGGATCTTACAAGGTAGCTGACCCCTTTCTTTTACCAGAATAGCGACTCGTGGTAGATCTAGTTTAGATGACAAGATGGTCACACAATGGTGGTATCACAAGTAATTCTCTCACCTATTCCCGCACCCAATTGAAGAAAAATTCTTAGAAAATAAATCACGAACTATTTTGCCAGAAGGCTAGCACAAAAATTTGCATTCCGGGCCGGGGTTTGTTATACTCGTCGCCTGTGTTCCAATTTATGTTACGGAAGGAAAGGGTGGGTACAATGCTTTTGTGAGAGCCACCCCTTTTTTTGCGAATCTTTGAAAAGTCGAGGTTGAAATGGAAGCGTTAAGTCCTTACAAGGAAGCTACAGATGTGGTACTCGACGCTGGTGGTGAACCACTCAAATTGTGTTACCAGTGTGGTCTTTGCACCGGTATTTGTCCCTGGAACTTGGTCCGAAGTTTTCTCGTTCGCCGCATCATGCATGAAGCTCAGCTCGGGGCA
>Ga0209121_10004107_pt1 | contig 13721 bp, 17 predicted proteins | sample Cruoilmetagenom3_FD_187292 | JGI IMG/M metagenome (GOLD analysis project Ga0209121, IMG submission 187292) | Oil polluted marine microbial communities from Coal Oil Point, Santa Barbara, California, USA - Sample 3 (SPAdes) (version 2) | ecosystem: Environmental > Aquatic > Marine > Oil seeps ... | reverse complement strand
CGCAACATGCGCCGCTTCCAGGTGCTGATCTGCGGCACCACGTAGGGTAGTAAGCGCAACGAGTAGTAGGGCGGCAGGATGGGGATACCCAACAGGTCGCCCATCGTGATGAGGATGAACAGGTGCTCCATACTACCGCGTGTCTTGAGGGCAAAGCGGGTCATGTCGTGGCCGGCCATGCCGTAGAGGAACTCTTTGGCTGAGCGGCCGAATCTCTTCAGCCCGCTCTCTTGCTTTTCCTCTTTGCTCATTTTACCTCCATTGGGGGATTTAAGATCTACGGATTTAAGATTTGGAGATTTGAGACTGCGCGAAGCACTGTGAGGGGATGAAGGAGAACCTGGCCGGTTGGCCGCTTGCACCTTTTACACCACTACTCAGATCCGCCAATCTTAAATCAACGAGTCAACAAATCAATCCACTCCTTCGATCAACTCGGTCAGGTCAGTCCAGTCGCGCTCACGTAGCAAACTCCGCTTCCAGCGGTTGAGCACAGGGACGACGTAGGGCAGCAGACGCAGGGTATAGTACGGCGGCAGGATAGGCAGGCCGACGATGTCGCCGAAGGTGATGAGGACGAAGAGGCGCTCCACCTCCCCACGTTCACGCCGCACACCGCGCACCCACTCGAAGATGGTCATCCCGTAGAGGATCTCACCCACGGTGTGCCCGGCCCGGCGTAGTTTATCCCGTATGTCTTCCCACACAGATGTTCTCATCCCACACGCTACAACGTCGGTAGATCAATATCGGGCTTTGCGAAGCCCTAGAAGTAGCGAAGGGTTTGGGCGGGGCGACAAGACCGCCCCGCCGCAAAGCCCGTGTTATGCGCCGTCGCTTTGTCTGAACTGGTTACTTCATCAAGACCAAACATCCAGCCAGCCTATCGTGGAGCGCTTGTTTCCTCTCGGTAAAGCCGGCCATAAGATAGCCGATCCCCAAGATCAGCCCCGATAGAATCTTTCCAAAGTGGCGGCCAGTGGCACGTCCGAAGGAGACCCTTTGATCTTGCAGGTCGGTAACATATAGGCCAACAGCCAGCTTGCCGATGGTAGCCTGCAGGGGAGAGCTTTCCATACCGCTGTAGTACACCCACGTGAACAACAGGCTCATCACGCTTACGGCTCCTGCAAGATATTGGTTCAAGGTCTCGAAGCCCAACGTGACTGACTGAGCCAACTGAATGTACAAGAAAGACCTGAACTGAACCAGGGCAAACGCGATCACTATCCCGTCGATCAGATAGGCGGCGAAACGACGCCAAAATCCAGCATACTGCAGATTCTCATTCATGGTCGAATCCTCCTCGTGAGTTTCTAGGCGATGACGGCAAGGGGTTTGCGAAGTTCGTCTGCCGCTGTCGCTAATCTATCAACTTACCAGCAGAAAATGGGAGGGTCGGGGGCAGCCCTCCCATCCCATTCACATACGTTAGCGTGGATCACGCCGCCTCGGCAGCCTCTTCCTTCCGTGGCTTGCCCAGCGCCTTCCAGCCATCCACGATGAGGAAGACCGCCGCCACTATCAGCACCAGGCCGATGAGGCCGACGAGGATGGAGGCGATAGAGGCCTGAGCCGTCTCGGCGGCCGGCAGTTTGACGAAGAAGTTGGTGTAGGCCAGGTAGAGCAGCGCGGCCAGGGTGGTGACGATCATGAAGATCGAGGGATAGAGCGCCCAGGTATGCTTCCTGCCCTCCGACAGGAGCCACAGTGAGACCAGCATCAAGGCCAGGCCGGCCATCAACTGGTTGGCGGCTCCGAAAGCGACCCAGATGGTTAGCCAGGGGATGATCCAGACGAAGAGCACCGTCAGGATCAGCGCCACGATGGTGCCCACGTGGACGTTCTTCATCGCTGGCATCTTGTCGCCCACCAGTTCAGCACTGGCGACGCGCATGAAGCGCACCACCAACTGCATGATAGTCAGCCCCATGATGACCAGGAAGACCGAGCCGTAGGCTTTGCCGAAGTCGTGGGGGATGCCGATGTACTCCAGGAAGTTGGCCAACCCCCCGGAGAAGACACCCAGCGCGGCCTCGTCTTTCAGCGTGTCTTGGTAGCCGCTTAAGCCGCCAAAGGCGACGGTGGCGGTCAGGAAAGCGATGACGGCCAGTGCCATCTCCATGAACATGGCGCCGCCGCCCACCGGCAGGGCGTCGGTCTCCTTCTCTAACTGGCGGGCCGTGCCGGAGGTGGAGACCAGGCTATGCCAGCCGGAGATAGCGCCGCAGGCGATGGTGACGAAGAGTATGGGCCACAGCGGTCCCAGCTTGGGATGAATGAAGCCCGTGAAAACGGGGAAGTCGCCCATCCCCGGATGCCAGATGAGCATCCCGATCACGCCGCCCAGCATCCCCAGCGCGATGATCCAGAAGGAGACGTAGTTGATGGGCTGGGCGAAAGACCATATAGGCAGCACCGAGCCCAGGTAGCAGAAGATGATCACCAGCAGTGTGCCGAGGACCTGAGCCTGTGTGTTGCCCAGGAAGATGGTGGGGGACTCGGGGAGGCCATAGAAGGCTGAGAAGAAGTTGGCCACGGCGGGCAGCGTGCTCAGCCAGATGCCCACGAAGGAGAGGATGACGGTGACGACGGTGGTGAGGATGATGTCCTGCTTCCACTTGTAGGTCATCTGTCCGGCCAGGACACCCATCAGAACGACGGCGATCATGCCCAAGGGCACTTGAGGGTTGACCATCAGTTTCTTCCCTACCAGGTTGCCGAAGGCGCCCATGATCAGCAGCAGGTAGAAGTAGATGAAAAGCATGAGGATGTTGCGCGCGCGGGGTGAGATGAGTTTGTAACTCAGCGCGCCCATCGTATCCCCCTCGCGGCGCACGCCCATGATCATAGCGCCGTAGTCCTGCACCCAGCCGATGAAGAAGGTGCCCAGGATGATCCAGATCAGCGCCGGCAGCCAGCCCCATTGTACCGCGACGATGGGACCGGTGATGGGGCCTAGCGCGGCGATGGACTTGAACTGGTAGCCGAAGAGCACGTTACGGCTGGCTGGCGTGAAGTCCACCCCGTCCATGTACATCTTGGCTGGAGTAGCCTTCTTCGGATCAGGCTGGACGATGTCACGGTCAATGCGCCTGGCGTACCAGCCGTAGCCGATACCAAGCCCTAGAGCTCCTAAGATTAACACAACAATCGAATTCATCGTTTTTGCCTCCTGTTTGTGTAGAAACAATCAATGGCCAATATACTGTCGGAATACTGAGCGTGTTTGATCGTTTTCGGTGCACCTCCTTTCGCCCCCGAATAATGTGCATTACTTGGCGCTACGGTTCTGTTGTTCTTATAAATGATTTTTATTAATGTGCTTCACTTCCCCCCACCGCAGCCTGGAGATCGGCCAGGAATGTCTCGCTGGACGCGGCAAGCAGCCCGCCCACTTTCATCTGCAATTGGATGTGCGGATCCGTCTTGCGCCAGGAGAAGCGGTGCAGGTGCGCACCATACGTCTCCAGCCAAGACACCAATCCTGCCACCTGCTGCCGTGCGCCTGAGCCCCGGTACGCTATGGCCAGGCTATAAGGCCCCTCCTGCCACGTCCAGGGCTGCTCTTGCTCTCTGTGCAGGCCCTGCGCCGTCCGCCCCTTAGCAGGTACGATCTCCACTTCCCCCCGGCGCGGCGAGCGTAACGTCGTTCTTATTATAAGCCCATCCCGTTTATGGCGCAAGTGGTGAAACAGCCACAGCGGTAGAATCTCGCGGTTCTCTAGCAAAAGGGTGATCTCCAGCCGCCGGAAGGGGGGAGCCGCGTGGATGACGTTGATGCGAGCGCCGGAGGCCGGCGAGCCGATCCAGCCAGCTTCTCTCTCGCCGCCCAGCACGTCCAACCCCATCTCCAGCCAATGAAAGAGACGCTGCCCACGGCGGCGGTTGTACAAATGTCCTCCGCCATACCACAGCGCCAGCAATACACACAGCCCGATGATCGCGACGACTCCTGGCTCCATCCTGTTCTCTCCTATCTCCATTCGCTAAAACACACTATGGGCTTGGAGGATACGCTTCCTGCTTTGCTATGCGTCCCTGGCCTGAAGAGCCGGCGCGGCTCATCGTGGCCGTGCCACTGCGAACCGGTTCAGCCAGTTGTGCCGCTGGCCCTCCCCCGGCGGGCTGATCCAGCCATCCACGATCTGGAATCCCGCTGCCTGGATCAGCAGGTCAATCTCCTCCAGCCGGTAATAGACGAAGAAACGCTCGTGACCTTTCCGGCTGGCCACCCATTCCTTTCCCTCTCCCTCTTTCACGCCGACGTAGAGCGCGCCGCCAGGACACAGCACGCGCCGAAACTCCGAAAGCGCCCGTGGGGCCTGTGTGCGTGGCAGGTGCAGCAGCGAGGCGCAGACGAAGCAGCCATCGGCGCATCCATCAGTGAAAGGGAGGCAGCGCATATCAGCGCATGCCAACCGGGGCGTCCTGTTCGCGTGTGCATAACGAAGCATACCTGGCGAAAGATCCAGTCCCACAACGCGCAGTCCTCGCGCCCTCAGTGCCTGGGTGTACTGCCCCGGCCCGCATCCAACGTCGAGTACTAAACCGCCGCTTGGCACCAGTTGCCTGAAGCGCGCCAGTTCCTGCTCCAGCGGATAGATCGCCTGCGCCGCGTAACGGGCGGCGATGTGGTCGTAGGTGGCGGCGGTTCTGTCTCGACCCATTATCCGCTCCTACGAATCTACGAATCTACGAATTTACGAACTACGGCAGGTGCTCCAGGATTGTCTGCGCGCTGGGTCGGTCGTCGGGGTGCCGGCCGACGTGGCCCCACAGGATGCTCCCGTCCGTCTCAATGATGAACACTGCCGGTGCAGCGAGATCATCGCCCAGCAGGCTGTACACGCCGTAGGCCTCGGCAACTTGATGAGCGGGGTCGGCCAGTATGGGATAGGTAGCCCCCGTGCTCCGCCGCACTCCATCCACTGATGCAACAGGTGTGACTGCCAGGGCAATCACTTCCGCTCCGGTCTCTTGGAACGCTTCGTAATTCCTCTGCAACTCCACGAGTTGTGTCCGGTCTGGCCCTCAGCCACATCTCTGGAAAAAGACCAGCACCACCGGTCCTTGGGCCAATTGCTCCGCTAGCGCGAGCGTGCTGCCGCCGGCCCGCTCGAGGGTGAAATCGGGCGCGATTTCGGGAAGCACAAGGGCAGGGGTAGGGGCGAGTGTCTCGATTGCAGACACGGGGGTGGGCAGTGCGACTGGCGAGTCGATTGTAGGAACGGGGAGAGGAGACGTGGCCAGCGTCGCAATCGGCGACTGAGCGGTGGAGATGGCCGGCGCTGCAACGTTCACGAATTCCTCATTGAGTACGATTTCGGCGCTGGCCCGCTGCTCCTTCAGCCAGGCCTCGGTGTCGTGTCCCTGGCTCTGCAGTGCCTCCAGGCCGGCCTGCACTGCCAACAACTGCCCAACTGCCCGCTCGAACGCAGCGCGGTCGAGCCCGGCCTCCACCAGCGCCGTCATCACAATGGCATCATCTATCCCCCAGGTCTGTTCCAACGCGGCAATCCGCTCCTCGATCTGATGCGCCGTCGGTCCCTGTTCCGGTGGGGAGGACTGCAGCACCAACTTCTCGTTGATCAACCGCTGTAGCGTTTCGTCGGGTGTGGAGGCGGGCTGCCCGGCCAGCCCGCTTATCACCTGGTCGAGTAAGACCGCCTCCATCCAGAAAGAGTATCTGATGGAGTGACCATCTACGCTGGCCACGACCGGGTCGTTGGAGGGGGTAGGGTTGATCGGCGTGATTGTCGGAGCGGGTGCATTCGTCTCGCGTCCCAGGAGCGCCAGCAACAACCCCATCCCGGCTATCACCGCGATACCGATGCTCAGAATGGCCCACAGGCGGGATGAAGTTCGTTGGCTCATAAATACTCCTCTCCGGTCGGTGGAAGTTTATCACGTCATTACCAGGTTGTCAATTGGAGGCGGAAGCGTTGACGCTTTGCCCAAACAGCGGTACAATAGGGGTGGGTTTACAGTGATCCACTTTGTTGAGTAGGCTATGGGAGGTGAATAAATGGAGAAGCGAATCAGTACGGAGACGGTGAAACGTGGTCTGGCGCAGATGCTCAAGGGCGGCGTGATCATGGACGTGACCAACGCCGAGCAGGCCCGCATCGCCGAGGAGGCCGGCGCCTGCGCGGTGATGGCGTTGGAACGAGTCCCCGCCGATATCCGCGCTCAGGGCGGCGTGGCCCGTATGGCCGACCCTGAGAAGATACTGGAGATTATGGAAGAGGTACCCATCCCGGTGATGGCCAAGTGCCGTATCGGCCACTTCGTCGAGGCGCAGATTCTAGAATCGCTCGGCGTGGACTTCATTGACGAGAGCGAGGTGCTCACCCCGGCCGACGAGGAGTACCACGTTGACAAGCGCCGGTTCAAGGTGCCCTTTGTCTGCGGCTGTCGTAACCTGGGCGAGGCATTGCGCCGCATCGGGGAGGGGGCGGCGATGATCCGTACCAAGGGAGAGGCCGGTACCGGCAACGTCGTCGAGGCGGTGCGCCACGCCCGCGCCGTGCTGGGGGAGATCCGCCGCCTGACGACGATGGCCCCCGAGGAACTGATGGCCTGCGCCAAAGAGATTGGCGCGCCCTACGACCTGGTGGTCGAGACGGCGCAGTTGGGCCATCTTCCGGTGGTCAACTTTGCCGCCGGTGGCGTCGCCACTCCGGCCGACGCGGCGCTGATGATGCAACTAGGGATGGATGGGGTCTTCGTCGGCAGCGGCGTTTTCAAGAGCGGCGATCCCGTCAGGCGGGGCAAGGCCATCGTCCAGGCGGTCACCCACTACGACGCCCCGGAGATCCTGGCTGAGGTGAGTCGCAGCCTGGGCGAGCCGATGGTCGGCATCAACATCAGCGAGATTCCACAGGCGGAGCGGCTTGCGGTGCGGGGGTGGTGAGCGACGGGATCACGATCCATCAGGCTGCCCTGGCCGATGTCCCCGACCTGGTACGACTGCGCCGGATGATGTTCGAGGCGATGGGCTTCGATGATCTAGCGCATCTGGCCGTCGCCGATGCAGCGGCCGCAGCCTACTTTGCTGAGGCCATCCCTGCTAGGAGATTTCACGGCTGGTTGGCGGTCACGTCCACGGGCGTGGCGGTGGGCAGCGGCGGCGCGGTGGTTGACCAGCACCCGCCTGGACCGAGCAATCCGTCGGGCCAGATCGGGTATATTATGAGCGTGGTCACCGCTCCCCGCTATCGCCGTCGGGGCATCGCTCGCCGCATCATGCAGGTTATACTGAAGTGGCTGGCGGAACAGGGCTTCCAGTGGGTGACGCTGCACACCACAGAGATGGGGCGGCCGCTGTATGAGGAACTGGGGTTTGCAGACAGCAACGAGATGAGGTTGAGGCTACGTTGAGAGAGCGAGGGATGTCTGAAGCCCATTCACGGCGGTCACTTCCGGCGGGAGGTATTCCGCCGGGGCTAGGACGAGGGTAGAACTGTGGGAGGTGTGATATGGCAGCAGTGTTGGAGAAAGTGCAGCGGTTGGAGCGGTACGTCCAACTCACCAATGGGTATGTGGACCGGGTGCTGGAGAGTACAATTGACAAGGTGCTAGACCGAGAACGACAGCGCCTCCTTCGTCAACAAACCCGTCTCCGGTCGCAAATGGCCGGCTTTGAAGCGCGTTACGGATGGACTTCTGAGGAGTTCTATCCCCGTTTTGAGCGTGGCGAGTTGGGTGATAATACGGACTTTGTTGAGTGGTCGGCCACAATTGAGATGGTCGAGAATCTGCAACGCACGATTGAATTGTTGAGCGAAGGAACCATTCAGTGAACTCCGAAATCGCTGCTCACTTTAGCTGCCTGGAACAGCGCCTTCTTGAGAGCCACACAGTATCCAGCTACACTGTGGTGCGACGCGAGGTCACTCCTGTCGACGGCAAAGTGCGCATCCGCGCGCGACTGAGAGACGGGGGCTTGCTAGAACTGTTCGAATACGTTGCTTTTGATGTCGAGGGACAAGTCACCCGGTTGAAATATGCCTACCACTGGCAAGATGCAGATGGCCTTCTTGTGCGGCGATGGGATGCTGTGCCTCACTATCCTCAGTTGCCTTATGCCCCTCACCATGTTCACCTGCCCGATGGCAGCGTCGAGGGCGTCGCGGAGCCGCCCGATGCCGTGGAGGTGCTGGCCCAAATCGAAGCAAATCTGAGACAGGGGTAGGAGAAATGAGAATCGGCGTTCTGGCCCTGCAAGGGGCCTTCATCAAGCACGAGAACGTCTTGGCGCGCATCGGTGTGGAACCGGTGGAGGTGCGGCTGCCGGGGGAGTTGGAGGGACTTGATGGTCTCATCATCCCTGGCGGGGAATCCACCACCATCGGCCAGGTGGCCGAGCGGTGGGGCCTGTGGGAGCCCATCCGTGCCTTCGCCTGGTCCGGCCGGCCCCTCTGGGGCACCTGCGCGGGGATGATCCTGATGGCGAAGGAAGTGGTGGATGGCGCACCGGGCCAGCCCCTGCTGGGACTGATGGACGTGGCGGTTCGGCGCAGCGCCTTCGGCCGCCAGGTGGACAGTTTCGAGGCTGGCCTGGAGGTGCCTGCGCTGGGGGAGCCATTTTTCCACGCCATCTTCATCCGCGCCCCGCTCATCGAGCGCGTGGGGCAGGGGGTAGAGGTTCTGGCGCGGCTGGAGGGTGGGGCGGTAGTGGCGGCCCGTCAAGGCAACCTGCTGGCGACCGCTTTCCATCCTGAACTGACGGGCGACGACCGGTTTCACCGCTATTTTCTGGGGCTTGCCGGGGGGAGCACTTGAGAGCCTTACCTGAATTTTACTGTGATTCTGTGCACAGTCCGGCTTCTTTGCTCCCTTAGCCAGGGATTTGGAGAGAGAATAGCATGTTCGCTCGGGACGATTCTGTGCTTTATCATGCAGACGTAATGCATCTATACTGGTCCTGGGAAAAACCCGTGGTGATTATCTCTGATGGACCTTATGGCATATCGGGGTTTCCTGGTGATCCACCCACGCCGGAGGAACTCCCTGAATGGTACGGACCACACATTATGGCTTGGTCCGAAAGGGCTGTACCTTTAACGACTCTTTGGTTCTGGAACACGGAGATAGGATGGGCTAACGTGCATCCCCTCTTGGTCAAGTATGGATGGCGGTATGTGAATTGTCATATCTGGGACAAAGGCATATCTCATATTGCAGGAAATTCGAACACAAGAACCTTAAGAAAGTTTCCCGTAGTAACGGAGGCATGTGTTCAATACGTGAAGGAGGCAAGATTTGAGGTTGATGGACGATATTTAACTATGCAGGAATGGCTGCGCTACGAATGGGAAAGAACTGGGCTGCCACTCTACCGAGCCAACGAAGCATGCGGTGTCAAAAATGCCGCGTCTCGAAAGTACCTAACTAAGGATCACCTGTGGTATTACCCACCGGTTGAAGCTTTCGAGAAGCTTGTAGCCTATGCCAATGAACATGGTGATCCTCAAGCATCTCCATATTTCTCCATTGACAGTGAAAGACCACTAACAAGAGAAGAGTGGAGTCAGATGCGCGCGAAGTTCTATTGCAAGGCGGGCATAACTAATGTATGGAATGAACCTCCTGTACGTGGCTCGGAGCGGTTGAAGAAGAAATACAAGTGTATTCATCTCAACCAAAAGCCTCTTAAGCTGATGAAGGTGTGTATTGAGGCTTCATCCGATGAGGGGGATGTGGTATGGGAACCCTTTGGCGGTTTATGTACAGCTGCTATAGCAGCTCACCAACTGCATAGAAAATCGTTCAGCGCAGAGATAGATGCCTACTTCTATGAACTATCTGTACGGAGGTTACAAAACTATGACAAGTGAAGTTCTACCCCCTGTAAAGAAATGGCCCCGCCATGACTGGGAACACTTTGGGATTTGGGAGAAAGTCAAAGAAGCCATATATGCACTTCCGCTATATACTTCAGGAGCGAAACGGTAATATCTGGACTTTCGGCGACTGATCTTTTTACGCTTAACACTGCGCTTGGTGCGACCATCGAAGAAAATGTGGTCAGGACGTTGAATGAAATGCGCTCAGTTTGGGACCCAGAGGGGCGATACAAACTCTATGGTTTTACACGTCAAGCACAAACCTTTCCCGATGTGATGTTGAAACGGTATGCGGGCCAGATCGAGCATGCCGAGGTAGTGTTGGGTATAGAACTGAAGGGATGGTATTTGTTGTCGAAGGAGGAGGAACCTAGCTTCCGCTTCAAGGTTACTTCTGCTGCCTGTGCTGACCAAGACCTTCTCGTGGTCGTTCCGTGGGTATTATCAAATGTAATATCTGGCACACCTCGAGTTTTCCTCCCGTTCGTTGTGCTGGCCAAGTATGCAGCAGAATATAGGAACTATCACTGGCAACACATAAGAAGAACCAGGTCCAGTCCAGAGATCATAGTGCCCAGGAATGTAGCGCCCTATCCTGCCAAGTCAGACCAAATATCAGATAACCCGGCCTCTGATTCCGGGGGGAATTTTGGAAGAATCGCTCGCACTGGAATTATGGACACCTACCTGCAGGAAATAGGTAAAGTGGACCTACGAGGTATTGAGGTTCACTACTGGCGCTCCTTCTTCAAGCTATTCCAGGAACACGGAGCCGAAGATGCGATTAGAAAGGGGGTTGACAGGCTGAGGACTCGCGTAAGAGACAGCAGCGAGTACAGGGAAGGGAGTAAGGCTGAAAGCGCTATGAGAATAATTGAGGAGCTGGAAAACATTCTTGCATAGATAGGACCTGTCCCTCTTGAAGTGCGTTATGCTTACCCCTGGGAAGAACAGCCGAGATACGCATTGCACGCGAGATGACTTCGAAGAGTTTGTAGGCGAATGAGTTATTACAACCACATCACCGACGACCTGGATGCCATGCTATCCGTCCTGCCGGAAGACATCTGTGCCGCCTTGCAGCGCATCGGCCGGCGGGATGAACTGCTGGAGGTGATCCTTGACTTGGGCCGCGTCCCCACCGCCCGCTACACCGACGAGGAAGTGGTGCTGCGGGATGTGGAGGTCACCCAGGAGGAGATCCAGTACGGTGTGAGCCGGGTGGGGGAGTTTGATGCTGACAACCGGGCTGGTATCGCCCGTACCCTCCACCGCATCGCCGCTATCCGCAACCGCAGGGGAGACATCGTCGGCCTCACCTGCCGGGTGGGCCGCGCTGTATACGGCACCATTGCCATCATCCAGGACATCATCGAGAGCAGCAAGAGCGTTCTCCTACTGGGACGGCCCGCCGTCGGCAAGACCACGATGCTGCGGGAGGCGGCTCGCGTCCTGGCGGAGAAAAAGCGGGTCGTCGTAGTGGATACCTCCAATGAGATTGGTGGTGACGGGGACATTCCTCATCCCGCTGTCGGTCGTGCCCGCCGTATGCAGGTGGAGATGCCCTCTCTCCAGCACGAGGTGATGATCGAGGCAGTGGAGAACCACAACCCCGAGGTCATCATCATTGATGAGATCGGGCGGGAACTGGAGGCACGGGCGGCGCGGACCATCGCCGAGCGGGGGGTGCAGTTGATCGCCACCGCCCACGGTAATACGCTGGATAACCTCCTCCTCAACCCTACCTTGTCCGACCTGGTGGGCGGCGTCGAGAGCGTGACCCTCTCCGACGAGGAGGCTCGCCGCCGGAAGACCCAGAAGACGATTCTGGAGCGGCGCGCCCCGCCTACCTTCGACGTGCTGATCGAGATACAGGATCGGCAGCGGCTTCTCATCCACCACAGCGTGGCGGAGTCGGTGGATGCTATGCTCCGTGGTCGGCCGCTGCAGGCGGAGCTGCGCTACCGGGACGCCAGCGGGGAAATCCACACAGAGAGGGCCACCCCTCCGTCCCTGCAGGAGCGAGAGAGCGGGCGACACGGCATTGCACCTCTCAGTCCCGTGTCTCCCGTGACTCCTGTGACAAAGGCTCTGGAGCCAGTGCGCATCTTTCCCTACGGCATCGCCCGCAACCGGCTGGAGCGAGCTGCCCGTCGCATGCACGTGCCGGTACACCTGGTGGACGACCTGGGACAGGCCGGAGTGCTGATCACCACCAAAGGTTTCTACCGCAAGCGGCCCCGCCTGGTCGTGGACGCGGAGCGCCAGGGGCTACCCATCTACGTCATGCGGGCCAATACCGTCGCCCAGATGGAGGCCTGCCTGAGCGACATCTTTGATCTGGAGACCGAGCCGTCCGACCCGCTGCGCCGGGCGCTGCGAGAGGTGGAGGACGCGATGCGGCAGATTCAAGCAGGCGTGCCGGAGGTGGAACTCTCTCCTCAGAACGCCTACGTCCGCCGCCGCCAGCACGAACTGGCCCGCGCTGCCAACCTGGCGTCGGAGTCACGGGGTAAAGAGCCCCACCGACGGGTGTGCATCTATCGAGAGGAGTGACCTGCTGTGTTCATCACTATCGAAGGCCCCGACGGCAGCGGCAAGACCACACAGATACGCCTGTTGGCAGAGTGGTTGCGCGAGCAGGGCTACGAGGTTGTACTGACCCGCGAGCCGGGCGGCACCGGCATCGGCGACCAGATCCGCGGCGTGCTGCACGATCCGCGCAACACTGCTATGGACGCCCGGACCGAAATCCTGCTCTATTCCGCTTCCCGCGCCCAACACGTGGCCCAACTGGTCCGGCCAGCGCTGGCAGCCGGCAGGATTGTCATCAGCGACCGCTATGCCGACAGCACGCTGGCCTACCAGGGATACGGCCGGGGGCTCGACCTGGGGATGCTGCGCACGATCACCGTCTTCGCCACCGGTGGGCTCACGCCCGACCTGACGCTATACCTCGACATAGCGCCTCAGCAGGGCCTGCAGCGGCGGCGTCTGGGCGGGGGTGAGTGGAATCGGTTGGATGCGGAGACGCTGGAGTTCCACCAGCGAGTGCGGGCCGGCTACTTGGAACTGGTCAGGCAGGAGCCAGAGCGATGGGTGGTGATAGAGGCCGCTCGCTCAGTGGAGGAGGTGCAAGCGGAAATCAGAGTGCTGGTGAAGGCAAGACTGGATACTGGATGCTAGATACTGGATGCTAGATACTGGATACTGGATACTGGATGATAAGTATCGAGCATCGAATATCGAGTATCAAGTTTCCAGCCCGCCGCCGAAGTCGTCCCCGCCCGCGCCCGTCAGTTCCGGCATCGTCTTCTCGATCTCTTCTGGGCTCTCGCCGGCCTCCAGCCGCCCCACGACCTCGTCGAACTCTGGCCCCAGGTCCTCTCCGGTCTCGGCGCTCATCTTGCGCATCCAACGCCCCAGGCTGCTGGGGTCGTTTTCGTCGAAGTCGGGGAAGTTGCTGGGGTCGGCCAGGTCATCGAGATGACTTTCCTCGGAGCGGGCGATACGGACACGGGACACCAGGCGGGTAAGACTGGTCCCGCCGCAACGGGGGCAGACTGGCGTCCCTTCCTCGGCCTCTGAGAAAGTGCGCCAGAAGATGGCGACACGGCGTCTGCAATCGTGACAACGGTACTCGTAGATTGGCACTTCATCCTCCGGTTGTGGTAGGTTGGTAGGTTGGTAAATTGGTAGATTGGGAAACTGGTAGATTGGTCCCCAATCTACCAACGTAAGTATACCAATTTATCACCACATCGCAAGTAGCTGGTGATTACCCACATGTTGGCTTGCGTCATTCTGAGCGACCGGAGGGAGCAAAGAATCTCGCTCCTGATGACAATTTGGTGCTGCGAAATGAGATTC
>Ga0209121_10004104_pt1 | contig 13728 bp, 13 predicted proteins | sample Cruoilmetagenom3_FD_187292 | JGI IMG/M metagenome (GOLD analysis project Ga0209121, IMG submission 187292) | Oil polluted marine microbial communities from Coal Oil Point, Santa Barbara, California, USA - Sample 3 (SPAdes) (version 2) | ecosystem: Environmental > Aquatic > Marine > Oil seeps ... | reverse complement strand
ATTCCAAGATCTCTCTTGGAACAACACAACATCTTTTAATTGCCAAAAAAAGCTTCAATTTCTTGAAGCTTTAGCAATTTTTTGCGGTCTGGACGGGACAATTAATTTTAGTTACAATCCTTCTTTCTTCTAGTGTTTTCCCTAGTTTATTTTTAATAACATGCCTTAAAACATGCCTTTGTTAGCTTTTTTAACTCTTAAACTACAAGTACCTTCATCATTTAAAATATCAATAGTTACCTCTTTAAATATACACTTATTAACTTTAGATTTTAGATAACTGTAATGAGATAGCTCAAATTCGCAAATTACTCCATAGAGTATATCTCCATTATATTGTAAAATTGGATTACTACAAAAAGTTATTCCAAACAGAGTTTTAAAATCCCCTTTTATATACTCGTAATTTTCATTCTCTAATCCATTACTAAAAGTTGATTCTAAAGCCTTAAGATTAAATTCATTTAACTCATACTGTTCTCCAATCTTAAATGGTAGTTCTTTTAATAAGGAATTACTCATACCTTAATTAAAAGTATATTGATACTGATAACTTTGTTGGCTTATAGTTTCTTGATGTACATTAACACCATTCACAGAACCATAAAAAAGCATTTCAGCTTGAGAAGAATCTTCTATATAAAATTCTAACTCAAAGCTTGGTGTATTCTCTGGAATCTCTACACTAACTATATTTTGAGTATAATCGAAATCTGAATTAATTGTTGACTCTGTACCATCTTCTAAAGTCAATGTAGTTGTTAATCCTACAGACACCCAACTTTCAAGAGTTCCTGTTGTAAACTCTACTATATGAGATTGACTAATTTGTTGCTCTTCTCCCTGATTGTCATCATCACTAGAACAGTCTGTAAACACAAAAATGGCTATTAATGCTAAAAAAATATTCTTCATAATTTATTATTTATTGGTTAATTGATTTTTTGTTAAAATGGCAAGTCATTATCGGATTCATCTATAAAGCTTGTTGATTCTTGTTCTTGTAAATTATTGGCAATTGGTTCTTGACCACTTATTAGCTCTATTCTCCAACCTTGAATTGCATTAAAATATTTGGATACTCCCTCTGGATTTACCCATTCTCTACCTCTTAGATTTAGGTCTATTTTCACTTCTTGTCCTACAGCATAATTATTTAGTAAATCACATTTATCTTGAATGAATTCTACTAAAATATGTTGTGGATACTGCTCTTCTGTAGTTATAACAACCTCTCTTTTTCTGAAGCCATTATCACCTAGGACTTGAGTCCCATTTAAAATTTTTATCTTTCCTATTAAGTCCATTTGTTGATGTTTTAATTTTCATTATAATATCTTTAAGATACACCTCTTCTTTACTAGATGGTTTTGTGTTTTCAAAACGCTTATTTACATCTTCATATAGCTCTGTGAATAGTAATTCTATTATGAAAGATTTTTGCTCTCTTAAGTTTCTATCTGGAAATTCAGCTTCTAAAGTGTCTTTAATTTTACTTAAACCAATGTATCTTTCTTCATGCTTAAGCAACCACCAAGCAACTTTATCCCTACTACAAAAACCTTCAAGATTTAATAGAGCTTCTAACTCTTCTATTACCTCTTTAAACTTCATACTAACCTATTCTATTTATAGAATTTTTAAAATTGAGTTTATTATAAAACTCTATGAACAATTGTCTCTCCTTAAAAGAATAACCTTCATATACCATCATTGATTTACTTCCTTTATTACTACTTGAAGCACTAAAATATATAAAGTCATTTTCAAACTTATCAGAATCAGAACTTTCAACATTAATTGGACTGAACTCTAGTATTCTTTTACCTGCATGATTCAATTCATAAACATTAAGACCTTCAAAAACTAATTTATAAGGCACTTCACTAGATGAAATCATTTTATAGGGGATATAAAAAAGTCCCACAAATGACAGTAGTATCATTAAAATACTATTACTGAACAATGCTAATCCACTTACAACTAAAAGAGCCAATAGAACAACATAAAAATGCTCAAACATCAAATGTTTATGTAGCATACTTCTATGGTTTGTATTCACAAAAACCAAACTATTAGCATTGTTTTTAGAGGTTTTCAATTCATAATCAATAGAATTATCTTTATCCTTATAAAGGTCTAAAACAACATTTTCTCTAGACTTCAAAGAGTCTTTATTTTCTGTAATTCTTGAAATACTTAGTTTCATATTGCATCAATATATAATTAACAAACATACTTATTTTATCATTTATGATAACCAAAACAATACACTTAATTATCATTTTTGACAACTGGATAATATGTGTTTTAAAATGGATGATAAAGACCAACTTCAAGTAGCAATTGGAAAACGAGTTAAAATGTTAAGAGAAAAGCAAGGAATTGCACAACAAGACCTTGCTGCTAAATGTAATATTGAAAAATCTAACTTTAGTCGTTTAGAAGCTGGTGGAACCAATCCTACTTTATACACTTTAAAAAGGATTGCTGATAATTTAGGTATCACTTTATGTGATATTGTAAACCTAGAGATGAAAAGTAAGATTTAGCTATTAATACTAATCTACAGGTCTTTCAAACTGCAAATTTCCTCCTAAAAAGACTACCCACACACTCATTCATACATAAACAAAAGACAAAAAGTCCCACTTTTTCCAATTCACTATATATAGAAATGGAAAAAAGAGGACTATTTTATCAATCCATTATCACTAAAACTATAAAAGTCATCTTTAGTTACTATTAAGTGGTCTAACAGTACTATATCTAAATACTGACCTGCCTGTTTTAGCTTTTGAGTGAGATTTTTATCAGCTTCACTTGGTTGAAGATTCCCTGAAGGATGATTATGAGCAATAATAATGTTTGAAGCATTACATTTAAGCGCAACACTAAACACTAATTTAGCATCTACCACAGTAGCAGAAACACCTCCTTTAGAAAGCGGATAAACACCTAAAATCTGGTTACTCCTATTCATCATTAAAATCTTAAACTCCTCTTGTAATTCTATAGTAGAATCACTCCAACAAGCTCTTATAATATCATAAGACTGCTTACTATTACTTATTTTTAGTCTATCACTCCTGCTATTTGAGTATGAGACACTTATTTCTGAAATTTTCATGTTTTTTAATTTAGTTTCCTAGGAAAATAATTATCAATTTACTTGCATCTTAATTTTGGAACATATACCTTTGCCAAAGAAGTTTCTTTCTGAAACACTTCAGAACAATTCTTCGCAAAAAGTATATAAATATGGTTGAGGGGAAGAGCTTTGAAGTTTCTTTCTTTTGGTACTTTTCTTTCTTTGTAGAGAATTAAAACCTATTAATACTATCTTATTCTTACCTTCAAGATTAATAATATATCCTTATAGTAATAGTGTAAACTAGCTACAGCTAGACTATCTTTTATTTATGAAGGTATGAGTAAACAAGTATAATAAAGTAAGGGTATTTCAAAACTCAAAAAACAAAGCCCAATCTATTTACATAGACTAGGCTTATATTTTTACTCTGCATGTTCAAGAATACCATTCTTTGAAAACACATCAGAATTTGCAATAACATTCTGTTCATATTTAACAGCTTGTTGTTTTGGCTTTACAGCATCTTCTGTAACATACACCCATCTATGAGATAATGTTATTTCTTCACCTGTTTCCTTTACAACATATTCAAAAGGCTCACAGTCCTCTTTAATGATGCTTCCTGGCATTTCTGTGCCAATAAGTCCAGTACAAGTCTGCTCATCAAATGTACTTGGGATAAAAGCACGCTTTGCAGTAGCGTAGAAGTTACCTGTAGACTTGCTTAATACCATTTCAATTCCTCCTTGCAGTTCCAAAACAAAGAATGAAGTTCCATCCTCTTTTTGTCTCTCTTTGTAGTTTACGATTCTAACCATTGTTCTAAAATTTTTGAGTTGTAGTACACCACACAGAAAATCAATCTTCCATAAAATATAAATTACAGCTATCAACTTGAATTTATTTATCCTGCTAGAAAATTTTCTTCACTATATAAAGTGGTGGGGGAATCTCTATCCCCAGAACTTAGTGGGGGTTTTGCACAAGGTACTCTGCTCTCTCATAAAGCATCCAAAAAAATTATTTTTCAAAAATTTTTTAAACCAATAATTCTAATTAGATTTAGACAATATTTGACAAGAACTAATTTGACTACCAAATGATACTCTCAGAATTACTAAAATCTAAAAGGGAAAGTAAAAACCTATTACTGCGAGAAGTAGCTTCTATGATAGATACAGATACTGCTTTAATAAGTAAAATTGAAAAAGGAGATAGAAAGCCTACTAGAGAGCAAATAGATAAATTAGCTATTGCACTAGATATTGAACATAGTAAACTTTTAAAGTTATGGCTTAGCGAGAAAGTATATGAAGATGTAAAAGGAGAAGATTTAGCTATTGAAGCTATTAAACTGACTTTAAAAAGATTGAAAACGGAGAAATAAATGATTACAGATTACCAAGCTAAATACTTTGCTCACGAATTAACTAGAAGACTTCCTGCAAATGACATAGGTAAGTTTACTGCATCCTTACAAGATGCTCAAGTAGACATGAACCCTCATCAAGTAGAGGCAGCTTTGTTTGCTTTTCAATCACCTTTATCTAAAGGTGCTCTTTTAGCTGATGAAGTTGGTTTAGGTAAAACTATTGAAGCTGGTATTATCATATCTCAAAAGTGGGCAGAAAGAAAAAGAAAACTTCTTATTATTTGTCCTGCAAACTTAAGAAAACAATGGAATCAAGAGTTGTCTGATAAGTTCTTTATTCCTTCTACAGTTTTAGAATCACAGTCTTTTAATAAATTAAAAAAGCAGGGCAAAAGAAACCCTTTTGACCAAGAACAAATAATTTTAGCTTCATTCCAATTCATAAGGTCTAAAGAAGAATTTGTTAGGATGATAGATTGGGATTTAGTTATTATTGATGAAGCCCACAGGTTAAGAAATGTTTACAAACCTAAAAACAAAATAGCTAATGCAATAAAATCTGCTATACAACATGCTCCTAAAATATTACTTACTGCCACTCCATTACAAAACTCAATTCTAGAATTGTATGGATTGGTTAGTTTTATAGACGAATATGCTTTTGGGGATTTAAAAAGCTTTAAAACTCAGTTTGGAAAAATAACTACTGAGGATGCTTTTTTAGATTTAAAAGAACGTTTAAAACCAGTTTGCCAAAGGACTTTAAGAAGACAAGTTTTAGAGTATATTAATTACACCAATAGAATAGCTATTGTAGAAGAGTTCTTCCCTTTCAAAGATGAAGAAACTTTATATGACCTTGTTTCAGAATACCTACAAACTCCTAAATTATATGCTCTACCTAATAGCCAAAGACAGCTAATGACTTTAATTTTAAGAAAGTTATTAGCTTCATCTACTTATGCTATTTCAGGTACATTAGAGGCTTTAGAGAACAAATTAAAAGCGATTTTAGCAGACCAAAAAATTCTCAATGAAAAGGTTGAATTAGGCACTGAATTTGAAACCATAAATGAACTTGAAGATGAATGGGGTGATGAAGAATTAAACTCTTTTGAATTACTAACTGATGAAGAATTGGTAGAAGTACAAGCTGAATTGGATAATGTTTCTACATTCAGAGAGTTGGCTGTTTCTATTAAAAAAAATGCTAAAGCAGAAAAACTACTAACCGCCTTAACTAAAGGTTTTGAGAAATTAGAAGAATTAGGGGCAAACCAAAAAGCTATCATATTTACAGAATCGAGAAGAACACAACAGTATCTATTAGACCACTTATCTAGTAACGGATATAAAGATAGAATCGTTATGTTTAATGGCTCAAATAATGATGCTAAATCTAAACAGATTTATAAAGATTGGATTGAAAAACATAAAGGCACAGATAGAGTTAGTGGTGCAAGAGCCGCTGATATGCGACAAGCTATTGTAGATTATTTTAGAAACACAGCGACCATATTAATTGCTACTGAAGCTGCTGCTGAAGGTATCAATCTACAATTTTGTTCATTATTGGTAAATTATGATATGCCTTGGAATCCTCAAAGAATTGAACAAAGAATTGGTAGAATACATAGATATGGACAAAAACATGATGTAGTAGTTATTAATTTCTTAAACCAATCTAATGAAGCAGACCAAAGAGTTTACGAGTTACTAGACCAAAAATTTCAACTCTTTAATGGTGTTTTTGGTGCTTCTGATGAGGTTTTAGGCAACATTAGTTCTGGTGTGGATTTTGAAAAACGTATTGCTCAAATTTACCAAGAATGCAGACAACCTTCAGAAATAAAAAATGCCTTTGATTCACTTCAACAAGAAATGGATGAAAGCATTAATTCTAGAATAGATGAAACCAGAGAGCAATTGTTAGAGCATTTTGATGATGAAGTAAACCAAAAGCTTAAGGTAAACCTAGAGAAAGGTAAAAGCTATTTAAATCAATATGAAAATTGGTTATGGGCTGTTACTAAACACTACTTAAATGGTTATGCAGAATTTGATTTCAAAAGAGATGTGTTCAGACTTAAAAAGAATCCATTCCCTCAATTTAAAATAAATGAAGGTCCTTATCAACTTTTAAAAAGTGGTGATGCAATTAAAAAATCTCAACAAGAACTAGATAATGATGCCAACCTATACAGAATAGGTCATCCATTAGCCAAACAAATAGTAGAAGCTTGTAAAACCAAAACACTAGAAATACAAAAAGTGATTTTTGACTATTCTAATCACCCTAAAAACATTGCTGTATTGGAAGATTATGTAGGTTTTAAAGGAACAGTTAGGGTAAGCCAATTAAGTATTCTATCTTTTGAAGAAGAAGATTATTTACTAACACAAATTTTAGATGAGCAAGAAAACAAAATAGATAGCGAAATAGCTCAAAAAATGTTTAGCTTACCCGCTAAAACAGTAGGCGCAGTTTCTATTTCTAATGAAACAGACAAGCTACTAAAAGAAGTATTTAAAACTCAGAAACAAGAAGTATTAGAAGATAACTTACAACGTAATGCAGCCTTCTTTGACCTAGAATATGACAAGCTAGACAAATGGGCAGATGATATGAAGATTAGCCTTGAAAGAGAAATAAAAGATATTGATGCAGAGATAAAATTACGCAAAGCAGAAGCAAGAAAAACCCTAGATTTACAAACTAAAGTGAAAGAACAACGTGCTATTAAAGAATTAGAAAAAAAGCGTAATGAAAAAAGAAAACATTTGTTTGAAGCGCAAGACCAAATAGATGACAAAAAAGATGATGTTTTAAGTAACATAGAAGAGCGTTTAGCACAACGTTTAGAAGAAAAAGAATTATTTACCATTGAGTGGGAATTGATATAAAATTATGGCAAGCAAAAAACAACAAAAACTAGAATTAACTTGGATTGGTAAAGGAGAAGAACCAGCTCTAGAACCTAGAATACTTATAGAGAACCCAGAGTACAGCTTTGGAGACCCAAACTCAGAAAACTTACTGATACACGGAGACAACCTATTAGCCTTAAAAGCACTAGAGCAAGACTATACAGGTAAAGTAAAATGTATCTATATAGACCCACCTTATAATACAGGAAATGCTTTTGAACATTATGATGATAATTTAGAGCATTCTATATGGCTTGATTTAATGTACCAAAGAATAAAGATACTTTATAATTTATTATCTAATGATGGTGTATTTTGTCTACATCTAGATGACCAAGAAGTATTCTACGCAAAAATTATCTGTGATGAAATATTTGGTAGAGATATGTTTGTTTCTTCTATAGCAGTTAAATCGTCTACACCATCTGGATTAAAAACTGCTCACAGAGACAAAACAATCATAAAACAAAAAGATTTAGTATTAGTTTACAAAAAAACAAAAAACTTAATTGTTAATCCTCAATACATACCAAGACCTAAATGGGACAGTCACTACTCAAAGTATTTTGACAGAGAAACAAATGAGGTTAAAAATTTGATTGATGTGTTACTTGAACAAGGAATCATAAAAAACAGTATTTCAATAAAATCTCTTAATATTAAAGACAAGAAGTTTAAAAAATTCTACTTAGAAAATAAGTTTAAAATTTTTCAAACTCAGCCTACAATGCCTGCTGAAGAAAAGGCTAAATCAAAGGCTAGTCCTAATGAAATCATCAAATATATTGATTCTGAAGGAATAGAAAATTTTGCTATAAATGGAAGAAGATTTGTCTTTTTAGAAAATTCATTAAATGAACTTGAAGATGAGAGCCTTGACCTAGCTACATTATTATGTGACTTTTGGTCTGATATAGATTTCCAAAACACACAAAATGAAGGAGGTAATTCTTTTCCTGCTGGAAAAAAACCTGAAAGACTTGTTGCAAGATTTTTAAAATTATTTACGCAAAAAGGTGATTTAGTTATGGACTCATTTTTAGGTTCTGGAACAACTGCTGCTGTTTCACATAAAATGAACAGAAAATATATAGGAATAGAAATGGGAGACCATGCCTATACTCATTCATTTGAAAGATTGAAAAACATTGTAACAGGAAATGATAATAGTGGAGTTTCCGAAATGTTTAACTGGCTAGGTGGTGGTGGTTTTAAATTTTATGAATTAGCACCAAGCTTATTAAACAAAGATAAGTATGATAATTGGGTAATAAGTAAAGAATACAATCCTGATATGTTAGCTGCTGCAATGGCTAAACAAGAAGGTTTTACTTATGCACCAAATAAAGACAACTACTGGAAGCAAGGTTATAGTGCAGAGCAAGACTATATTTTTACCACTACACAATTTGTAACTGTAGAGCTGTTAGACCAACTACAAGACCAGTTACAAGATGGAGAAAGTTTACTTATTTGTGCTAAAAAATTCCAAACAGAATGTCATAATAAGTTCAAGAACATTGTACTTAAAAAGATTCCTAAAATGTTATTAGGTAAGTGTGAGTTTGGTAAAGATGATTATAGCTTAAACATTATCAATCCACCAGTATTAACCGAAGAAGAACTAGGAGATGAATAATAGTACTAGAGATTATATAATAGAGCAAGCTAACCCTAGTGTAGATACTATTGTAAATAGAATAAATAATAGGTTATCACTACGAGACCCTTTAAAAGATTCACTTCAATTAGTAGCTTACTTAGCAGAAGAATTAGAACTAAAAAAAGAAGTAGATTTAAAAGCAGAATTAGACAAAGTAAAACAACATTATCCAAGTTGTAAAGACTTTGAAAGAGATTTTGTTTCCCTTTGTTTTTCAATAGCTACAGGTGTAGGTAAAACCAGATTAATGGGTGCTTTTATTACGTATTTATATTTAAAAAAAGGAATTCGTAATTTTTTCATCCTTGCACCCAACCTAACTATATATGATAAGTTAATTGAGGACTTTGGAAATCCTAACTACAAAAAGTACGTATTTAAAGGGATTAGTGATTTTGTGACCAATAGACCTGTAATTATTAATGGAGATAATTATGCTGAAAAAGGAAATCTTTTTGGAGACCAAGAAGTTAGAATCAACATCTTTAACATTGCAAAATTTAATTCAGAGAACAAAGTAGGAAGAGGGAAAGCAGATAAAGGCAAACCTCCAAAAATGAAAAGATTATCAGAGTATTTAGGTCAGTCCTATTGGGACTATCTTGCTGGACTTGATGATTTAGTCATTTTAATGGATGAAGCCCACAGGTATCATGCAGATGCCTCTAAAAAAGCAATTAATGAACTAAAGCCTATTCTAGGTTTAGAACTTACAGCTACTCCATTAGATGAAAAAGGAAAAGCCTTTAAAAATGTAGTCTATGAGTACAACTTAGCACAAGCTTTGGAAGATGGTAAGTATGTAAAAGCTCCTGCTATTGCTACTCGTAAAGATTTTGACAAGAAAAACTTAACACCAAAAGAGGTGGAACAGTTTAAGTTGGAAGATGCAATTTCAGTACATGAAGACACAAAGAATGAGTTAGAACTCTATGCTAGAAACAATGATGTTCAACTAGTAAAACCATTTATCCTTGTTGTTTGTAAGGACATTAATCATGCTACAGAAGTTTATGACTATATAGGCTCTAATGCTTTTTACAATGGTAAATATGAAGGTAGAGTTTTACAAATAGATTCTAGTACTAAAAAAGTAGAAGAAATTGAAAGACAATTTTTATCCTTAGAAAGTCCAGATAATGAGATTGAAATTGTAATCCATGTAAACATGTTAAAAGAAGGTTGGGATGTTACTAACCTCTACACCATAGTGCCATTAAGAGCAGCCAATGCTTCTGTATTAATTGAGCAAACTATTGGTAGAGGTTTAAGGTTACCCTATAATGGTAAAAGAACAGGAGTTGACAAGGTAGATAAACTAACTGTTTTAGCACATGATAACTTTAACCGAGTAATACAAGAAGCTAAAAATCCAGATTCTGTATTAAATAAACTAACCTATATAGAGTTAGACGAAGAAGATTTAAAAACAGAATCTACAATTGTTACTTCTGAAACCAAGATTAATGCAGAAATTAGAAGAGAACAAGCTAAAATAAATGCTGTTGTTAATCCTGAAAAGAAACTCGAATTAACCCATGCTTTAGAAGCTAAAAAGGCTATTGTAAATGCTATACCTACTTTTTCATCTAGTGAAGGTGTAAAAAGTGTTAACGACTTATCTAAACCTGAAGTAAAGCAAAAAGCCATTCAAAAAATAAAAGAGACTTTGTCCAGAGGTCAACAAAATATTTTCATGCCTCAAATAGTAGCTGAAGCAGAAGCCCAATATGATGCAGTAGTCGCTAATTTTAAAAGTCAGATTATTGAAATACCTAGAATGGATTTAGTTCTAGAAGAGGTAGAAACTTGGTTTGAAGATTTTGACTTAAACACAGACAAAGGTTTTGATTTAAACATCATGCAAGAAGAGATTTTAAGAATGGACTTAAAAGACCAAACTAAAATAGATTCTCTAGGTGTTAAACAAGGTGCATTTGTAAATGAAACTCCAGTAAATCAAGTTATAGCAGAACTAATTAACTTCCCTGAAATCGACTATGATGAAAGTGCAGACCTATTGTATAAATTAGTTACTCAGGCTTTAGAAAAACTATCAAAAAACTTATCTGATGAAAAACAACTTCCTGTACTTATAAGACAATACAGAAAGGTGATTGCTGGCAAAATTTATGACCAGTTAAAAATTCATTTTAAAATGAGCAACCCAGATTATGTGCCACCAACAATTTTACCTTTCGTGAAAATTGAAAATTGGAATTTTACAGCACCTAAGGAAAATGGCTATAAACACTATACTGATGTTATTACACCTTTGAGTTTAGTTACAAAATATGTATATCGAGGTTTTGAGAAATCTTGTCACCCAGAGTATAAATTTGACTCTAATACAGAAAAAGATTTTTCATTTGTAATAGAAAATGATGATTCAGTAATAAAATGGTTAAGACCTGCTTCTAATCAATTTAGAATATATTGGGGTAAAAACTCAAGTAAATATGAACCTGATTTTATTGTAGAAACTGAGGATTCAATCTTCATGTGTGAACCTAAAAAAGCTAAAGATGTAGAAACTGAAGAAGTACAGTTAAAAATGAAAGCAGCCTTAAAGTACTGTCAGTATGCTAATGAGTTTACCGGTAAAAATGAAGGCAAAACTTGGCGTTACTTACTAATACCACATGACCAAGTTGATAAAACATCTAGTTTTCAAAATTTGGTTAATAGGTTTGAAAAATTACAATAAAAACAATGGGGAATATAGCAACAAATAGTAATCAACAACTTGAAAAGTTAAAAGATAGAGGGATGGTCATGGACTTTCCTGATGCCAAAGTCAAAGAAATCCTATTGGATATTGGGTATTATAGACTTGGTTTTTACTGGAATCCCTTTGAAATTAATGACAAACATGACTTTAAAGAAGGTACCAAATTTTCTGACACGGTAAAGTTATATTATTTAGACGTAGATATTAGGAACATTTTACTTAGGTACATTAAGAGAATAGAAATAAACTTCAAAACAAAATTGATATACTACGTTTCTAATAAATATAAAGATTCACCAACTTGGTTTAATGACTCTAAAGTTATTAATAGAGGTTTTGTTGATTCATTAGAAGAGCACTATGATGATGACTTTAAAAGTAAAAATAAACCCATAAAAAAACATCATAAAAAGTATATAAATGATAAATATGCACCAGCATGGAAAACACTAGAGTTCTTTACATTTGGTACAATATTGAAAATTTTTAAATCTCTTAATGACACCGAGATACAAGAAAGAATCTCTAACATTTATGGGATAAAAAACTTAGGAAAGTTTATAAATCTTATGAATACTATTGTCTTTTTAAGAAATACCTGTGCTCATAGTGGCGTGATTTTTGATTTAAACCTTCCAAAAGGTATTTCTATTGTTCCTGGTATAGAATTTAATAATAACAACAGAAGTTCATTAGATTCATCTATCAAGATTGTACTATTTGTTTTAGATAAAATATCTAATGGAAGAAGAAATGACTTGGAAAATGAACTTGACAAATACTTTGAGGAACACAAAGATAATGAGGTTCTTAAAAAAATAATCGAAGAAAAAACAGGGTATGCTTATAAATGATTTTTGTTAATAACATTGTTTGTTTTGTTAAAAAGTTATACATTTGTACCATAAGTGCACTATTATTCATTACGCTTTAATGCTGCACTATAAAAAAATAATATAAACCCAGACTTGCTCTGGGTTTTTTTATTTTCAAAATCTAAAACCCAACCTCTAAATAAACAGAGATTGGGTATCACTCAACTCAAAAACCAACAATGTTTAGAGTCACCATTGATAGCATTAGTCAAGCCTTTTGTGAAATCAAAGGCATTGACATTTCTTGATAGAAAAGAGTCTATATAAGAGCTCTTATTAGCTCCTGTGAAGAGATTATATACATTCCATAGGTTTATGTCTCCATCATTATTTCTACAAAAGCTATCATCTAAATAATAGTCTTTAGCAACTGTAGAAATTTGTCCGTCATTAAGTAACAATTCTGGAATCTGAGACTTCTCCTCCTTTGGTAAGTAATTATATAATCTTGCCCTTCCTATAAGCTGAGCAAATTGTTGTTCAGTTAAATTCTGCTGAGATAACTGCTTCATTTCATGTAAATGAGATTGAGCATTGTAATTTTCTATTAGGTCTAAAATCTTAGTCCGTAATTCAGAATAGTTACCTACTCGCATTTCATCTTGATAACCATCTGTTGAAATACATAAATTACAGCACACCATATTTTGAAAACCTACAAAGAATTTAAACTTTTCGTAAGTTTTTCTGTTATAGAGGTTTTCCAAATTGTAAGCTCTTACACCGCCAACTGTTAGAGAAACCTCATTACCATTTATATTTTCAGTAATTGAAGGTATTCTAATGATAAACGCCATTCTTTCAAAATACTGCGTCTTCTCGTGGTCTAAAAGTTCTTTTACTGGCTTGTAAATAGCATCTGCAGTTCTCCCTTTGATTTGGTGTGAAACTCTAACCTCTGGGACTTCTATCGTATGATGAGGAAATACTTTGCTTACACAGCCTTGAGCTATTTCTATAAACTCTTGATGTGCTAAAGTCTTTTCATTATCCTTACTAAAGACTGGTATGATACAATCATGCATTAAAGTAGAAAGGCTAACCTCTTTTGTGTTAGCCTCTATA
>Ga0209121_10004103_pt1 | contig 13730 bp, 9 predicted proteins | sample Cruoilmetagenom3_FD_187292 | JGI IMG/M metagenome (GOLD analysis project Ga0209121, IMG submission 187292) | Oil polluted marine microbial communities from Coal Oil Point, Santa Barbara, California, USA - Sample 3 (SPAdes) (version 2) | ecosystem: Environmental > Aquatic > Marine > Oil seeps ... | reverse complement strand
ACCACTTGAACGGGCCCACTTGCACGGCGAGAAGCCTTGAGCTACATGCAGCACACTTCGGCGAGTTGGCGGAGTGGTTACGCAGCGGATTGCAAATCCGTGCACACCGGTTCGATTCCGGTACTCGCCTCCACCCGATTTTGCCGGGTTAGCAGGGAAACTCGTGCCGGATTCGGGGCGCGGGATGGCGCGGTCTATGGGGCAGTCTTGCGTTTCGGAGCGAAACTGACCTGCGAGGTCGGCGCCGTTGGGAGGATACGTGAAATGGTCCCAGATTTCCGGACGGCTCAGCGGCTGATCCAAAGTTGGGCCGGGTTTGGCCTCATGCCGCCATTTCACGATCCTGACCGAGCCGATATGCCTCGTTGGGTGTCCGCCGCTCAGGCGCGGATGACGCGGTGCGCTTTGAAGCCGTCGGTCGGCTGCTTGAGGTAGACTGCTACTTGTTTCATGGAACGCCACAGACGCTCGATGAAGATGTTGTCCATACGCCGGCCGCGGCCGTCCACCCGTTGCCAGCAGGTGTTTGCGGGCGAACGTCGAAAAGGAGATCCCCACCTCGGCTTCGGTCAGCGCGGGAATCCGGCCCGACCCGGTGACCTGGCTGCGCTGGTCCACTGCCCGGCAGGGCTTAGCGCAGAACTGACCCGAGAAGGGGTATCTCGATCCCAGGCGGGCCGAACCGGGCGATGGCGCCCTTCAGGGCCTCGACGCAGAGGTCCGCGTGCCCTCGCCATCGTTACTCGAACCAATGGCGCTCCAATGGCTCGATGTTCGACTGCCGCCAGCTCAGAACCTTGCGCGTCGCCCAGTCCGTCCCTCTCGGGATCATGCTGCGCATTACCCTGCCGGGCAGTGGATCGCCACGAGATAGAGGAAGCCGCCCCGACCGGGGATAAAGGTAATGTCCGCACACCCTTTGCCCGGCAGGCGGTGCGCGCATCGCCGAGAGGAGGACCTGGTTCGGCCAATCGATGACCATACCTCCGAGCAGATACGGACGGACCGCGTGCTGCGGATGCGGTTCGCTGGTCCTGGGGCGCTTGCAGATCGCCGCGAGGCCTATCCTCGCCATCAGCCGCCGTACGCGGTGGCGGAGGACCACGATCCCGTCCCTGCGCAGATAGGCAGCGATCTGGCGCGACCCGAAGAACGGGTACTTCGTGAGCGCCCGGTCGATCTGCTTCGTCAGCGCCAACGTCGCCGCATCAATCCCGACCGGCGTGATTTTGAACGCCGGCCGGCGCGGTCGCACCACCTTGAATTGCCGGCGGATTCTGGGATCCGGTGGGCGCGGCGGATCATGGACGTCTTGTTCGCCGGGCTCATTTATCGAGCCCTTGTGACCAACACGTTCTCGACCGCCAGCCTGCCTGTCCAGGCGTGCAGCTCCTTCATCTCCGGCTCGACCGGGCCTTCCGCCTTGCCACCCCAAGCGAAGACATCCGCCATGCCCCCGCCCTGCCTGACGTTTCCACGTGCTCACCTGGTTCGCCTCTCGGGGCATTGCTGCGTTATGCCCTGCCGGTAACAGATGCGCCTGATGCTCCGCGGCGATCTCCTGGATCGTGCGGTCGCCCCGCAACGCCTCAAGCGCCACCTGCGCTTTGAACTGGTCCGTGAACTTCAGGTGTTTCGCCATCTGGTACCCTCCAAAAGGTTCGGGATGCACCTTGGCTTGCTGTCCGATTTCCTGAGACCACGTCCGCGACGAGGCCCGAGACCGACCGATTAATGGCAGTCGCAGCTCAACTTGCAGAGAAAGCGAAGGCTTTCATCGACGCGCGCGCCAACGCGGTGCGGCGCAAGGACCTGCCGCACATCCTGCGAAAGATCGTAGCGGACGACGCGACGTGCGGACAGCGGATCCGCCACGATCAAACACCGCACCCGCGCCGAAAGGCATGTCCGGGGCGGAAATCGGCGCCGACTGAGAAGGTGCTATTCCTCCAGCACAACGGAAACCTCTGGTCTCCAGATCGCCCCCTGTTGAGCGGTCAGGCCAATGGCGAAAGGCCGCATCAAACTCCGGGAGGCGGTCGGCGAGGGCCACGCTTGTGCTGACAATCGCAAGACATACCTGCCCGTTGAAAAAGCGCGCCAGCTCGGGGCCGCGAAACAGCGGATCGGTCAGGGCCCCTGCGCGACCGGTTCCGTCCCCTACCCCCACATCTCGCGCATCTGCGCGGCCACGTCGATCGGGGCCGGTGCGGGGCGGACCTCGGCGCCCTGCATTGCCGGAGACCAATGGAAGGCCTCGAAACGGTCGAGGATCTCGCGTGGGATGAAGCGCGTGCGCATCGCGTAGACATGCCGGTCGCCGTTCTTGACCTGATGGGTGACGTAGAACCTCAGCGGCAGGCCGAGGGTCAGCTCGTCCTTCGCCCGCGTCATCGCCACATAGAGCAGCCGCCGCTCCTCTTCGAGATCCCGTGTCGTGCCGGTGCCGAGGTCGGACGGAATGCAGCCATCGACAGCGTTCAGCAGATAGACCGATTTCCACTCCTGACCCTTGGCGGAGTGGATCGTCGACAGGATCAGGTAATCCTCGTCCTTCAGCGGCACGCCCGCCTGGTCGCTGGTCGCGTCCGGCGGGTCGAGGGTGAGCTCGGTCAGGAAGGCCTCGGCGGACGGATAGCCGCCGGCGATCTGTTCGAGCTGCAGAAGGTCGGCGCGGCGCGCCTCGGCATCCTCGTGGATGCGGTCGAGATGCGGGTCATACCAGCCCCGGGCAAGGCCGAGCGCGGCAGGCCAACCCGCTTGCGTGGTGAGGGCGGCAACGAAGCAGCCGAAACCGGCTTCGGCTTTGGACGGCGGCACCACCTCCTGCAATGCCGCGAACGGGTCGGACGCGAGGTCCAGCGCATCGAGGATGTTTCCGGCCGATTTGGGCCCGATCCCGGGGATGAGCTGGAGCACGCGAAACCCCGCCACCCGGTCGCGCGGGTTGCGCGCGAGCCGCAGGAAGGACAAGAGGTCCTTCACATGGGCCGAGTCGAGGAATTTGAGCCCGCCGAATTTCACGTATGGCACATTGCGCCGCGTCAGCTCCGCCTCGATCTGGATCGCGTGGCTCGAGGTGCGAAACAGCACCGCCTGCTCCTTGAGCTTTGTGCCGGTCTCCCGGATTTCCAGGATCTGGTCCACGAAGTACCTCGCCTGCTCGGCCTCGCTGTTCACGGTCACGAGGCGGGGCTTCCGGTCCGAGATGCGCTCGGTCCAGAGGTTTTTGGTGAAACGCTCGCGTGCCTGCTCGATCACCGCGTTCGCGGCCTCCAAAATGGGCCCGGTCGAGCGGTAGTTGCGGTCGAGGGTGATGACCTCGGCCCGCGGGCTGTAGGCGTCGGGAAAATCCAGGATGTTGCGCACGGTCGCGGCCCGGAAGGCGTAGATCGACTGCGCGTCGTCGCCAACCACGGTCAGGCCGCGCCCGTCCGGCTTCAAAGCCTTGAGGATGCGCGCCTGGAGCCGGTTGGTGTCCTGATACTCGTCGATCAACACGTGGTCCCAGGTGTCTGCGATATGGGCGGCGAAGTCGGGGTCCGACATGACCTGCGCCCAGGCGAGCAGGAGGTCATCATAGTCGAGCACGTTCTGCGCCTGCTTGGCGGCGACGTAGGCCTTGAAGAGCTGCCTCAGCTCGGCCTCCCACCGCGCGCACCAGGGGAAATGGTCGCGCAGCACCTCCGCCAGCGATGCCTCGGCGTTCACGGCACGCGAGTAGATCGCGAGACAGGTGGCCTTGGTGGGGAATCGGGCCTCGGTCTTGGACAAGCCGGCCGTGTGGCGGCAGAGGTTCATGAGATCCGCGCTGTCCTCGCGGTCGTGGATCGAGAACTCCGGGTGCAGGCCGATCGACAATGCATGCTCGCGCAGAATTCGCGCGCCCAGCCCGTGGAAGGTACCGGACCAGGTCAGCGCCTCGGCGGCGACGGACGTGCCCATGGCCGCGGCGGTGATCCGCTCGACCCGGCGGGTCAGCTCGGACGCCGCGCGACGCGAAAAGGTCATCAGCAGAATGCGGCGCGGGTCGGCGCCTTTCACCAGCAAATGCGCCACCCGGTGCGCGAGCGTGGCGGTCTTGCCCGACCCGGCGCCTGCGATGATCAGCAACGGCGGCGCTATGCCCTCGCCCACGCCGAATTCCACCGCCGCGCGCTGGCCCGCATTCAGCTTGTCGAGATAGCCCGCCGCTTCCATGCCCTGCCCCATTCCGTCTTGTGGTTTCGGGCAGGATAGCGCGGTTGGAACATAAATGGAACATAGGTGAGGCGGCGCAGTGAATGTCCGCAATCGGGGGTGGACGATCCTGCGATTTGCCGTCGCCGATCCAATTCCCGGTCATCAAGAAATCGGGACATCCGTGAAGTGCCGCAAACGGCCTCTCTTGGCCGAGAATATCCGAGAGGCGCGGTTCGGATTGAAACCGGCGCAGAAGGGATGTGTTTCGGGACCTGGACGCTGCAAGGGAGCCCAGCGCGCAGAGGGCCTACTGATGGCGAAGCGCCTCGATCGGGTCCAGCCGGGCTGCGGCACGGGCCGGAAAGTAGCCGAAAATAACACCGACTGCGGCGGAAAAGGCGAAGGCCATCAGCACAACCAGTGGATCGGGGGAGAAGCCGATCCCCAACATGTTGGACGCCACCGCGGCGAGTACCAGCCCCAGCACGATGCCAATCATCCCACCCAGCAGCGTGAGCACGATTGCCTCTACGAGGAATTGCAGCAGCACCTGGCGGGCCTGCGCCCCGACGGCCATGCGGATGCCGATCTCACGGGTGCGTTCGGTGACCGATACCAGCATGATGTTCATGATGCCGATCCCGCCGACCAGAAGGCTGACCGCGGCGACGGCACTGAGCATGCCGGCCAGTACGTTGGTGATGCCGGTCAGAATGCCTGCGATCTGCTCCATGCTCATCACTTCGAAGTCGTCGTCCTCGTTTACGCCGATGCGCCTGATGTCGCGCATCAGTTCTTCGACGTCGCGCACCGCTTTTTCCATCGACGTTCCGTCCGTCACCGCGACGAAGATCAGGTGGACATCGCTGTTGCCGGCGATGCGGTGTTGAAACGCCTTGATCGGCACCAGGATCAAGTCATCCTGGTCGGCGCCGAAAGATGACGCACCCTTGGCCTCGAGCACGCCGATCACCTCGCAGGTGACAGTCTTCAGCCGCAGCTTCTCGCCCAGCGGGCTGGTATTGCCGAAGAAGGTCTGGCGGATGGTTTCGCCGATGACGCAGACCAGCTTGCCCGAATTGATCTCGGCCGAGTTGAACTCGCGCCCCAGCACCACTGGCCATTCCGCCCCGGTGAGGTAGGAATTATCGGTGCCGGTCACCTGGGTGCGGTGATTTTCGTTGCCGAACACCACGGTGATCGGCCGCGACGCGGTCGGCGCGGCGGCTTTGACGAAGGACAGCTCGTTGCCGATGGTCTCGGAATCGTCCATGTCCAGGGGCGGTACCGATAGGCCACTGCCGGGCCCGCCTTCGCCACTGCCGGGCATGACCATCAGCACGTTGGTGCCGAGGCTTTCCACATCCGCCGCGACCTGATCGGATGAGCCCTGGCCGACCGTGACCATCGCGATCACCGCGGCCACACCGATGACGATGCCCAACACGGTCAGGAACGACCGCATCGTGTTGCGAAAGATGGCCGCGATGGCGAGGCGAACGGTTTCCCACAACATCCGTCAGCCCCGCTCACGGTGGCGTTGGTCCAACTCGTGATGCGGGCCGTCATGCTCGACATGGCCGTCGACGAAATAGACCAGCCGGTCGGCGTGGGCCGCCATGTCCCGTTCATGCGTGACCATGATGATGGTCAGGCCTTCAGTGCGGTTGAGCTGGGTCAGGAGCTCCATGATCTCGTGCGAGCGCTTGGTGTCCAGGTTGCCGGTGGGCTCATCGGCAAGGATCACTTTCGGCTTGCCCACAAGCGCCCGCGCGATCGCCACCCTTTGCTGCTGCCCGCCCGACAGCTCGGACGGATCGTGATGGGCTCGTTCGGCCAGGCCGACCTTGGCCAGCGCTTCGGTAGCCAACGCCGCGCGCTCGGCGCGTGCAAGGCCTTTGTAGATCAACGGCAGCTCGACGTTCTCAAGCGCCGGGGTGCGGGCCAGCAGGTTGTAGCCTTGGAACACGAACCCGAGGTAGTGGCGCCGGAGCAACGCACGCTGGTCCTGGTTCAGCGCCCCAACTTCGACGCCGTTGAACAGATAGTGCCCGGCGGTCGGCGTATCGAGGCAGCCCAGCACGTTCATCGCCGTCGACTTGCCCGATCCGGACGGGCCCATGATCGCCACGAACTCGCCCTCGTCGATGTCCAGATCAACGCCGCGCAACGCATGCACCTCGGCTGCGCCATGGCCGTAGACCTTGGTGATGCCCCGGAGCGCGATCAAAACGGTGGCGGCGGGCGCATCCATGTCAACGGCCCATCGTCTGATCGGTGACGACCAGGTCCCCGGGCTCCAGCGCGCCGCCGGAGACGATGGTGAAGCGGCCGTCGCTGTCGCCTGTCTCTACCGCGATCTCACGCGCGGTGCCGTCTTGCAGCCGCCAGACCGTGTTGCGGTCCACCGCGCCGCGACCGTCGTTCGAACCGTCCGGGATCAACATGCCCAACAGCCCGCCGCCGCCATCGTCCTCGGTCTCTTCGACCACCTGCGGCGGGGCGAACCGCAACGCCGCGTTGGGCACCAGCAGGACCTTTTCGTAATCCGCCACGGTGATCTCGGACGTGGCGGTCATGCCCGGGCGGAGCAGCAAACCGGAATTGTCGATCGACAGGACGGCCTTGTAGGTCACCACGCCCTCGACGGTTTCGGGCGCAAACCGGATCTTGGTGATCTCGGCGGGGAATTCCCGCTCGTCATAGGCCTCGACGGTGAAGGCTGCCCGGTCGCCGACCGAGATGCGGCCGATGTCGGCTTCGTCCACATCGACCTGCAACTCCATCTGCGACAGGTCTTCGGCGAGGGTGAAAAGGACCGGCGCGGACAGCGAGGCCGCAACGATCTGGCCCGGATCGACATCCCGCAACAACACGATGCCCCGGATCGGCGAGTGCAACACTGCTTTGTCCAGGTCCGCCTGGGTCATGTCGAGCTGTGCGTCGGCCAGGTTACGGTCGGCATCGGCGATCTGGAGCGCGGCAACGGCATTGTCGTAGGCTGTCCGCGCCGACACGAAAGCCCGGTGCGAGGACACGCCGCGCTCTTCGAGCTGTTCCGTCGCATCGTAGGTTTCCGCCGCCTGATCCAGGCTGGACTGGGCCTGCGCCACCCGCGCCTCGGCCGCGATCAACATCGCCTTCTGCACCTCCAGTTGTGCCGTCAACTTGGTGGTGTCGAGCCGTGCCAACACCTGGCCCACCGCCACCTCGTCGTTGTCGTCGACCAGGACCTCGGCCATGGCGCCCGACAGTTCCGAGGAAACCTCCACCTGGTTTGTGGGCTCGATCGTGCCGGTGGCCGAAACCGTGACGGTCAATACGCCCATCTCGGCCACCTGGCTCTCGTATTCGGTCCGGGCAGCATCACTGCCGAAAGGGCTGAAATACCAGGTTCCGCCCGCGGCCAACGCGACCAGCGCAATCGCCCAGATCCATAAGGGTGTGCGGCGCTTGTGCACCTCGGTCCCCAGCAGCCGTTCCATTTCCGATTTTGCGTCCGGCATGCGATCCCACCGATAAATGCAGGCCCCCGGGGCACACTCGCCGCGGCGCGATCGGTGGTCCCAGCCCGTTGTTGTACGCGGATGATGCCGTACCCATCGTGCAAGTGCTTTGCCAATAATGGGGCGGCGTGCCACGCGTTTCCAGCCGGGGTGGCAATTCGCCGCCATTCGCGCCCCGGGCGAACCGATCAAGTTCTCCACCCGACATCACCGCCCTCTCGCCAGAAAACCCAATACCCAATCCTCGGGATGGCGGACTGGCAGACCGGGCGCAGACACTTCGTTGGCGCCAGTTGGGCAGTCCGGCCTTTTGCAGGCCAACGCGGGGCGTTCCGCGCGTTTGGCGGTTCGAAACCGGCGTAGAAACCGACAATCTCCAAACCGGCCGTCCGACGCGCTCGCGCCGGACGTCTCAGGTGCGCAACGACGCAACCGTCTGAGGGCGACACGCCGATACCGGCCGTCAGCCCAAACCCGACCTTGGTCGAAGCGGTCCGATGCCGCTGCGCGGTCCGTCGTATCTGCCCTTTACCGCATTTGCGGCGCCAGGAAGCGACGGAAGCCAGCGACGCTCACACCCAGGCCTTGAACTAAGCGCCGTCAACTGTTGCGAACGACCCCGCGCGGGCGCCCACCCCAAATGACCGACCCTTCGCCTCAAGTGCTGGCGACATCGCATCCAACAGCCTTCTGGCCAACGCCAACCCAATTGTCGTCGGGGTGCGGCACATCTGCGTTGAGACCTTCCGCCCAATTGCCCGCGCCAGAATGCCCGCCTTGCGCGCTGACGCCGGTGCGGCTGTGTGACACGTAAGGGGATTTTGACATCGCAAATGTATCGTGGTTAGCCGGACCAAGCGGGAAATCGAACGAAAGTGTGTCTTGCGCGATGTTGCGACGGATCATGTTCGCCGTAACGCTCTGTGTCGGGATCCTCCCGCCAGCTTTTTAGCCGAACGCAAAGTGCGTGGACTGGCCAAGCCCCGCGTTCTGGGCGGTGGCAACCGGGGACGATGTATCCACCTGCCTGGCTGTGGGGATGCCGGTTGACACCACCGGGATCGACGGCCGCACGCCGTTTTTGCTCGCCGTCGCCCATGCGCCAGCCCCGGACCATGCCGCGCTGTTGCTCGAGAAGGGCGCCGACCCGAACGTGGCGGACCCAAACGGTTTGACGCCGCTGATGCTGGCCGCCGCCGAGCGGTCGGACCCGAAGCTGGTGCGCCGTCTGAACCGAGCCGGCGCCGATGTCGCTGCCCGGACCGCCGATCGCGAGACCGCGTTGCACCGTGCGGCGCGGTCGGGCCACTCGCCGGAGGCGGTCACGGCGCTGAACGGGGCCGGCGCCGACATCGCCGCCCTGACCGGGTCGGTAGAGGAGCCCTTGCACCTCGCGGCGCAATACAATCGCGACGCTGCAATCGCGCAGAGCCTGATCGCGGCGGGCGCGGATCTCGAGGCACCGGCGCCGTCCGGCAACACAGCGCTTTTCGCTTCGGTTCGCGTGCCAGGGCAACAGGCTGTCACCGTGGCGCTGCTCGAAGCTGGCGCCGACAGCCGGGCGCCGGGCTATGCCGGCCGAACCCCGGCATTCATTGCCGCCGCCAACCGCGACGGTGCGGCCTTTCGCGCGCTCATCGCGGCCGGGATCGATCTTTCAGTCCCCGACAAGGACGGCGCCAGCCTATTGTTCCATGCAGTCACCGAGGCCAAGGATCTCGACGTCGTCGCCGCGCTGATCGAAGAGGGGCTCGATCCCAACAGCACCAATGCCGACGGCCTGCCGCTGATCCACCACGCCTCGCGCAACGCCCGCGACCCCGCGATCCTCCGGCTGCTGGTCGCACATGGCGCCTCACTCGATACCCGCGACGCATCGGGTTTGACCGTCCTGCATTACATCGCCGTGACCCGCGGGGGTGCGCGGGGGATCGCGGCCGCTCTGGTCGACCTCGGCGCCGATCCCGACGCCCGCGCGAGCGCCGGCAAGGCCCCTTTGCACTTGGCGGCGGAAGAACAGAAACACCCGCATATCCTGGAAGAGCTCCTGATCGCGGGGGCAGACCCGAACGCGCGTGACCACAGGCGCGACACACCCCTGTTGCGGGCAGCGATTAGCAACAGGTTCACGGCGATCGCGCGCACTTTGCTTGCGCACGGGGCGGACCCCAACCTCGTCGGCTCTGACAATCGCCCGCCGCTCGTGCACGCGATCATGAAAAACCGTGAAGCCGCCTATATCGCGCTGTTCGTTGACGCCGGTGCTGGGCTCGGACCTTTCGGGGCCGAAGATTGGACCCCTCTGCACCACGCCGCCGAGACCTCGTCGCGGGCCGCCGTGATCAAGCTCTTGCTGAACGCGGGCGCCGATGTCGATGCGCGTCTGGAAAGCGGCAGCACGCCTTTGCTGGTCGCCGCGCGCCGCAGCAGCACGATGGCCAGGAAACTCGTCGCCGCGCTCGTCCGGGGCGGCGCCGATGCGACACTGGCGGACAGCAAGGGATGGACCGCCCTGCACCGGGTGGCGCGCTACGGCCGCGACGCGGATTTGGTCGCCGCGCTCCTGGAGGCCGGTGCGGATGCCAACGCCGCGCTTGCCGACGGGGAAACCCCGCTGCTCATCGTGATAGAACGCGGCGATCGCTTTGCCGAGCTCGGACAGTTCATTTCAGTTCTCATCCGAGGCGGCGCCGACGTCAACGCCGCCGGGGACCATGGCTGGACTGCCCTCCACCGCGCGGCCGATCATGGCTCAAACGCGACCACGGTCGAGCTGCTGTTGGCGGCCGGCGCCGATGTCGATGCGCGGCTCAGCATTGGCAGCACACCTCTCCTGGCCGCGACTCGGCGCGAAGACATGGCGCCCGAAATTGCCGGGATGATTGCCGCGCTCCTGCGGGTTGGCGCCGACGTCGACCTGGCCAACGACAAGGGATGGACCGCCCTGCAAGGGCCGGGCGCTATTCGCCCACGACCGGTCCCGTCGATGTGCTTCTGGAAGCCGGTGCCGATCCGAACCGAAAGAACGATTTCTGGCAACACGCCGCTGCATTGTGCGGCGCGGCGACCGGAAGCACGGGCATTGATCGGGTCGCTGGTCCGAGCGGGGGCCGACCTGGAGATCACAACCCCGAACGAGGAAACGCCGCTGCACGTCGCGGTTCGTCACGGGGCGCATGTGGATGCCGTCGAAACGCTGCTTGAACGGGGCGCGGACCCGAATTCTGGGGACAAGTGGGGAAACACCCCGCTGCACCTCGCCCTCCCCCATGCGCGGGACCCCGCTTTCATCACGGCCTTGCTCGCCGCGGGCGCCGATCCGCGAGTCACGAACAAACTCGGCAAGACCGCCTGGTACGTCGCGGCCTGCGACAATACCCCGGTCGCCAACGTCGAAGCCCTGGCGGCAGACGGGCGCGGGGTGAATCTTGCCGTAACTGGCTATGAGCCGCCGCTGCACTGCGCGGTGTTCCGAAAACGCCCCGCCGCCGTCTTCGAGGCCCTTGCCCGCGCCGGCGCCGATTTCGACCAAAGGGATTCCCAAGGGCGTAAGGTCATGCACCGAGTCGTGGATCTGAAGTGGGACACGGATTTTGTCGACCTGCTGGCCCGCCACGGGGCCGATCTCGAAATCCGCGACCGCGCCGGCCGCACCGCGCTCTTCATGGCCGTCGAGCAGAACCTGCCAAAACATGCGCGTGCCCTCCTGGCGCAGAGGGCAGAGCCGGACGCGGCGGACAATCAGGCGCGCACACCGTTGATGGTGGCCGCCGCCAACGCCGTAACGCTGGACCTCGCCCGCACCCTGCTCGAATACGGCGCCGACCCGAAGTCCGCTGACAAGCAGGGCAACATTGCCCTGCACATCGCGGCGCTGGCAGGCGGGGCGCAGATGGTGCACAGCCTGATCGCCGAGGGCACGGACCCGGAGGCACGCAACCGCACAGGGCTCACCCCGCTCCACACTGTCGCCGTCGCCGTCGCCGTCGAGGGCAAGAACCCGGAGACGGTGCTGGCCCTCATGGAAAATGGCGCCGACCCGGAGGCAATGGCCGGCACCGGGGCCACGCCGCTGCATGTCGCCGTCGAATTCAATCCGCACCCCGAGATTGTCGAAGCGCTGATCAAGGCGGGGGCGAAGATCGACGCGCGCGAAGCGGAGGGGCGCACCCCGCTGCTGCTCGCTGCCGCAGTCGCAGTCGCCGAGGCGGAGGTGGTGCAGGCGCTCCTCGATGCGGGCGCCGACAGAGAGAGCCGCGCCAAGGCAGGCCAGACGGCCTGGGACCTGGCCCTGCAGAACCCGAAGCTCACGGATCACCCGGTCATCGACCGGCTGCGCGCCTCTGAGATCTAGCCGTCAATCGAGGTCGATCGTCACAACTGCGCACATCCGGATGTCCCCAGACCCGCCTGCCTGTAGCACATCCATCAAGCTGGCCGGCGGGCAATAGTAACGGCAAGTATTGGGACCCGCAGTATCGAGTTTCGGCGCTTCGCGAAACCGCAGCCAAAACCCGGTTGCTGCAAGACCTGTGCAAAGCTCCGCTCGGGTCACCTGGACGCTTTGGGCTAGAAGCGGGCTTGCGGTGGCGGTTCGATGCCCTGTCGCCGTCCAACCTCGGGACCGGTCCTTCGACAAGGCCTGTTACATACGTGGCGTGGGCACGGTGTCGATGGCTGGGTCGGGAGGGCCGGACGGAGGCGATGTCAAACCCGGAAACCAACCTCCCGTTACCAAGCCGAAACGCGTGCCCAGGAACAATGGGCGCCTCGTGGGGCAGAAATGCCCGGCGAGCGCCCGGAAAACTCCGGGCGTTTCTTTGACAAACACCAGCAGCAGAAACCGCCATCCACCAGCAGATCGACTCCAGTGCAGAACGACGCAGCGTCAGAAGCAAGAAACACGGCGGGGCCAACCATTTCGTCAACCGTCGCCATCCGCTGCATCCGGGTCTGCGCTTCGACCTCCTTGGTCTGATGCACACTTTCGTCCGGGTGTTCACATCGGCGGCGATGGCGATGGCCCTGCGCCCCTGCCCTTCGATCATGCCGACGATATCGGCGCGCCCGGGGCACAGTCGCCCAACATCTCGCCCAAGACCTTGTCGGTGTAGTCGCAAATCTCGCGCGGGATGATGCCGGAGCAGATCGCGTTGACGGGGATGTCGTCGAGCGCCACGTCCTTGGCGAGGCTCTGGGTGATACCGACCACACCCATCTTCGACGCCGCGTAATGCGGCGTGTAGATAAAGCCGTCGCGGGCCTGGCCGGAGGCGGCGTTGATCAGCCGCCCGCCCTTGCCGGAGGCACGCATCCGGCGAATGGCTTCCTGGCAGCACAGAAACACGCCCTTGGTGTTCACATCCATCACGAAGTCCCATTCGTTTTCGGTCATGTCCTCAATCCTGGCGATTGTGATGACCCCGGCGTTCCGGATCGAAACGTCGACCGGGCCGAAGACCACTTCGGCCCGGTCATAGACCGCTCTCACCTGGGCAATGTGCGTGACATCGCAGACGACCGGCTCGACCTTTGCGCCGGTGTCCGCCGCGAGCTTGGCCGCCGCCTCGGTCACCTGCGTCTCGGTCGCGACCATCACGACGTTCGCGCCTTCGGACGCGACGCGCGCGCACAATCCGTAACCGATCCCCTTGTTGCCGCCGGTGACGACAACGGTCTGCCCCTCGAAAGGTTTCATAGTGTTCTCCTTTCGACAATCTGCCGGTTGCGACCTGCTTCACGGAAGATTCGGCGGCGGCGCCGGGGTCCGGCGCCGCGGACACCGATCTCGCCGGTCGCCCTGCGCGCTCTGTCGCCAGCCCGCCAGTTCGGCCTTCGTGAGCATCTGCGACCCCGTCGCATGTTCGCGTGGAACCTTGTGGTTCATGGCAACCAGGTATTTTACCGCCCAGTCGCCGACTTCCCACTGATGCTGCGCCTTGACGCCGGCAATCACACCATCTTCGATGCACGTCAGCGTTTCCTGGAGGTCGTCCATGCCGACGATCGTGACCCGGCCGACCTTGCCGGCGTTGACCACAG
>Ga0209121_10004101_pt1 | contig 13732 bp, 29 predicted proteins | sample Cruoilmetagenom3_FD_187292 | JGI IMG/M metagenome (GOLD analysis project Ga0209121, IMG submission 187292) | Oil polluted marine microbial communities from Coal Oil Point, Santa Barbara, California, USA - Sample 3 (SPAdes) (version 2) | ecosystem: Environmental > Aquatic > Marine > Oil seeps ... | reverse complement strand
AATATAATGGAAGTGAGGAGAGTATTTCACGTAAGTCCACCAATCTTCCTTTGCCCGGATCCACTCCCACTTCTTCAAGTCGTCTAAGGAATCATCATCCTGCTCTCTTTTTTCTATGCCTCGTTCCTTCCAATATCGGCCAGAAGGCCGGTATGCGTGAAATACGAGCACGCCCGTCAAGGGATAGTTACTTTTCGCAGATAAGTAAGAACGCGCTTCTTCACGCATTCGATGATAATTATCCGGAGTGATCAGCTCATCAGATGAGAGAATTATATGGACCAACCGTTTACGTTCATTACGGCGAATTGTTCTGTTTGCAAGTAATTTTATGCTTGCGATTGCGGTATGCTTATGCAGCCACGTCCCCCAGCAGTTCGGGCAGCCTTTCTTGCCGCATTGTTTACTCACAAAATGCGCTTTCATGCAGCTCTGGCATGACATCAACGGGATGACTTCACCACAATCTTTCCCTGGATCTCCTTTACCGATCAGGAAGAAGCCATAGTGATCACTGATACCAGGAGACAATGAGTGGTTAGGAGGTAATTCAGAAGTCATGGTGTGACAGTAGCACCTTGGACCAGCACTTTCTCCCCACCCTTATCTCCCTGTTGTCTTTTCAATTCCGCAACTCCGAGCAAATAACCTGCAAGACCTTGAAGAAGGATACAACCATTATCGTATGTGCATTTGTTATTTCTACAGAAAGGATATTGATGTTCAGAACAGTAGTTTATGGCTTCTTCCATGAGTGTACGCCTATTTCAATTTCGTTTACTCGCCGTTATGCATGTCGTTAGTGCATTGCGCTTCATCCACGATCACCGGCGTTATTCCTTGCTTATCAAGTTTCTTCAGTTCTTCCTCTGTTGCCTGGTCCCTTGTAATAATCTTCTCGATCCGTTGTGGTATGAACGCTTGGAAGATCCCGGGTTTACCCTTCTTCTCTCCAAGCACAGGAACAGCTTCCGGATGCGCTAAGAGCACCCAGGTCTTACCCAAGACGAGCTCTTTAGGGACGTGTGCGATTCGCTTACTCACACCTATCTTCCCAGCTTCCCGGATAAAATCGTCCGGAGTTGGATAGTGCTTTTTACCTACCCAAAACAACCCGTACTTTCCTGCATCTTCTCCAGGATGACATAGTGCGCAGTGATCAGGACATATGCAATTCTGAGTTCTAAGAATCTTCGCAAGGAGAGATGACTGTTGTTTATGCTCACCGGCAAACTTTCGCCAATCAAGCCATTGGAATCCACGACTGAAATGCACACCGGCTCCACAGGTGGGGCATATACCGAGCTCATAAGGTAAACGATCGCAAGGCCTGGATAAAACGCCACCTATAAGATAAAGCCCACCAACAACGCGATAACCACAGCCTCGCTTACGTTCGCCGCGATATTCACGTCTCTTCTGGGGCATCTTCCTCTACCTCCAACTTCATTTGTGCAGGATCCTCACCAGCCGCAGCCATCCTTTTCCGTGTCACGATCAAGTCAAGCGAAACCGGAATAACATCATCTATCTCTAACATTTCACCACCCCTTCTTGATCGAAATGACAACTTTGCCCAATCGCAGCTCCTCAATGATCTTACTGAATTTTATCCCGTTTTTTACGGAATCCAGAATCCGGATCGTCAACTCCACCTCTTCCTCGCCATCAGCGGTTATGTCCAACTTCGTGCCCGTTACGTACCCTATCACGCCGGTTATCATTCTCCCTCACCCTCCTCCTCCTGATCATAAAGTATCGGCACACCGCTTGAATTCCTCGGGCAGCCTTGGGCATACCACTCATCCTCTATTTCTTCGTTTATTCTCATTCTTCCGCCTCCTCCAATGTCTTTCTAACTCGCTCGTAAAATTCATCTGTCAGAAAAGGCTTAGGACTCCTCACATCACAATTAAATGCACCATCCAGGTCAAATTCATCTATAATCTCCAATACTTGTTCATCACTCATCAGATTAACACAGGCACAAATCAAGCTATCCAGCAACACTCTTTCACTCAACATCTTCTTCTGCCTCTTTCGCCGTACATCTGTTGGGATCACCAAGCCTGAAATACTGACAATGTAAACCGCAACTATCAAACTGCGGTTCTGGGCATTCAAAATCATTCATCATTCTTCCGCCTCCTCTTTTCCTTCCATCTCTTCCGCCATCCGCTCCAGCACATCCCGCATCTTCTGCGTAACAGGCCCCGGTGTTGAGTCTTTGCAGATGTCTTTTAACATCTCATTTATCTCCCTGACCATGCTCTGCTGCTCAAGATTATCTCCTGGCAATGGGAAAGATCGGATCATTGCACGTAACGTGCCGCTGTTAGAATCCTCGCCTAAAATCCGCTTTATCTTATAGAACCTCTGTACGATCGGATTACTGACCGGTAAACTGATTTGCATGTTTTTCCCGGATTCCGAAAAAGGCATCTTTATCCCTCCGGAACCTCCTCTTCCACCATCTTCAAGCGCGCTATACCCAACCGCAGCTTCCGCTGCACTACGGTCATATCTCCACTCAATTTCTCCCATGCAGAGCACTCTATAAAGATCCCTCTGCCTACTAATTCGACATTTCTGGCGTCACTAATGTTATTGATGGAAATCAAAAAACCATCTTCTTCTTTTTCTTCCGCCATCTTTTTCCCCCTTCGCATTGAGATTTATTGAGTTCTCAATGTATGAGGGATATTGGCTATATGGGTATATAAAGGTTGTGGTGAACATCATATATCTCATGGGTTTTTATATTGGAACATCATGGTTTTATATTATGATAACAAAAAAAAGTGTAACCATCTCGATAAAGGAAACATTTTTGGATGAATTTGATGAGTGGTGGGAAAAGGAAGGTTATCCAAACAGAAGCGAAGCTGTTGAAGAATTGCTCATGCAAATATTTGAACTGCGAAAGGCCAACATAGAAATGGTGGAGATAATTATACTCCAAATACGATTTCTTATGAAGCATCCAGAGAAGCTGGAGAAGTTCAGAGAGTTCATGTTGGAAAGGTAGAAAAGAAAGTCTTTGATGGCAACCAATCATTAAGGTAGGAGGTATAGTTAAATGGGTAAGATAGCGATAGTGGGGGTAATTGTTGTTATAGCGGTGGCGGCGTCCGCTGCCGGATATTATGTTGGGGAGGACCAGGGTTTTTCGAGTGGGTATTCATACGGTTACAATGCTGCAGAAGAAGAATATCAGGGGATATTTGAAGAGATAGAGGAAATGGAGGAAGTATATCTCAAACAAGCGTATGATGAGGGATATAACAAATGTTACTGGGATTCAGAACCAGATGATGAGGGATTAGAATATATTTGTGGTTTCTATGAATGGGCGCAAGAGAGTATGGGCTACGATAAAGAAGCAGATATGCTCTTGATGGATATTATTGAAGATTATGATGCGAAGATGTTACAGGACTGTGAAGAGTACTGGAGCAGACATGGTGAAGTGATAGACGATTCAGTAACGATCTCATCACATTAAACTTTTCACAAAAGTTCAACCTAACTCCTAATAAATGACCTCTCTTAGTCTTTATTTTTTCAGGACCTGAGCCGGTGCTATGTGCAAACATTGAACTTTTAGGTCAAAACTACAATGTGATTTTCCTATCCCTTTCTGGATATATTGCTACTATGAACCTATCCATTTTATGTTATACCTTTATATATGCTGATCGCCATAAATCATCATGCCAAAAAAAATCATCTGCCCGTACTGTAAGGAGAAAGGCGAAGAGCGCGAAATTACAAAAGCTGGGATGCGACTGCATGTAGCATCCAAGCATCCGGAGAAGATGGACGAATGGCAGAAATCAAGAAACGCTGGTACTGCTGTTGCAGAAGAGATAGAAAAAGGAAAAGAAGGAGGTGGTCCAAAGCCTTCAGATGAAGGTGGATCATTTCGACTCCCAGAGACAATCATCTGATGACACCACAAAACTACAAAACTACAAAACCACAAAACCACAATTCCAACAGATCCCTTTTAACGTTCAAGAGATAGAGCGGCCTGTAGAGCCTTTACCAACAGAAGAAGAAGCAGCGGAAGAAGAGAAGAAGAAGGCGCCTGCTGCAGACTTCTCCGAGCAGGACTGTCATTTCATCTGTAAATCTTTCCTTCAGCTCCCAGCCGTGCTATGGGGCAACCACTTAATCCGGAAAGATGAGCAGGTCCAGCCGTTCTCACATGCGTTTTACAATTACTGCCTGCGTAAAGGCATTAACCCTTTCGATTATTTCTTTGACGAGTTCCCGCTGATCATCGCAGGTATAGGCCTGGTAAAAGGGATGCGGGATGATCATCTCAAATACAAAAAGGAGAAAAAAGAGAAGAAAAATGAAGCTTAAAGAACTCATCCAGGATTTTTGCAGCACGTTCTCAGAGCTGCATTACTTTGTAAGTGGTATTGCAATTGGCTGGTCCGCAGGCATTGCAGCGGGGATGTACTTCATGCTCAAAGTAATGGAGGTAGTCTAATGGAAGCAGATCCCGAAGCTTTTGAAGCAATGGTCACGCCAATGCTGCAGATGTTTGAGGCTGCGCTCCCAGAAGTAGAAGAGGTTAAGAGCGAGCCAGGTATACTCGTTGAAAAGATCCTGAAAGATGTACTGGGCACTTCACCGCTATATCCCATGGTCCGGAAATTCATTCTTAACCAGGTTGAGGAGGATCCGGTTACAGCCGAGCAGACATTAAAAACTCTCAGGGATAGATTGAACCAATGGAGAGAGCCAGAAATCATCGAAGATTTAAAATGGCGACTTCATCAATGTCAGGAGGCCGATTAATGGTAGAGTTCCGTTCCGATTCCGTGATGTTCGTCTCCGGAAAGCGCAGATTCGGCAAAAGCGTCTTTGTGAAAGAGGAGATCTGGAATCATGTATCCAATGTGGTCTTCCATGACCGGAAATGGGAACATGCAATATTAGCGCAGGATCCTGCAGTTAACTTAATGCACACTCTTGAAGAGCTCACCACTTTCCATGACAAACATCTTCACAAAATCCTTTATCAGCCCTATAACTCTTCTTTAGCCGACTTCGACAACCTCTGTCAACACCTATTCAAGTGGGGGAATTACCTCCTGATTGTGGATGAGGCGGCCGCATACACCTCTCCGCAATTTATCCCCCACTGGATGGGTGAGATCATTCGTATGGGCACGATCCGCGGTGTGGGAATTGTGTCATTATCACAGCGGCCGCGTGATGCTCATAACTCGTTGATCAGTGAGGCGGACATTATCGTATCTTTCCGGCTGCAGCTCGAGACCGATTGTCAGAAGCTCGCTCAGGTTGTTGGTCCGGAAGCTTACAAACTCACTACGGTGGAGCCTTACCACTACATGCTTTACGATGGGCATGAAGTGCATTGGTGTGCACCAGTGCCTTACGATCCTCAAAAAACCTAAAAGAGGAGAAAACTCTGCTCCAAGGAGCATAAACAAAAAACGGAGGTATTCGTAAATGGATACCAAACAGATAGAGAAGTATGCTACGACTGTTGCGATAATAGTAATAGTTATGGTAGTAGCATTGAATTGGAATACGTTCCGTGGTTGGGTACACCTGGAACCCATACCGGAGACGGCGTGAGGTGATGGAAGATGGCTGATAAAATAGAACAAGCCGATCTTGTCGCCGGCCTTTTAGGTCAGACTGGTTGGATTGGAGTCTTTGCCGGAGAGACAACGACCAACTATATAGTGATTCCAGGCGGAAAGCACCCGAAGATGAAATTAGATTGCAAAGACGAATATCGAAGTAAAGTAATTTGCCTTGCCTTCGCTACGGCAGATCCGGTAATCGCGGTTTCGCATCCGGACTTGAGAGAGGCTGCTGCTTCCGGTGGCGGTCTTGCTGAGGCAGGTGACTTTGAAGGATTCACAGCGTCAACGACCAAAGGACAGGATACATTTGAGGCAGACGAAGATGTGTTGGTAGGCATAAAGAGCGCAGGCAACGCCGCTACAGATGTACTTGTTGTGCTGCAATTCGAGCCGGTGGAGTGAGGGGTAAAAATGCAGAATATACCAAGATGGATCCAGTTGTATGAAGATGAAGCACTACCCTCAAAATCAGGCACAAAGTTGTATCCAATAGACCAGTCAAACCAGATCCTTGAGCTGCAACTTGTTATGAGAGGAACCAACGGTGCAACCCGGAACTTTGCAGACAACGCAACGTTCCAGGACATCTGGGAATCGTTGACCTTAGTGGAAGTGAGCGAAGGCTCGAACATCTACAAGTCATTTACAAGTGAGATAGCTGCATACATCGCCGCATACAATAGTGGAAAACATCCTGCTGAGATCGCAACGATGGTAGGTGGAGCAGAGCAAGAAGCAACTATCCCTTTAACGTTCAACTGCTTCCCCGGAGATCGGGAAGTCCTGTTGCCAGCGCCAGTTCTTTCAGGATCGCTGAACCTAAATCTGAAGTGGGACTTTACCGAAAGTGCTACTGCAGGTTTCGCATCGACAGGCTTTGAGTTTGACTTACACGCACTCATAATCCCTCCGGAATCTGAAGAAGCGATGAAGAATAAGCGAGTGCTCGTAACGCGGAAAAAGCACGATCACACCACAACTGCAAGTGGAGATCATCCTTTCAGTATGTCGAAAATATCGAACGCCGAGCTGCGGAGGATCTATGTGCATTGCTTTGAAACGCTCATTGCAGAAGGGGTAGATATTACGAAATTGAAGCTGGAAGCGAATACGCTGCCGGTTTTCGATGCGATCTGGAAGAACTTGCAATATAAGAACGCACGGGATTGCAGCCTGAATTTCGCGAGGAAAGTACTGGTAGCAGGTGCTGCATCAGACGTGTGGCTCACACGGATACCAAAAGTAGCCCCACAATATAGTTCTGACGTCGCTGCAGGTGCGGATTACATTGCAAGCATCACCGCTGATGCGATAACGTTCCCGGCACAAGCCCCGACAGGTTGGATGGAGCTGAACAGTGAAGTCATCCCGGCAATGGCAATCATAGACTTCGACCTTGCAAACGATCAGCGAAATTTGCTGAACATAGATCCTAACGTAACGAAAGAGCTCACTTTGCTCGCAACCCAGGGAGCCGCTGGCGGGACCGTCAAAGTCATCGAAGAATACTTGCAGAAGTTCTGGTAGGTGATATAGAACAATGGGCGAAACGACAGACGATTCGAGAAACATCCCGGTGGATCTTGCACTCGCAAAAGGAGTCATCACAAACATAGATGCGCCTGTCGAGCTTGGTGAAGGCGATGAAATAGATGTCAAAGTGACAATGAAGAACGAAGGCGGAGCTTTAGGTGAATTTCGATTCTATCTTCTGGACGAGAATGGGGATACAATTGACAAAGAACCTGATACTTCCTACAAGAACATTGCTGCAGGCGGAACATGGACCCAGAATCTCTCATCACATTGGAAACCCTGGGATATGCCGGACCATGATGTTGTCTTAGGCCTGGATCTTAGGAGGCAAGTATAATGCCACGACAAGGAAGAATAAGAAGGAAGACATCTTCGGGTGGACCACGAGAAGTAGTGGATGATTCTGTTACCGCAGCGGATTTCGATTGGAAAATTGTAACACGCAAAGGCAAAAAACGCAGGATAGGTACCCGGAAGAAATGAGTGAAATCACAGATCATTCGCTTGAAATACCAATAGCTCTGGGAGCAGGAGCAGCCATAGACTTCTCCTGTCCCTCCTTTTGTTTTACAGACAAACCGGTGAAATTCGAGGGACATACACCAGAGCCTAACCAGGCAGTGACAATCTATGCACGGGAGAAGCTGTTCAACGTTCTCCCTGTAAGTACCGAAATCGCAAGTGGACAGAGTGACGATACCCGGTTGTACTCTATTGAGCACACCTTCGGTAAACTTGGATATTACGTTTTATACGCAGAATCAGGTGATAAAAAGACACAAGATCGCAGCGTCTTAGTGCTGAACTACATCATTGCTCTTGCATTGCTGCTTGGGGTCGGTTATCTCGTTTACTACATGCTGAAGAAGAGGAAGAAGTAAAATGGCATTACCAGCATTGATGTTCGTGATCTTAGCAGCTACGCTTTTGATCTTCGTGCTCTTCGTAACGACAAATATGTGGGAAATTCTGTTCCTCTGTGCAGCTGCAGCTATCATTTACGGAACCGTAACCAAGTGAAATGACCGGAGTAATATGGTTATGTTCCTTCAAGGAATGGGTAGATAACAAGGCATATTACGATTATTCAGTAGGGGCCTTAAATCCATCAAAAAAATACTACATGTGCCTGCTCTATGATGATAGGGTAAAAGCCTCATGGGGGATTGCACTCGGATTGACAAGCCGGACCAATATTGGTTATTGTCCCGCCTCCAAAATTGATAATGGTGATGTTACTGTAAGGATAGATCTAAGAGAATCCACTCCTGGCCCTGGATGCAATGGGATAACAGATGATACGAAATTTGTATATACGCCGCCTAATGATGGTGACGGCGAAGCCAAAGGCAAAATCACAAACATAGATGCACCTGCCGAGCTTGCTGAAGGTGATGAAATAGACGTTACCGCTACAATGAAGAACGAAGGCGGAGCTTTAGGCGAATTTCGATTCTATCTTCTGGACGAGAATGGGAATACAATTGACAAAGAACCTGATACTTACTACAAGAACATTGCTGCAGGAGTCTCGTGGACCCAAAAACTCACATCGAACTTGAAACCCTGGGATATGCCGGACCATGATGTAACATTGATTCTGGAACTCAGGAGGCAAACCTAAATGAAACTACCAGTATCAAAACCTGTAGACAAATTCACGAGAATAGACGAGCTCCTGATTATTAATCAGCGGCTATTAGAGCAGATCCTTGGCAAAGAAGGATCTGCCCCTCCGGACCAGATAAACTATACGACTTTACTACAGGACATCCGGGACATACTTGCGAAGGAGCGGTATGCAACTATGCCGCTGCTCGTTAGGGGTAAATACATCGCACAAAGCGCAGATGCCAAATTAGCAACTGACATAGCAATAGGAGAGATGCCGGTGACGTGGCTCGATCTGAAACCAACCGACTTTGAGGAAAATAAAGTCGTCAAAAATTTCAGGCTGACCAGCGTCAAATATTATTTGGTGCCTTCAAACGCCGTCACTTACGAACTCAGCCTATACGAAGAAGCTGTAACAGGGACTTACAATGCACGTGTAGCATGCGTCTTTGAATCAGGTAGTGGAAAGGCAGCATCAACATTATATCAGGATGTAGGCGCTAATATGCTGCCGGTTGACGTGCATCTCGCAGAACTTGGCAAGCTGTACTTCGGCATCAACTGGAGTGCAGCTCCGGGCAACACTACCGGGTTGATACAAATACGTGGCGAATTGCTTAGCGAGGAGGACCAAATCAAAAGATGACCCTTAAAAAAGTCACATTGGATTACATTCCAACAGGGGATTGGGATCCCTCAGTGCTGCAGAAATTACTTGATGACATAGTAGATGAAGTCAACCAGACCTTGAGTGACGTGGACGATCACGTAGCAATGCTTCTGAAATACAACACCAGCCAAACGCAGGCGATCCTGATGGAGTACGAAGGAACAGAAACCCTGATCGCGGCAAAGGTGCACACGAAGATGAAGCTGAAAGAAGCTTTTGTTATTGTCGCAGACAATCTCAAAAGGCCTGTATCGGTACTACTACAGAAAGGCAACCATAAAGAGCCGCTAACAGAACGAAAAGTTCTTTACAAGACTGAGAAACAGGGCAAAGCATACAATCTGAGGATACTGGTCAATCACGAGATCCCCCAATGGGATTCCGTAGAAGTAGCGATAGACAGCAATCGCAAAGTAGTCGTAATCGCAAGCTTCGAGGAGACAAAATGATAAACGACTGCATAAAATTGACTATGACCTCGATAATAGCGATAACATGGCTCACGTCATTCGCATGTTATCTCGGACATGATGGCGCGGTACTTATGAGCAGCTTCGCGATTATTGGCGGATTGGCTGGCTACAAGCTGAAGGATGTAATATTGGGACACAAAAAATGAAGAGGCGATAAAAATGGGAAAAGCATTTTTGGAAAAATCAGCAAGAGCAAAGGCCAAAAAAATACACACGACCAGGACAAAGCGAGCCAAAACAATGGATGCACGGCAAAGTGCAAAGAAAACGCTGAGTGCCAATTTCAAAAACGTGGAGAAGTGGGCAAAGCATCCGGAGAGATACGACATAAAGTTAGTGGATACCAAAGGGGCGGGACGTAAAAAGAGCAGCGCAAAGACTAAGAAAAAGGGGAAATAACAAATGACAAAAGAAATGGAAGCGCTATTGTTGCTGGTAGTAGCAGTAATCGGATTGATAATCGCCTTCAACCGCTTAGGAGGAATCTGAAATGGAATATAGACCACAAGGCTATTTTGAGCAAGTAGTGCCGGTAGCGCTGAATCTAACAAAGGAATTGAATAATACCGCTGCGGATAAGGTTTTCCTTGCTGCAAATGCCAGAGGTGGCCAGGGCTTGGCATTCACACAGGAAGTCAAGATGGTGAAAGCGTTCCTGATTATCTTGGGTGACGTGGAAAATACCTATGACGGCGAAAATGGGATTGACTGCACCACAGCAACACATAACCAGTGGCAATGGGATCTCAACAACGGCGGATTCGCAGATCTTGCCAACGGTGCAAATGCAGACGGCCAAATGCTTGACAATGATTGGCGATGTGCGTCCAAGGGTGCAGCTCGCAGCTTTGCATATCAATTCGATATCACCTCTGCACTCACAGACGTAGACGGCAATATCGGCATCAAACTGGCAAATGGAAGAGCAGAGCAGGATGGATTGAACGTGACAATACATGCGTACCTGAAAATCGTGTGGAAGGCATAGCATAAAATGGGTGCAGGGAATATAGGAACCGTTATCAGCACATTAGAATTCAACACATCCTGCTGTATACATCCTGCTATTATACATGCGGGTGGAGATGTATACGCTGTTGCATATAAAGGAGACAGCAACGACGGATTTATAACAACCATGCCTATTAATAGTAGTGGGATAATAGGGGCAGCAATACAAACATTAGAATTTGACCCTATTTTTGGAGATTTCCCAGATATGATACATATATCAGGAGAAGTATATGCTATTGTTTATCATGGGGATAGCAAAGATGGAATAGTCAAAACCATATCGATAAATGCCGCAGGGCAGATAAGCACAATCGATACCTGGATATATGGTACAAACTATGGCGGCTATCCACAGATTTTGCACGTATCGGGAAACATATATGCTATCGCATGTCAAGAGACGGTATCTTATGACGGATTTATCAAAACAGTGACTATAAGCGATGCTGGAGTTATTACTAAAGCCATAATCGCTACGTATGAATTTGCCACAGATCATGCAGCAAGTATTAATTTCTTGCACGTGTCTGGGAATGTATTTGTACTTGCATATTCCAGCACTTCAAATGCTGGAATTATTAGAACAGTAACTATAAGCGATGCTGGAGCAATAAACGGAATAGCCACACGCACATACGAATCAGGGTCTGCACTAGACCCAAGTTTCACTCGTGTAGCAGGAAACATATTTGCTACAGTATACCGCACTATAACTACATACGCCGGCCATCTAAAAACCATGACTGTTAGTGATGCTGGAGCAATAAGTGCAGTAATAGATACGTTACAGCTTGCAGCTGCAGAATTTAAAGAACCGCATATTATCTCTGTAACACCAAGCATTGTTGGTATTTCTTTTAATGGGGCTGGTGGAGACGGATTTATAGAAACCGTATCCATTGATGGGGGAGGGACAATTGGAGCAATAATAGATACCTTAGAATTTGATACTGTATACTGTGATTGTCCTGTAACCATCAATGTTAGTGGTAATATATGGGCAGTCGCATACACCGGAAATTCAGATGATGGTTTTATAAAAACATTTGGTATAGACTCTGGCGGAGGCGGAGGAGCAACAATCGTAACATTTGTTGAATTATTAGGGATATAAAATGCACTTGAAACCAACCCGTTACGATTTGTACGTACTGATGTGGGGCCTGCTATTCATATTCGCATTGAGGTTCATTCTGCCGATGTAAAGGAGCATAAAAATGGTAAAAAAGAAGAAAAAGAAGAAATGGGGTAAGATAGGCGCGCCTAAATCAGCAAAGAGGAAGGCACATCTTGCTAAGATCCAGAAGAAGAAAAAATAAAATTTATACTCGAGCCCGAGTAATAAGAGAAGACAAGCCACCTTCATAAATCCTTCTCTTCTCTTTTTTTCTGTTTGTTTTGTAACATCGCTATTTTACCAGGGTACAACTATGCCGATCTTCACAACATTGCGTTAAAACGCATGTATGAATTTTGAAGCCACTGATCTGTGAAATTATACAAAAAGGCTAATTTTCCTCCAGGAGCTCAGCGATATCTCCCCGGATCCAAGCGAGATTTTATCGTTTTGTACAATTTATAATTATTCCAGGTACCGTTTCATCATCGCGGCAAATTGAGGATCCTTGGCTGCGGCCTTCGCAAACTCCAGTGCAAATTCCATGATCTTGTCTTCACGATCCTGGACTTCAGCTATGCTCAACGGCATCCGGCAATTGTTGCAGACGCGAGCGTCAGCAGTATTCAAAGACCGGCAATGAGGGCACTGCAATGTCTCAAGTTCTGTTCTTTCATCCTCTTCGTCCAAGGGCAAACCATACATCTTGAGCAGGCCTTCATCAACATCCCTGCTGCACAAATGAGAATATACCTTGAGCACCTTTGAATCTGGGGTCAAACCCATATACGCTTTGATTATCCCTTCTGATACCTTCCGTTTCTTTAGAAGGTCCGTGATCCTCGAATTGAAAAATTCCGGATGTCAGCACATATATCCGGTTTAAATTGTGGATCTATGTCCACCCTTATTACTTCATGCCCTCGCCGCTTGAATGCTTCTGAAAAACCACCTGTTCCGGAACAGAGATCCAAAACTCTCATTTTTATTCCCTTCTAAAAGTTCGGCGCTCCTGATTTATGCACGAAAATTTTTTGATTCTTTAAGTATCCTGCTCATGGTCGGGGCCAAAATTTTTTGACGGCGCCGCCGGCCCCAACCCACCAACCATAAAATTTGCATAGTTTGGTGGCGGCGGCCCTGTACCCTCAATTAGGTCCACGCATTGCAGCGCATTAAGCCAAACATCTTTAAAAATCATTCTGGTAGCGAAAATAACCTTTCGCATCTCGTTAAAATTCAAACCTTCCGGATGAATTATGTGACACCATGTTTTAAGGAACGCGTTCATATTTGCTTTCATATTCCATAATGCGCCGCCACACACTTTGCATCTGCTCCGTGCTTTCTTTTCACGGTCCATCTTCGCATAATATTTCTCCTCTTCTATCGTTCTCCCTTCTCTGTTACTTATCTCACCAGTGTACGAATATGCATGGAAATAAGCGCTTTCCGGTTCCGTGATCTTTGTTGGCTGCGTATCATCAAAAAACTCGTAAGAATCGAGCGGGGTAGCCCGATCAACCGTATGCGAGAGAATATAGTGTACCACCTTGAACACGTCTATCCTCTTTCCGTTCAGAGTGCTCACCTTACCATTCCTCATCATTGTCTTGTAAATCCATCCTTCTCCTATTTCCGGCGCACTGAGCCAACCAACATATCCAATATAATG